>Ga0255343_1000095_pt1 | contig 147912 bp, 121 predicted proteins | sample wastewater_treat_4_FD_192413 | JGI IMG/M metagenome (GOLD analysis project Ga0255343, IMG submission 192413) | Wastewater microbial communities from Lulu Island WWTP, Vancouver, Canada - plant16 | ecosystem: Engineered > WWTP > Wastewater > Unclassified | place: Canada: Vancouver, British... | reverse complement strand
AATCGAATTAAAGGGTGAAAGCTTAAGAAAAAAACGGTAATATTGTCAGTTACCATCTGTTCTTTCAAATAAAACCTCAGGGGGTCAACATGACCGATTTGAGGGGTCAATATCACCGTTTTTTCCACCACTAACAGTTGCTTCAAATAGTTTTAATTCTGTTGGAAGTTCAGCAAGTTTTGTAAGGTTTGTGCTATCAACTAACTTGTTGTGTGTCGCAATCGTTATATAGTTTGAATTTTCGTTTGGCGAAAAAGTTGGATTATATTTTGAGTTCAGCAAATTCAGTTCGTTTGCTGAAACTTGGTTTATACGAACTCTGTTTAATAAGTCAATAAATTCTTGCTCATTTTGTCTGTAAATTTTTTTCAGTTCGATGTAAACGGGTTTGTTTTGCTCAATAACTTTTGAGCTAAAAAAGAATGGACTTTGGTAATAAGGCTGTAATAAATTCCATTGTTCAAAGTCTGCGATTGGAGGCAACTGAAATGTGTCTCCAATAAGTATTACTTGTACACCGCCAAACGGTTCACTTTCTCTATGTCTAAATACTCTTAGTAATCTGTCAACTACATCAAGCAAGTCGCAACGAACCATTGAAATTTCGTCAATGACTAAAAGCTCTAAACCTTTGATTATTTCATGTCGTTCCTTAAAATATTTGAAATGGTCGTAAATAGTGCTTTTGTCTGTATCGGTTATATCTGCTCTTGTTCTTAATCGTTTATCGTTAGGAATATAAACACTCGGTTTTATTTGGAAAAATGAATGAATTGTTTGTCCGCTTGCGTTGATTGCGGCTACACCTGTTGGGGCAAGAATTACAGTATTTTTTGTTGTGGTTTCACGAAGATATTTTAAAAAAGTTGTCTTACCTGTTCCTGCTTTTCCTGTCAGATAAACAAGTCTGTCTGTGTGCTTAACAAATTCAGACGCATTGTTGAACTCGACGTTTGTTTCATCTAACTCTATGTTGTCTATGACTATTGCCATTGTTGAATTTGTGCAGGATGCCGGTCTATACTTGCCTGTAGCGATTGACCAGCTTTGCGTTCGGGCGGGATCTTTTACCCAAAAATCTCAAGCGAGCGACAAAGCTCAAATTTACAATAAGGTGTCGAACGGGAACATTCGACCCGCCTGACGCAAAACTGGCTGTTGGTAGTAGTTATTTATTCATCTCTTTTTCAATTTCTGCTCGTGTTATGTAGTCTGGGTTGTCATTAAATTTTTCTAATGCGAATCCATAATACATTTTTGCAGTTTCTTTTTCTCCTTTTGCTTCATTAATTTTTGCAAACCAATAAAAGATTTCGTGAATGTCAGGAAGCCCTTCTTTCATTGTTATCATATTACACTGTCCAAAAGCTTCTTTACATTCTTCAAAATTTCGCTCAAGAAACTTTATTCTACCTAAAAGGTAGAAATATCGTATTAGTAATTTTGGATGCTGTCCTTTGGAATTAATTTCATCTACAACACTATTAATGGTTGGAATAATCTGATTTATATTAGCGTCTAATGGAATTCGTCCATTTGTAACACTTTTTGAGGATTCAAGAAGTTCTTTTTTCCATAATGCTCTAATTCTTATATCTCCGTCACGCATCATCTCAGGGTCAATTAATGCATGTTTTTTATTCGCCGAAAATCCTAATTTTTCAACGACACGTTCAGAATGCAAATTATCTCTATCAATATCTGCTTCGATTTTTTCGACACCTTCCTTTTTAAGGTTTTCTATAACAAGTCTAACAGCATTTGTTGCTATTCCTTTTCGCCTGTATTCAGGTAAAATAGCATAGCTAACTCTTGCTTTTTTTAAAGAGTCTCTAAATTCAAAAGCTACGAAACCAACTTGGTGATCGCGTGCAAATATTCCATGCCCCTTTTTTATTATTACCCAGCAAGTTCCAGCTCCATTCCTAATGTCGTTTAGCCAATAATCCACCAGTTTTCGATAGTCTTGTTGTGCTTCTTTGGGGACTATGTAATATTTCTTTATTTCATTGTCGCTGAATAAGCCATTGATGAAATTCCTGTCTGTGTCAGAAATAGTTTTAAGCAACAAGTCTCCTTGTGCAATTTTTTTATTAATGTTATTAAAGTTCATTTGATATCGTTTTTATAATTATTGCTAACGGCTGGGTATATGAAACGTTTGGCATTTCAAAGCGATTCCCTATCAACCCGTTTCGATGTTTATTAAATGTAGTGTTCTTAAAGTTAGCACATTTTGCCAAATGTTTTATACACCATGTTACCTGCTGGTTTTGTTTATTTTCAATCTATTATATTTGCCAATCTTTCGGTCAGCGTGGGATCCAGGCTCTTTTGCAAATTTTGGTATGCGGGTGGCAGATGCGATTTGCAAATGTACCTGTCATACCATCAGGCTAACTGTTTCTTAAAACATTTTTTTATCTTTTCTTCCATATCTGCCGGATGGAATGATACATCCCAATTCCATTTTCCAAATCCACCGTGAACATTTACCGCATTTACCCATTCGTTTAAAAATTCTCGTTTGGCCTGGTTTTGTTGATTATCAACTCCTTTTGTTTCAAGTATCAAATATTCCCCATTTACCAAACGAATTAAAAAGTCCGGGTAATACTTTCTAATTACTCCGTTAAAATTGTAGAGTATAAAAAAACCTAAATGGTCATTTTTTACAAATGATTTTACTAAATCGGATTTTTCTAAAAAGTAAGCTTCGCTTGCCTCCCAACTACTATCATAAACGCAATGGCTGATATGTGATTTCGCAACCCATTCGCAAGGTTTGCTAGTGTACCAAGTCCTCATGTCTCTGGTTGAGCGTATCGGATTTTCTTTATTGAAAATTGCTGTTAATCGTTCTGTGTTTTCAGATCTGATTTGTGTCCAAATGTGTTGAATAATCTTATTCATGTTGAGCATGATAAGAATTTTCCTTTTAGAATTATTCTGATGGAACAGATCATGCTTTATAGTGATTTTATCCGATTCGATAAATTGCTCAACCAAACGGACTACCTGAGCTAAGAATATCTCTTTACTGCCTTTCCAGTCAGGTCGTTTTTCCGAATTGTAAATAGATGAAGCAATTCTGAAAACAATAGTTTGAATTCTTGTGTCCTCAGCAATTTGCTCTAATCCAATAAGCGATTTTAACTTTTCATTCGCTTTCCCGGAAATTATTGCAGCAAGTTCCGCTTTGGTGATTGATTCGTATGGGTCAATTTCCAAGGTGGGGACTCTATTCCAATCTAATTTTAAAACAGGACGATAAACATGGTCAATTCTTAAAATATTTGGCCAAATAATTTCATGTTCAGCTTTTTCAAGAACAGGTTCGATTTTAGTTTTTGGCGGTGGCGGTGGCGGTGGCGGACCGTCTCCTCCTTCGTGTGGAAGGAAAGTAAATGGAACTCCGAATATATTTACATACTCAGCTTCGAATAAGCCATCGTCGCCAACATCGTAAGAAACACGGCGCAAACCTCGACCTATTACCTGCTCGCAAAGCAACTGACTTGAAAAAGCACGTAAACCCATTATGTGGGTTACTGTTTTCGCATCCCACCCTTCAGAAAGCATCCCAACCGAAATCACATTTTGAATTTGTTCGCCAAGTTCACCAATCCTGCCAACAGTGTCAACAGTTTGGCGGAGTAATTCGGCTTGCTGTTTCTTTGTCAGTTTTGATGTTGTTTCTTCTTCGTTTTCATCATCTGTTTCAGTTATTATCTCAATGGCTTCGGTTTCCGATTCGGCACTCTCCAAAACTTTGCTGTCAATTTGCAGTATTTTTTCAGGTATGCACAATTCAGGTATTAATATTTGGTTGTGGTCGAACGCATATTTTATCCTTGAAGATGTTTCTGTGCGGTTGGCAACAGTAATCATTACGGGCGGCACTTTATGCCCCGCCTTTCCCCAATCGTTTTTGGTTTCCTGCCAGTCTTTACCCAGTAAATAATATGCGTTTATAACCAAATCGGGCAAAGGTTCGGTTTCGTCTGCTTTACGGTTGATGTTATCTTTTACTTCACCGTCCATGTAAATATGATAAAGCTTTGACTTCAATTCCTTGGTGCGCTCGCTGTCATCGCGAATAACCACACGGGGCGTTTTTACCAACCCCGATTCAATGGCATCGTTTAACCCAAAATCGGATACAATCCACGAAAATAAAGACTCTTCAGCTGCTTTTTTACCTGACGGTGAAAACGGTGTTGCCGATAAATCGAAACAACGCAATATATTACGTTGTTTGTGGATTCTGTCTAAACCACCAACCCAAATAGTGGCTTCTTCTGCACTATCTTTGTCAGAACCCAGACGTTGATATTTTCCTTCGGCTTCGGGATTTACCCGCCAAGCATGGTGGGCTTCATCGTTTATAACAATAATATTTCGGGCATTTGACATTTCACCCAAAACCTGCTTTACATAAGCCTCACCGCTAATCTCCATCCGTTGGCGTTTGTCAACAGAGCGGAGCTGCCCTTTGGCTACTTTTGCATCCAGCTTTTCCTGTGTGTCCCAAGCTAAAGAATGCCAGTTGTGGATTATAATTTTCCCCTGACGGAGTTTATCCATAAGCGAAGCAGGGACAATATTAAATTCTTCATAATAGTTCCCTTTATTGGTTGGTTGCAAAACCTGCAAACGGCTTTTTACAGTTAATCCGGGTGCAACAACTAAGGCATATTTACTGAAACGGGCATCGGTTGGGTTAGTAACCTTATTCAAAAAATTCCATGCAATAATCATTGCCATGATAATGGTTTTACCCGAACCGGTTGCCATTTTACTGCACCAGCGTTCTATTTCTCCTCCATCGCTTTCTATATCAATTCCCACTTTCTCGGCTGCTGGGGCTTCGGTTAGCCAGATTAAGGTTTCGATAGCCTCTAGCTGACAAAAGAAAAAACGGCGGTCTTTCCGTTCTTCGGGATCTTGCCAATGGTCTAAAAGCCTTTTGGTAATTCCGGTAACACCCGGATAACCGGCTTCACGCCACGATTTCACACGGGGGCGAATTTGGTTAACAATGTCTATTTCTACAAAAATACCCGGATCATCAAATGCTTGCGAATTGGGCGTAGCTACAACATACCCTGCCGGACGGCGACCTTCTTTGATGTGAAAATCACGGTTTTCCCGATCGTAAAACCAATACTGAGTTGGCTCTTCGTAAGGGCTGTTTATAATTAGTTTCTCTATACTCTTTGCCATAATTGCCCTTACATTTTAATTACTCGTAAACTTTCAATGCCACGATCATCGATGATCTTAACTGCTATGGAACTGCCTGGCTCAAACTCTAAAGATAGAGTTCCTCTAAATGCTTCAATTTTATCTTTATCAATTTCGGCTTTTAGGTTTTTTGCCAGTCTGCCCCAACCATCGCCACTGCCTGCCATTGGAAAAAATACCTGTGAAGGAAACAACGATCGATTGTCATAGTCAGTGTCGAGCATCCACATGGCAATATTCTTTTTGCCTCCGCTTTCCACCTTTCCGGTTTTGGGATTGTAATAATCAAAACCCATTACTTCTACCTGAACTTTACTACCATCCAGCTTATGCACTTTTACATCGGGCTGACCAATCAACCAAAAACTTTCATTGCTGCTACGTTTTTTTCGAAGGTCATCGGTTAGCATATCTGCATTCATCTGAGCTTTTAAGAGTTGCATCCCTGCAATGGCGGGAGTAAGTTCGTCTATGTCTTTTGCTGCTTCCTCATCGAATTGAAACGCACAAAACAATAGTATGTCGGGTTTAAAAGCCCTTGCTTCTTGCCAAGCATTCTCAACCATGCGCTGCTCCAATGGCGCATGCTTGGGGCCAAACACCACCAGCACCTTTTTGGGTGTGTCCTCCTTGGTTTCAGCTTCTGCCTGTATAAACCTTGTGCCAGCCATGGGCTCAACCCTGCTAAACTGGATAATATTACCACTTTTGGCTCGAACGCCCGATTTAAGTAATTCATCTCTCCACTCGCTCTGACGAAGAGTTTCGCCTGTGCGGGCTATTGAAGTGTATGAAGCTGCATCTTCGCTCACCAAATCGTCAAAACTTTTGGCATATGGAGCGGGAACAGCTTCAACGGTGAAAGGACCTGTTATTCGTGCTTTACTATTGTTAATTTTAGGTTTGTCATAAAGTATCACTCTGGAAGTAGAGTCATTATTTGCTATAGCTTTCATTGAAATTGTATCAATGTAATCGTAACAAAAACCTGATGAAACACCTTCTAATGGTCTAGCTAATTCATAATAATCAAATAATGACGTCATTAAACGTTGTTTTGTCAACTGTATTGCAACCCTTGAAGTATCACAAGTAATCCACCTTCTACCCAGTTTTTCAGAAGCATAAGCACTTGTTCCACTGCCACAAGTTGTATCAAGTATCAAATCCCCCGGGTCAGAAAAAAGATTTATGCATCTTTCTAATACTTGAGGTGATGTTTGAACAGAATAAATTTTCGAATATGAAGATGCAATATCATCCCACAGACCTGTAATTTTCTTTAATGGAAAATCATCAAAGTACATTTTGAATACAAGATTATTTCCTTGAGTTGTTATCCTATTTTGTTGTATTAGTTCTTTCAGTTTATCTTTCGAAACAATCCAACAACCATTACTAGGCGGAAAATATTCTTTCCCTTCAAATTCAATTGAAAATACGCTGTTTTCAGAAAAAGAAGGCGCTAATAATGAAACAACTCGAAACAAACGAGGTTTTCGATTCGGGTCTAAAGTGGGAAAATCAATAGGATTAATTTTCTCCATACTTCCATCACTATATTCAACATTTCCCCAATGTGAAGTAGAATCCTCTGGTTTTTTTTGTGTATATAGTTGATGGTATTTTAATGATGCTCGGTCTTTTGCATAAACAAGTAAATGGTCATGCATCATTTCTACATACTTTCCTCCTAAGGGTAAGTTTTTCTTTCTAAAAGGAATGTTTGCGATAAGATTTTCTGGTTTGAAGATTTCGTCCAAAATAAGACAGAGTCTATGTTGATTTTCAGCATTGATTTGAAAAATTACACAACCACTATCACTTAGTAATTCATAAAAAAGTTTTGCTCTGTTTCTAATGTATGTTAAATAGGAATGTATTCCAAGTTCCCAAGTATCTCTGAAAGCTTTAATCATTTCAGGTTCAGAAGTTAAATCCTGGTCACGTTCCTGAACTTCACGTTGTTGTATATATGGCTGAAAGTTACTGCCGTACTTGATTCCGTAGGGTGGGTCGAAATAGACCATTTGTACTTTACCAGCCATTCCTTCTTTTTCGAGCAGGGAGTTCATTACTAACAGGCTATCGCCAGCTATCAAGCGGTTAGTCCATCCCTCCTTATGTTTGTAAAAGTCTATGGCTTCACGCAGAGGTTTCTCATTGACCTCAAAAAGCGACATTTGCTTTGTCCCATCATGTTCCTTTTTTACGGTTTCAATTATTGTGTTTGGGTCAATCCGCTCGTGCACATGCAAGCTCACGGTTGGCACTTCAAAACTGGTATGCTCGGCTTTGCCAGCCCATTGCAATTGAGGGTCAAGGTGAGGGTCATATTGATAAGTTTTTTTCTCACCTGTATCGGGATCACTGTCTGGAGTAACCAATCCAACTTGTGGGTTATTTGCCCGCTCTTTGTCGGTGTGCTCGTATTGCTCTATCTGTTTTGTAATCTTTTTCTTAGCCATTTGAAATCCAATGTGTGAATATTCTATAATCTAATAAGTAAATGTAAATCTTGTTGTTGCCTTCTGGTGCGGTTGCAAAATTGCACTCTTTGGCAAAGCTTTGGTTTTAGCATCTGGTTGTGAGGCTTTGCCAATGTGTGCAATGAGAGGTCGGGTTATATTTTTCATTTTTCTATTGGCAAACATTTTTCAGTGTCTCTGTATATTTTTTAGCCTTGCAGGTAACTTAATAGTATACCAAAGTTACACAAAAACTACAAATCAGGAATGTATTGTATAGTAAAGCATTAGATAAAATATCATTTGATTATTCTCAGTCTATAAAACGTATATGCGCTTTGAGAATCGTATTGATTTCCGTTGAAAACCATTCCAATTATACAAGACCACCTTTGTTAATTGATTTTATAAGAAAGAAGAGAGAAACATGATGAAGATGATTGCAAAATATAATCACGACTTATTTTCAGCCAATAATTCCATTCACTTGATACACCTGAGTTAGTTATATCTGCTATCTAATTCTTTAAAGCTTTGCTTAATAACTCTGTCGATTCTGCTAGATCTGAAATCATTGGTACTGCTGTTAGAACCAGATTAATCTTTCGATTTCCAGCGTATAATGAGGCTTTATGATATGTCCTGTCTCTTAAAATCATGGACTGCCATGTAGTTTCACGACAGGGGTAAATCAAACAGCTTGTAATACTCTTTTTGTCAGACAATGTTGTATAGGCTAGAATTTGAAGTAAATCATTACGGTGCTGTTCTCTAATAACTTCTTCTACTTTGCTCCATGGACTAAAACTCAGTTCTTCCCAATGTTGCTTGTATTTGGCATCAAGGATTATTATATCGTTTTCTCTCTCAATAATTACATCGGGTAACAAATATTTCTGTGAACCTGTGAAAGGAGGATCCCAAGAGATAGGAGTAATAGTTTCGCGTTTCCTGCCGGCTTTAATCTGTCCTCCTATATTACGAATAAGGTGAGACGCAATGGTTTCAATCCAAGCTTCAAAGAATTGCTCCATAGGCATTATCCAGGGTAAACCTTGAAGATTTGCCAGTCCTGCTAGTCCCCTGTCTTCAATTGTCCATTCGATAGCTCTTAGGCCTTCCCGGAAAGCTTCAGTACGAACAGGAATTCTGTTCCAGCGCTGTATACTAAATGCTGAGGGTGGTCTGGCCATTACCGTATTTACTCTTAAAAGAAGCTTATGACATAGCTCAATCAGTTGCAGAACATAAATACCTGCTGTTCGCTGGCTTTGAAGTGATGACATAATAAGCTTTAAGGTATAATGAATTCCCGATTTAAGATCTTCATTATCTTGTAAGTCGGGATATTTACAAGGTATATCAAGAAGTCACAAAGCAGATAAACGCCTGGTAGCATATTCATTCCAGTTTACGGATCCTTTTGGAGCTGCTACATCTGTTTCAATAAAACTGAAGTTTCTGTTAAGTTGGTCGAGCATTAATTCAATCCGGCGCAAAGTGATACTGGCAAGAACCCAAGGCGGAATCTTTCTTTCAGTTCCAGGAACAAGAGGAAGTCTCAAAGGGGTTGGAACAATTTTCCAGCCCATTGAAGAAAGCATCGGGCCAAGTCCAATCCAATCAAATCTTGGTCTAATTATAAGTCCGTAATCTACTCTGCCTGATGTAGGTGACAATAATGGGGCCGCACCTATACAATTTGATGAAGAGAATCTCAGAAACACTTTTTGCCCATCGTATTTGGATTCAACACTTACACCAATATCATTCAGCAATCCTCTGTTTTCATTAATAAATTGAGTTGCAAGTCTGGCTATCTGAGATTCAGGATTGCGAGTATTAATATCTTTAATTAAAAACTCTGCAGGTATTTCACTTAAGCTCAGATCTGTCATTTCTATACAGTGCGTAGAGGCTTTTTCGTAAGAAATACGGGATAGCCCTGATGGTTCTCTCCTTTTTCGTGTTTGTTTAGCCATGCCAGAACAAGTTATTTATAGACTTTCAATCCATTGGAGATGAGCTCTAATAGAATCAGCAAATGAGGCAACATATCCCTGTGCCAGATACTCTTCCAGAAGAGGTGCAAGCTCAACTTTTAATGTTTGTTTTGCTTTCTCAGTATCTTTTTCAAGAAAATAAGAATGACCCGGAACAAGATTGAAAGATTCTTCATTTGAGTATTCCACAAAGATCGAAATAGTTTTTATGAAAGCTTCTTTCATAAGATCGCAAGAGTATTTGTTGACAACTTCCATTTGAGGCCATAGTTTGAGATAAGCAAATCTTCTACGAACAGCAACATCAACAATAGCAATACTCCTATCAGCTGTATTCATAGTACCCAATATATGCAGATTATCGGGGAGTTGTAAAACATTGTTAATGGGGTTGCCGAAATCATGTGCAAGTTCTACTTTTCTACTTATTTCACTCTTTGGCTCAAATAGATAAATTGCTTCACCTAATACTTTTGATAGATCGGCCCGGTTAATCTCATCAATATGTAATAGGTAATTTTTGCCATCAGAGTGTGATGCGCTGACAGCTGCATCCATTAAAACACCTCTTTTAGGTGCAAAATGAAATCCTAATTCACTCGCATCTTTTTCTGGAGATAGTCCACCCACAAAAGTTTCATACGTTGTGTTTGGGTGAAACTGGATAGTTGTTCCATTATTCTTATAATCATTTTTCAGTATTTGCATTGCCATCCTGGTCTTTCCTGTCCCTGGAGGTCCCTCTAAAATGACATATTTTCGGTTTTCTAATAGGTTTACAACTTCTTCTGGTTTAATTTGGGGGAATAAACAGGTAAAATATTCCGCTTGGATTTCTTCGTATTCTTTTAAAAAGCTAGCCCTAGGTTTAATCTCCCTCTCTTCAAACATCAGATCGAGAAATGCTTTTAAAATTTTTACTGTTGCCTCTCGGTTTTCAGTTGGGCGGAAAATACCATACAATACTTTACCATACCTGGCAAAAACCGATGAGTAATAAGTAAAAATCTGTTTAACATTGAGTGGTATGTCAAGATCTGTTCTAGTAGGATCTTGTTTTGACCAAGCAAGCATTTCTCCTCTTCCATATTGGGAATTAATCATAGCACAGATTGCTCTTACTTTTCTTATATGGCCAGGACGCCCAAGGATGCTTTCATCAGGGCTCAAGCCTTGAGTTCCAATAACCAATGAGATCAAACAGGGTCCATTTTCTATGGGAAAGATAACAAAGGACATCCCCCCATAGGCCCCTGAATCAGGGTTAGAAGGATGTATAAGACCTGCAAACGGTACTCCACTTTCGAATGAAGAACCTGGTGCTCTTAGAGAAGTTGTTTTTTCCGCTTTTTGTGGATACCTGGGATTTGAACCTGAATAAAGCTCATCGAAAGCTTCTTCACATCTTTGTTTCCAGTTCTCCGCCCCAGAGGTATGGATCAGTTGAATTAATTTTTCCATATGTTAACTTTTATCTGCACGGTTTGTATACTATTTATTGGCTTCTCTAATTATGTTAAAAATACTTCGTTGTAATATAATTGCACTCAATGTTCATGTATTGAGGTTCATGTTTTAAACTTCCGTATTCTGCTCAGAGAATTAAGTGATACCATTAGAATAGATTATGTAGGCTTATAATTGTTAAAGATAATTATATGATCTCGTTTTCATAAACTTACTTTAACGACTGATTTATCAGTTTACCTAAAAAACAAGAAGTACTTGAATTTAAAGATTTATTAGAATATGTCACTTCTAGCTTGCTAAGTCAAAATTATCCTCTGCTAAGCACAATCTCAGGAAGAAGAATAAGATACTCCTTAAAGGAATCTTTCGGCTTCCAGTAAACAGAGTAATTTACTGTTGCTGATTCCGGACTATATCCTCTTTCAATAAAAGAGGCCAGAATTTTTCTGAAGCTTTCGGAAAACCTGATGACACAAAGGCCATTTTTGTTGTAGCATCCGGTTTCATCAACTTTCAGCTTTACTCCCGCAGTGATCTGGCCGATCGTCATCTGCAACGACTTGAAATAATCCAGGTACACATCAGCATGTGTCAGCCTGATGACAACAGATGAGGGCTCATCGTATAAAACCGGATCTGAAATGTGTTCAACTACCGGCAAACTGATCCTGTTAAAATATGTTCCGTTATGATGAATTGCCAGGTATTTCTTAGCACGGGTCATGGCAACATAGAGAGCCCGCTTCTGATCTTCTTCAGTTAACTTATAATTCTCTAGCATAATGAAAACGTTTTCAAACTCCCTGCCCTTGGATTTGTGAAATGTTGATACATAAATCGTTTCAGTATCAGTTTCGAGAACATCATCAAACCTGGCTTCAAGGAAATATTGCCTGAGATCAGAATAGTATTTCTTTCTCTTATTTATCTCATCAAATTCATTAATCAGTCTGATACATAATTCATAATTCTGACTTTCGCCATGCTTCAGCCTGAACTCATTCAGCGATTCCTTCCATTCATCATCGCTGATAGTAACGGGGATAACAGTATCATCATCATTTTTTTTGAAATAGTCACAAAACCATCTGAATTCCTTTAAATTGTAAAGATTGAAATCATCATTGCTCTGGATAAGCCTGGCCCTGGCACCCATTCTGCTTAACAAAGCTGTAAGGGTGGCGGCCTGGTCATTCGTATGTGTAAGAAGTGCAGTGGAGCCTGTCAGAGATGTTTTAAGAATATCCCCGGATACCGGCAGATACAGGTTGTTACTGCGGTAGCTGACAATTCTGATCTGTCCTTTCAGCCGGCTTGCTGACCGGATCACTTCGTTCTTGAGCCTGTTTTTGATACTGCCTGCGAAAAAGTTTGTCAGGTCAACCAGTTCAGGTGCACTCCGGAAGTTGTCAATCAGTTCATAGGTACTGGAATTTTCGCGTTTTGCCAATAAGTAAAAATATTTAGAATCCGAACCTCTGAATTCAAAAATATTCTGATCATCATCACCTACGGCAATTATTTTAATTCCTTCATTATATTCAGCTATTGATAAAATAAGTTCATATTCTGCAGCAGACATGTCCTGGGCTTCATCAATAACCAGTACCGACCGTATAAGTTTGCCCGGTTCAGCCTCCCGGTTTTTTATCCTTTCAGTTGCCTCTTTTACAACATTCTCCGATTTTTTAACTGTGCCTGTAATTCCATACAAATCAAAACAAAATGAATGGAATGTTCTTATTTCAACATAGTATGCCGCTGTTCCCATCAAAGCCTGAAGACGTTTCTGAAACTCAGTGGCGGCAGCCCTGGAGAAAGTAAGCACAAGGATGTGTTCAATCTTAAACTGCTCAAGCATTACTAGAGATGCTATCTTATGAATCAGCAATCTTGTTTTGCCGCTTCCGGGCCCTGCCGCAACAACAATTGTCTCAGAATGATCGTCCTCAATTATGGTTTTCTGGGCCGGGCTAACATCCATGAGCTCCTTGTATCTGGCAGGTGTAATTGTTTTTGAGATCTCCCTGCCCCGGGTGCCGGGGAAATATTTACTGAGAAAACTGCTGTAGTTCAGCCGGAAGTAATCATCAACAAATGCCAGTGCTCCTGAATAATCATGAAGCATTTTTTTGGCATACTCACCCACTATATGTATTTGCTGTACCTTGTTGGCATAATGCTCTTCAAGCTGCCTGTAATCATCACTTTTGTACTGGATCCTGTTATTTAACTGAAGACGTTCAATAGTCAGACGATTGTATATTACAAAGAAAGCTCCGTCGATTTTAATTGCCCCTATCCTTGACAGATAAAGCAGTGTATCTTCTATCTCCACAACTGAAACCGAATCCTTAAAAAGTGCGAATTCAGTTTTCAGCATATTTTTCAGTTCCAGGATGGAGAATTCGACTATCCTGTATCCCTGGCCCGTAGCCCCAGAATCAGGCTTACGGAACAAATACCGGATAATAAATGAAGCTGTTTCATGCCGCCTCTGGATTTTATCTGAAGTAAGTTCATCAGGCATCCGTTTTCTGATCCGGAGCATATGGTCCCCGCTTCTGTTTCCGTAATATTCTACCCAGTTCCGCAACGTCCAGAAATTGGTTAATGTTTTTATTCTCCTGGGATTGATACCTGTACAACCATTTACTGAAGCCTCTTCATTCAGATCTTTTACGGAATAAGCAATGACATCATCTCTGAATTTGGTGAACAGAAATTTTTCAATCCCGGCAAAGATTTCAAGGATTGAAAGGGATCCGTTTTCACTGTCTTTTGCGAAAATAAAGGCTCGCATGTCTTTGCTGTCAGCCAGTATTTTTTCTTCCCTTAAAAGCATGACGGTCCTGACAACTTCTTCTTTTCGGATTCCCAGATTATCAGACAAATAGTCGATTCTTGATTCAGCAAGTTCATCACTGGACCTTTTCCGGCTCCGGCTTGAGATTAATGCTTTTATTATTCTTGTGGCGTATTCTCTTTCCTTGTCTGAGAAGCGTTCTGATCCGCTGATAATGTTAATAGCCTCATCTGCAGATCTGACCTGGATACTGTTAGCATATATCCTTGGATTATTCTTGTCTCTTTTGATAAAACGGGCCATTTCCAGGGCAGAGAGCACTGTCAACACACGTGTCTCCAGTTCAGCTCCTGTATCATCTTCCCATCCTGCTTCTCTTGCTAATTCAAGAGCGGAGTAGGATATTTTCTCCCTCATTCTGGAAATGGTTCTTATGGCACGCCATACCTGCTGAATCTCCTTGATGTGAACCTTCTGCCGGTTATGATTATGAAAATGCTTAGCCAGATCATCATCGTTAAACAGTATGTAACAGTCTGCGGTAATCGAAAAATCCCTGCCTGCCCTGCCCGCCTCCTGAATATAATTTTCCAGTGAATCTGATATGTCATAATGGATTATAAGCCCGATGTTATCCTTGTCAACTCCCATTCCGAAAGCAGAGGTGGCCACCATGGTGTTAACATCTCCTGCCATAAAGGCTTCCTGATTGCGGGTTTTGACATCACGATCCATCCTGCCGTGGAAAGGCAGGGCATTTATTCCGTTTTCACCCAGTTGATAAGCAAGTTCTTCTGCTTTTTTTGTCCTGGCTACATAGACTATTGAAGGACAGTCATACCGTTCAAGGATTTCACGCAGTCTGAAAAATTTGTCGCGGTCGTTCTTGACTTCGATAACCTTGTAGTACAGATTCTGTCTGGTTTCATCGGTGGTGAAAAGCTCAAGATCAAGATCCAGTATTGCCTTGAAATATGCTCTTATGTCTTCAATAACCTTTCTTTTGGCAGTAGCCGTAAAACATGAAACAGGAACAGGCCGGGAAAGACCCTTGTCTTCCTGAAGCTCTTTTATGAACCGGCCAATATACATGTAGTCAACACGGAAATCATGTCCCCAGGCAGAAAAACAATGTGCCTCGTCAATGACGAATCTTACTATGTTCCTGCCGATGAGCCTGTGTCTGATGGATGCTGTACGCAATGACTCAGGAGCAATATAGAGTATGGATGCCGATCCGTTCACCACCCGGTTAAGTGCATCCTGCCGTTCGATCGGATCAAGCAGTCCGGAAACAGCCACTGCTTCAGTAATCTTCTTATTTTCAAGATTATCCACCTGATCTTTCATAAGTGACTGAAGCGGGGAAATAACCACGGTAAGTCCTTTTACGGTTTCGCCGCTTATAAGGGCCGGAAGCTGAAATGCCAGAGATTTTCCACCCCCGGTCGGAAATACAGCCAGAATGGATTTGTTGTCAACAGCTGCTTTTACAGCCTGCTCCTGGAGAGGTTCTCCCCCGAATTTCCTGAACTCTGAAAAACCGAAATACTTTTTAAGTCCGTTGACAGGATTCATCACTGAGCTGCAATAAGTGCAATCCTGTATGCATGGCGTGTCTCTCAGAACCTGAATCACCTCAACCGTTTCAGGGAAAGTCTTCAGAACCCAGGGTGGTGTGATTGAATCTCTGTCGTTGGCATTAATGATTGCCAGGGAATAGGCAAGTTCAATTGGCTTGAAAAGTATTAAATCGTCAAGATTGCAGTTGCTGCAGATTGATCCACTGAAATAACTTCTTATCAGTTTCGCTGCAGGCAACGACAGTGGAGGACTGAATGAAATAAAGCGGAAGAATCCTGCGAAACCGGAAAACCCGCCCAGAAGACTGTAAAAGATGTTTCTCAGCTCTTCCGGAAGATCATTAAAAGCATGAATCTCATCATACAGCAGGTCGCGCGACTTGATAGCGTCACTGACAGGGTTATTAATATCTTCGGGGATAAGCTTATCATCTTTTATGAGTCTGTGGTAAGGCTTTCGGGGAAAAAGAAGGGGTGACCAGAAGAGTGTATCGATGATGGAGTTTTGCGCGATTGTGAAACCGTGAACCTGCTGTTTTATATATTCAAGGTCATGGTGGACAATGTTATGACCGCATAGGAATGCAGCATCTTTAATGAATCCATGGAATACCGCACCTGATCGTGTCCGGCATTTGGCCCCGTCATTACGTATTGCTCCGTAATCGAGAATCTGACCGCTATGGCCCCCGATTTCAGTATCAATAAAAACAACAGACTCGTTTGACATAATGAGGAAAAAGACTTAAACCTCAACAAGGAGTACGGATAATTATACGGAATGTTATACCGCTTTGATGTTATCTATACACATCTTCTGAAAATCAAAGATAGCCGTATTTTCTGATTCGGTGACAGTAAAAACAAGTGACTATCCTTTGTGTTCTGAACTTTTAATATCCTGGAGGTTTCCTTTATAAAGTAGATATAACCGGATTATTCCCCGGAAGATAATTATTAAAGAAAAATTACAGAGCACTGGGGAAATATAAATTCTTCAGAGGAAACCACCCTCATTTTTGCAGTAAATTGGGATTCAAATGAAATATTCCCCTGCAGATGAAGGGATTTTTTAAAAGGAAATCCGGTTATGCTAAAAATCTTTTTGTCTTACCCGGGTACCTTGTTGTTTTATGATCTTGTCATTTATCTTGCTTCTGTTAAAATCAGTTGGCGGTTTATAATCAATAATCGGATTAATTTCTGGTTTCAATATAATTACAGGATCGATATAATTGACTCTTGCCTTATAATCGGAAGGATTAATTACACTGGAAAATCTGATTATATTATTATCTGACAGTTTCTTCCACATTTCCACTTTGGTGAAATTACGATTGCTGAACCATCCCGGATCTATGGAACCCTGTGATCCGCAAGGACTGCCTGTAATAACTGTACCGGGAGCAGGAGGAGCAGAAACGGGAGGATATAAGATTGCCTTGATTGTACTGATCTTGTCGTAGGTATCAATTGTAGCTTCAGGGCTGACAGATGCATACAGACACCAGTTTAATTCTTCCAGTGCAGTGTTTCCTATTGGTTTAAGTTCTTCAATACTCTTTCCTTCATTTTTCATCGATATAAAACTGGTATAGAAGCTGCTTCCCCTGTCGCATGATTCTTCCCATTTTGGAATTGGTATTTCCTCACCTATCATGCGGGCCAGGGCTGTTTTGCTTAACATCAGGAAAGTCCCCGCACCCACAAGCAATACTATAAGCACAGGAATACCGATTGCCAGAACTTTTGATTTCGGGAATGTACTTTTCCATAACATTTTTATCAGCCAGAACAATAAAAGGAAGCAAAAGATAAAAATGATTATCTTGACAACTATCTTAAGAGTGTTGTTAACAACCAGGGCTACCCTGTGGGTACTGGTGTCAACCAGCATGGATGCCCTGATATAGATACGGTCAATGGCGTTTTTCAGCGTGGAGTCAATCTTATCCATTATGCCATAGGCAGCATCTGTTATCTGCTGTATCCTCTGTGCAAGCACATAATCAATACATTGGATATTTTGCTGAATCATTCTGTTAACTTCAGATAACAGTTCCTTCGCTTTACCGATAAGGTTATTTATGATTGAAGTAATCTCTGCAGATGCTTCTGCAATGAGTTCGGATCCTGCATTTTGTATCTGATCGATCCGCTGCTCCATTTCGGCACTGAGTTCAGCTATTGATTGTCTTATCTGAACCCCCGCTTCACCTACCAGCTGGCTGCCTGCATCCTGAAGTTGCTGTATAAGACCTTGTAATTCAGCTATAGGCAACTGGACATTGACATTTGTATCCTTTACCTTGGCTGTAAAGCAGGCATCACTGACAGATACAGGTATCATAAAAAGTATAAGCATAATAATACCCGTATAAATACCGTGGTTGAGCTTTTTTGTTTTCATTTGATTTCGTTGTTATTTGCAGTTTGACTGGCCATAGGTAAAATTGAAGGATGTGGCTGTTTTGGGGTTGATAACCTTGGTGCATGACGCAGACCACGTTTTTGCACTTACAGTTATTTGCCAGTTTCCCGGTTTGAGGTTATAACGGGTAATCGCAGGAACAGGTGACACATTGCTACTGGTCACCTCACAGGTTTTTTGCGTAGTAAACGAAGTTTGTCCGGTTCCTTCTCCGGCTGTGATTAAAGTTCCACTGAAACTTACATTTATATACTCCTTAACGGAAGAACTCACCGCTCTGTTCAGATCACTCAGCGATACTGATGCTGATCCGGCCTTGCCCGAATCTTTAATATCAACGTTAATATCGCTGGGTGTTTTACTGCAGCCTTCACAGGACTGGAATAAAAAAGCAATTAAAAAAAACAATGATCCAATCCCGATAATCGCAAAAGTCGACTTTTGAGAATAACGTGCCATTTTGTTCGGGTATTAAGAAATGGAATTAAAAAAAATGAATCTCAATATAAATTTACGAAATACCTGAAATCAGGAACAAAAAAGAAAAGTAAGAAAATGAAAAAAAATGAAATGATTATCTGCTCGCAGGTCCGGTGATGCCTTGCAAAAAAGCTATTATAATTATTTGCCTGTATAACAGCCTTAAAGCCTTTCCCGCCATAACGTGAAAGAATATGACTGCATTCACCAAGGGAAGAGACAGTACATGAAATTCCCATGTTTGATGATCTTACTACAGGTTTTCTATATTCAATGGCCCTTAAAACAGCAAGATGCATGAATTGACCGGCTACCCGCAGATTATTATACCATCCTTCATTAAGTATTACAGCGATAAAAGTATTTTCATTAAATCGTAAAGGCAGGTTAATATCACAAAAAGCCGACTCATAACAGATAGATGGAACAACACGGATATTATCACTGATAAAATTTACTTTTCCATAATTCCCGCTTTTTGAAAACCGGTAACCAGCCAAACCTTCGATATAATTTGAAAGGAAGGACAATATCTTCGGATATGGTATTCTTTCGGTAAAAGGAACACATTTATCTTTTGTTTTGATATCAATTCTTTTCTGCGATGGGATTATTTGTACTGCTGCATTATATTCTGTGAATTCTGTTTCTCCAGATTCAGGTTTGCCCATCTCTCCAAGAACAAATCCTGTAATGATCTTAGTATCTGTATTCCGGTAAAGCGTAATAATTGAATCAACAATTTTATCAGTCTCCAGGCTATCAATAAAAACCATATCCGGAAAAGCAGTTTCCGGCCAGATCAGATAATCTGTATTTGGAGTTAAATAAATTGAAGATACCGACAGATAATGCTTCAACAGTTTTTCATTATCCATATTGTACTTATCAGGTATTCTGATCTGCGGATGAATTGCAACAACCTCAAGCGGGATTGATTCACCGGGTTTAAAGCGGTTTCTTATGTGTTTTGATATTATCAGGGGAAATATCAGAATCAACATGAAAAGAAGAATACGCAAGACAATTGTTTTAGAATGATCCGATTTGAAATTTATAAATATGGAAAATACCAGTATATTGGATATTAAAATCCACACCGTGCCCCCGTAAATCCCTGTATATTCATACCATTGTATTGTATCAGGAGCCACTGAAAATGCATTTCCCAACAAATGAAACGGGTAGGATAATTGCCAGGTTTTATGAAATATTTCCATTGACAATACTGAGATTATCAGAAAGGAATATTTTATTAATGCTATCCTTGTTCTTTTTTGAAACCTGGAAAAAATAATCCATGGTGCAGATATAACCAGAGTGTTCAAGATTATGGCCAGTATACAGGCTGTGGCATTGATTTTAAAAATCCATAAATTTTTAAAATTCCATATAAAAAAGGGTAAAATGAGTAATGCAGAACGTACTGCTGTTGATCTGACAATTGTCAGATTTTCAATCACAAATAAAAAGGGTACAAATGCTATGAAAATCAGGTAAAAGCCTGATGGATTGAACCACGAAAAAAGCAATATGCCACCTGACAACAGACTGAGGAATACAAAGAGAAACGAGTTTTGCTTCACATGCAATAAATATGATTCTACTACTCAATCATGAATATTTTAATATCCGGCTGCAGTTATTTCATTCACTGTTTCGCCATGTATTTTAAAACCTCCCTGTTGTCAGTCAGCAATAATAAACTGGTTTCGTTTACCTTATATTTTTTCACATTCCTGAGAATACCCCTTATTGCGCCTGCCTGGGACATGACCTCCTGTCTGCACATCATCAGGGTGGAGGAGATATTCATGAATTCAATTTTATGGCAATGGCCTGATTTAAAACTGCCAAATATTGAATTACACCCGTCATTACCGGAAAATTTACCGTCTTCAGCCAGATTTAAAACAATCTGCTTTTTTACCGGCAAATCACCCTGGGAAGGGAAAGTGATACTGACCAGCTGATCTTCAGGGCCGTATTGTTCCAGAATCCAGGATTTATACAGCAGTTTCTCCCGGTTACATTGTAAACCAGTTACAGCTGTCAATACTGTCAGAATTAATATGACTTTATTGATACGGTTCTTAATCTTTAAAGTTTTCATTCTTAGTCATCTGGTTAGTGGAAGAATTTATAATTCCAATTTCGAAGATTTAAAACACATTTACAACACCTGTTTTTATCCTTCTTATCTGTTTTATCCGACATGTAACCTTATCTACTATTTCTATCCCGGAATCAAGCAGATTGCTGATAGCTTCTGTATGCGTCAATTTCATATTTATACCGGTAATTTATACAATAAAACTGTTCATGTCAAGAATATTTTATACAAAGGTTCCTGACTATAAGGTCTGTGATAAACAGACAATCTGTTCTGCAAATTCTAAAGTAAACTACCATCTTCAGGGAAGGTGGCTTTTAAACAACTTTATTGCCGTCTTACCTTTCAAGATACCCATGAAGTCTGATACAGACACTCCTGGCGGAATAGAAACAATCATATGGTAATCACGGCATAACTGGCACAGGCTATCCGTGCCGTGATACAAGGAGGAGCCGCCCGGGTTCGAGTATCTCAATATTTTTGCCGGAAACACTGATGATACCGTCTTTTTGCATAGCGGTGAGGCTGCCTATAACACTTTCCTTCGAGAAACCCACAGTATCGGCAAATTCATCGCGGTTGAAGGGCATGCGAAAAGAATGACTGTTGAAAATTTCAGCCAGGTCGAGCAGTATTGTGGCAGTAGCTCCGTTGGCCTGCTTATGGCTCAGCCCGATAAGGTCGGATACTATCTTGACGGTAAAGCCCGACATAAGCTCAATAATATGCATGGCAAACTCACCATTTTCGCGGATGATCTGCTCAAAAACCCCGCGGTCAATGATTCTTACCACACTGGTGTTGATGGCCAGTGCGGAAAAATCATAGTTCTTCCTGGCAAAGGAACACATCAGCCCGACAAAGGTATTGGCGGCAACGATCTTAAACACTGTCATGCGGTTGCCGTCTTCCGAAGCCAGCTTTACGAGTCCGCTGTTCAGCAGGTATATATGAGTGACCGCCGTACCCTGCTTGATAATGGTTTCCCCCTTTCTGAACACAACTTCACTGGCAGAAGCCCTGAGCTGTTCCTGCTGCTTGTCGGTGAGAAAGTCAAACCACTGCTTTTTATGCGTTTCCCTGATTGTCATGGGGCTATTCAAAAAATGTAATATTACAGATTTATTGATATTATATTCCTTTATTCCCGGTGTAATTGTCAACTCTTTTTTCCCGGGAGTATCCCGTCTTTAGAGTAATTTTACACTCGAATTTTAATTCACTAACATATTAAAGAAAGAAAGGTTAGAATTATGGCAGATTTAATGTTTAAAATAAGCGCACATAGTGCAAGTCCCGCAAAAACGATTGTTAAGGCCCGTAATTTCCAGATTATTGTCGATGAACCTGCCAGTCTTGGCGGATCAAACGAAGGACCCAATCCGGTTGAGTATGTTCTCGCATCACTGGCGGGATGTCTCAATGTAATGGGACATGTCGTTGCAGGAGAAATGGGTTTTGAATTACGCGGTGTGAAAATTGATATCTCCGGCGATCTGAATCCGGACCGCCTTTTTGGCAAGAGCTTTGACGAAAGGGCAGGATACAAAAATATTGAGGTTAAGATGACTCCCGACTGTGACACTGACAAGGACACCCTGGAGAAGTGGATTGAAACTGTCGATGAAAGGTGTCCGGTGAGTGATAACCTCTCAAATGCTACGCCGATTCAGTTTAAACTTGCTTAGTAACAGGGAAAGGTTCTCCGGCAGGAGGGCCGGAACAGACAATGATGCCGGACAGCTTGTCTGGCATCATTTTTTGAACAATTTTGACAGGTCGAACATATTTTCCACCCCTTGCCCGGCTGAATTGGTTTTTTGGTTTGCAGCCCATTCCGACGCTGATGAGGCCTTGGATGTCTGGAGTTCAATACTCCGGCCGGAAGGTGGCAATATCGTGAAGCTCTCTGAGCAGGGCAGTGGATCTGCTGCTGGTAAAATGTAAGGAGTCGAGCACATCGAGATTATCAAGCAGACCTGCACAGGTCACAATGCCCTTTTCAAGCAGCAATTGCTTTTCCCTGTTGGTGATTTTTGTCAATACTGTTATGGGATAGATATTTTCCCTTTCTATAATATCTTTAAGACTGTGGCCGGCAGGATAGTCCCAGCTCATAAGTTTCAGTCCGGCACATTCCCCGTAGCTTATTGAATCGGATGAGAAACGGTTGTTGGTAACCACCCAGCCGAAAAACCTGTAACCACTGAAAAGATTGTCGATCCTGTACTGTGCCAGGATATCGTCAAAACGCGATTTGACATACAGGGGCGTCTGCACCGGTATGCGTCTGCCCCGGGCCTGACTGTACTTGCACTCCACCAGGTGATGCTCATGGTCGTTGGTGGCAACCACATCAATCTCGTGGGTGACACACTTGCCCTGTTTAATCTGGTCCGTCTGTACACTATATCCCTGAAGCTCGAAAATCCTGCCGATAAAATACTCAAAAGGATAGCCCGTAGGCCCCATATCGTAAATGGCCTGCTTCAGCCGGTAGCGAACGGCAGCCACACCCCTGATGCGTTTCAGCAAACCAAAGGCACGGGAATATATCTTTTTGGTGGTCACTCCCGGATAGATCCACCCTTCAATATCATTTATTATCTCCCTGATGGCGGCATTGTCGGTTCCCGCATTACGCAGTGAAGACTCGAGCTTGGAAAACCGGAAAGGCTCCTTCTCCCCGTTTGCCTTTATTACATATATCTCCCCGCTGTGATGCGTAGCATTCCTGGTCATTTCATTTTGTTCCTGATTAAGCAAAACACAAGATAATCAGAATTCGGGAATTGGAATATGTCAGCAGCTAAAGATAGCCGTATTTTCTGATTTTGTCCAGTATGTCTTCTCTGGTCTTGCTATCCATTCCCCACCCGGCTCTTTGACCATTTAACAATGCAACGATCCTGATCTTTTTGGGTCTCGTACCGGGCAGGGTTCATCCTTAACAAAGGAGAACCGGCCGATGTCATAAAATTCATACTGAATGATTTTATACCGGTTCCGGTACTCTCAAAACGAAGGGTCGCCGGAAGGTCCATCCGCTCTGAACTGTCAAACCCGCATTTCTGGTTCTTCAAAAAGCCCGGACGGCACGGATTACATATTCTTTTTCCTTGTTTTCAGTATTTACAATGTAATTAAGGAAACGAATGTAAAATGCAGCAGACTCACTCCACTCCGTGCTACTCCAATGATAATCAGTGGATAGGAGCGGTGCAGAGCCAATTGTCCTGAGCGTTTTGTTCACATGAAAGCGGTTGCGCAAGAGCAAGGCCAGCTCATCAACGGATGGCAGGTACCAGCCTGTGCCTAACCCTGTAATCCAGGTCTTGGCGGGGCTATCAGTCATTCGTGCTGTATTGTAATATCCATCATCTGTTCGATCCGCACCTGCTAAATGCCCAGCGGTGTTTTGCCATTTAGCACGTGCTTCGGTTTTAGAAACTACCAAACCGTGTTGTTGCCCGTCGCTGCCAATGTATAGGTGAAAAATAATGCCACCGAGATACTCTTCACCCAGGTAGCGTCCTGAAGTAAAGGCTTCGGCGGTTTTTGAATTTTCAGCGGTTTTTGAATGAAAAGAATAAGGTACACTTAATAACTGGCTTGTGCCTGAAATGGTGTAAGTGTTATATGGAGGAAATATGGCTATTCCTGTTTCAATGAAATAAGTTCCTGTCGGCCAGTCGATCATATTAAAATCGTCGTTTCCGCCTATTTGAATACTTACCAATCCATTGGCATTGGTGGTTAGTGTACGGTTTTCTGTGTAAACCACCGGCCCTCTTACAGAACCTTTCCGGATATTTATTTGTATCCCTATTAGTTTGTCGGTTACCAGTTCATTGTCTTTATCGCGTATTACTGTCTGATAATTTATTTTCTGCGGAAATTGAGCAAAAACAGATATGCAGATGAGCAGATTTGTTAATGTGATGATTAATACTGCTTTAAATTTTTGTATTTTTGTTTTCATAATTTTAAATTTTGAAATTATTGCTGTTTTTTAATTTTTCATAGTTGAAATTGTTGAATCAATGATTTTTTGATGCTGATAATATCTGCGATTAAACCGGTGCTTGCCGGGCGATTTGTTTGCGGATAAAATCCTGATTTTTCCATCATTTTGAGTTTAGCTATTATTTATATCAGATGAAGTACCTTTCTCACAGGGTAAATAGTTAAAAAGCCCGAACGGCACGGACAAAATAATAATTTAAGCCCTTACTACTTAAGGACTCTACAATGCCGGCACTGAAAGAAATGCTGCACGCAGTGGACAGACTGGTCTCCGTACTACTCCAATAATATCCCCTGCGTGCGAACCCTGCAGAACCAATTGCCCTGAGCGTTTTGTCCACATGAAAGCGGTTGTCCCAGAGCAAGTATAGCTCATCAATGGATGGCAGGTACCAGCCTGTGCCCAGCCCTGTAATCCAGGTTTTGGCGGGACTATTAATCATTCTTTCTGTATTGTAATATCCATCATCTGTTCTATCCGCATTTACCAGAGATAAGGAGCTTTGCCAATATGCATTTGTTTCGGTTTTAGAAACTACCAAACCGTGTTGTTCCCCGTCGCTACCAATGTATAGGTAAAAAATAATGCCGCCGAGGTACTCTTCACCCAGTTTGCGTACTGAAGTAAACTTTTCGGTGGTTTTTGCATGTTCTGCGGTTTTTGAATGTAAAGAATAAGGCACACTTAATAACTGGCTTGTGCCTGTAATGGTGTAAGTGGTATATGGGGGAATAATGGCTATTCTTGTTTCAATGAAATAAGATCCTGCCGGCCAGTCAATCATATTAAAATCGTCGTTTCCGCCTATTTGAATACTTACCAATCCATTGGCATCGGTGGTTGGCGTCTGGGTTTCGGTGTAAACCACCGGTCCTTTTATATTACCTTTTCGGATATTTATTTGCATCCCCATTAGTCTGTTGGTTACCAGATCATTGTTGTTGTCACGTATTAATGCCTGATAACTTATTTTCTGCGGTAATTGAGCAAAAACAGATATGCAGATGAGCAGATTTGTTAATGTAATGATTAATACTGCCTTAAATTTTTGCATCTTTGTTTTCATAATTTTAAAATATTGAAATTATTGCTGCTTACAACACATCAGTCAATCGTCAAATAAATTAGTTTTTAATCACTTTAAATGTTTTAAATTCTTTGTTTTTCCGGATCACTTTAATAAAATAAGAACCGGGTTCAAGATTGCTCATATCAATGTTTGTCTGAATACTTTTAATTTTTTCGTTTTGTAAAAGTTTTCCGTTCATGTCATACAGGTAAAAGTATAAAGCAGAAAGATCAAAGTCTTTCACTTCCAATGTAAGGTAATCGGTGGTTGGATTGGGATATGCAGAGAGCGAAAGCTTAATTCCTACCGCTTCTTCAATTCCTGTTACTACCGAAATTTCATATGGCTGCTGAACTCCATGTGCCATCGAGCCAAATTGAGTAGCATGAGTTTGGTATACAAGCTGTCCAACGGAATAGGTCACCGTGCCTCCGCTGCCTGAAGCGTTGCCGCCTGTGGTGTTAACGCTTTCCTGTGCCTGCAGCCCTGTCAGTCCGAGACAGAACAATAGCATGGCACTTAATTTTAATAGCTTTTGTTTCATTCTCGTCATAGTTTTTAAAGGTTAATACTTATTTTAATTAATGGTCATATTCCTCTTTGTCTGGTTTGTTTCGTTTTAATGCAATAAGCGCCAACACCACGCTAAACGAAGTCCTGCACTGAAGGCGATTCCGACGGAGTCTGCTCTGAGCGGAAGTAAAGCCCGCAAGGGCGGGACCAAATTGCGTTTAGCGCCATGTTCGGGAACGTTTTGATCGACATCCGGCTAAAGCTGATTATTTATATAAATATACAAAAAAATTCAATTGATACACAGACGAATAGAAATCCAGTCCGTGCTTTGAAATTTTTTCGTGTCCGAGACACATTCGTATATCAGGGTTGGTTCGATGCAGTTCGATTCCGTGTAAAGAGATTCGTGAGTTAAGGGTCTATATTCGTAAATACATTAAACTTTCGGCAGCGATTGACATCAATATTGCAGGACATGGCAAGAAACCCGGTGATGTGCGGGATCCGTATCACCAGTTTTGTCAGCAACATATCGGGCAAAAGTGTTATGAAGGTGAGAACGATCCCGGGGTTCTTTCCGGCTATATTCTCATTTTGCCGGCCATGACTGTAATTGCAGAAACAGGAGCAGATATGAAAGCCTTTGAGAACAGCGGGAAGTTTGCCGGCTGGACGGGATTGCGTCCGGGAAATGATGAAAGTACCGGGAAATGTTCAGGCAAAAACGGATTATCATATGAGTGAATTCAGGCGTCTGGAGAACCTGTTGAAAAACTAATGCGTAAAGGCCGGTTAACTTTATGGTGGATGAAACCCCGTTTTTAAACTGACCAATGCTACTTGTCCTGAGAAGGACTCTAAGAATCAAACCTTTAACCGGATCAAGATAAGGCAAGACCTTTTCTGTTACGAAATCAAATAAATCATCATAATCTCCTTTCTGTCGCTAGTGTCATGTCAACCATGAATTGACGGATATACTCTATTTAATTTTACTATGCCATCTGTGGTTGTAAACTGCCATTTCATTCTTGCATCCTTATTATTTCGGTGGATCTGCCAGGCTTTAACCTCTGTCTTAATCGTTTTAATATCTTCAATTCTTCTGTTCAGACATTGTTTTGTCAGTACAATGAGCCCTATCTCCGCCATGTTTAATCAATTGCCATACTCAGGCATACAGATGAATTCCGGGTCCTTCCATATTCTCTTTGCTTACTCAGGCTCAGATGTTTCATATAATGCAGCCGCACTGTGTGAGGCCAGATTATCCATAACCAGTGTTATGATCTCTGTGTCAGGATATAACTTGTCGAATATGTACTTTACCAATAGCACCCGGTCTTTCTTTATACTTTTGCTAGTGCCCTGATTAAATACAGGTGAAATCCTATGCATCGCAAAGCGTTGAATAAGATTTCCCTTATCACCGTTTTGCTTATTTGAACTGAGAAAAAGTCTGCGGAATTATGGTTACGTAAAAAAGAGGGTTAATAACGTAAAATTCCGTAAATTGAGAGTAGCTTTTTAATATTTCAGTTGAGGATACTGTTATGAAAACAATTGGCTTTTTTATATCAGCAGTTGTCTTTTTTGGCTTGGTACATACAGGCTGTAAAAAAGATAAAAATGAAGATCACGATTACATAGAATATACCCTGACGGTTAAAGTCGATAATGGTGCTGATGGGGCTCCAAGAACAGGGTCATATCAAAATCCGGCCGGAGACTTAGTCAATTATGGTTACAGGGTATTGGATGACTATACTGACATGGTTGTCATGCTTGGTACTGATACTGTTCCTTATAAAGGAAGTTTCATTATGGATGGAAATAAAACGCTGACAGTGACCTCTAAACAGATGGTACTGTGGAAATATCAGACAGAAAAAGCGGTATATTATTCAACTCCTGCAATCGGAGATGATGGAACGCTTTATTTTGGTACCGGTATGGGTGGAACAAGTAACGGAGCCTTTTTTGCCATTTCAGGAGATGGAACACTGAAATGGAGCTTTGCAGGTCAATATTCTTTTTTTTCACCGGTAATTGATGCAACAGGACACATTTATGTTCAGGATTTCGGCTATAATTGCTATGCATTTTATCCTGACGGTCAATTGAAATGGAAATTCCCGAATATTCCTTTCCCGCGTTTGGTGGAAAATGTTGGCCAACGCTGCCCTGCCATATCCGAAGACGGTACGATTTATATATGTGCTGACGGCCTTTATGCGGTTTCTCCGGCTACTATGGAAATCCTGTGGCATTTCCCCGGGTCGAAGACCAAGTCGTCACCTGCAATCGGGCCAGATAAAACCATTTATGTTGTGTTTGGTCAGGATAAGGTAAAGGCAATTAATCCTGACGGATCACTAAAATGGGAAAACAGGTTTGATAACCCATGGGAAATGTCGTTTGTTACTCCTGCTATTGACGACCGTGGTTTTGTCTATATTGCATCCGAAGCGTTTTACGAAGGGCAGGATTATTCCGCTTTGTATGCTTTCCGTCAGGATAATGGAGAAATTCAATGGAAATATCCAGTGGGCCTGTTTGTAAGAGCTTCACCCGTAATAGGCACAGACCATTCAGTATATATTGCTACCAAAGCTACAGAAACAAATACAGCCAGACTTATTTGTCTCTCCCCTGAAGGAGTGAAAAGATGGGAATATGTAGTGGAAAATGTTCATGTTACTCCTGATGATATATATTCAACTCCGACGCTCGGGGCTGACGGCCTGATCTATTTCGGTGCAGAAACCGGATTTCTTTATGCTGTTCGCGCCTCAGACGGTGTCTTAGCCTGGAAATTTGATCTGAAAATGACGGTCAACTGGTCATCACCTGTTATTCTGGAAAACGGCACTCTTTATATCGGGGGAATGGGAGGTACATATTTTGAAGGTTATATCAGGGCGATAAAAACCGGCTGTCCGGGTTACGCTGCCTCACCATGGCCAAGGTTCAGGCATGATAATAAAAACAGCGGAGCCTCAAATTAGTAATTGCAATATTTTCAAGTAACGCCTAACGGGCCCGGGATTGACGCTGTGAAGCCCGATTATCCCCGGGCAACTTTACTTTTCCGTCTGCTCAACTGGTAGTCTTTCACAAGAATATTCGCTGATAGATTAAGTCTGGAGGTTAAATTTCTAATCATATCTACCGTCAGTTTTCTTCTTCTATTCAGTATTTCTGATACTCTGCTTTTTCCTCCGATTTCATTTATTAAATCCGATTGTTTTAGCTGCAGTTCCTCCATTCTTATCTTAATGGCTTCAATTGGGTCTGGCGCTTCAATCGAGAAGTGCTTTCTTTCATAGTCGTCGATAACCAACGCCAAAATATCTGCTTCGTCGCTTTCTGGTGTCCCCGCCGGCGCATCGAAAAGAAGTTCCATTCTTTTCAAAGCGTTCTCATAGTCCTTGTTTGTTTTCAATGGTACGATATTCATGGCTTTTTGTATTAAATTATATTTGCATCAATTCTGTCGTATTCAGCATGAGTTCCGATGAATCGAATGAATGCCCACTGTTTCTCAAAGTTGAATTTAACAACCAATCGGTACGAATTTCCTTTTATATTAAAAACTACTCTGCTATCCTTTAGGATACTTGCAGTTGCATAAGTGAGTTTTACGTCATTCGGGGTTTTCCAAACTGAACTCATGGCTGTGTCATACCAAGTTTTCAGATATTGCTCGGAATCAGGATGCTTCTCCCAATAATCACGTAATGTCCCTTTTGCAAATATTCTTTCCACTCTTTTTAATTGGATTTCGATGCAAAGATAATACAAAGTTCCCACATTGGGAACTTTCTTGCAGAATTTCTTTTAGCATTGTTGCCAACTTAACGATTACATGTATAAAACGTTGGGGATTGCGGGTTTCGTCACTGTCTGCCAACACAAAAGCCGATGGAGGGGGAGGGAAACTTCATGTAATCACTTAAACCCCAATGTTTTATACATGGTGTTGGCAGCTGGCAATTTTTATAGTCTTTTGTAATTCATTAATTATCAGGTTTGGTATGTCTATCAGGCTCATATTATTTATGTCAATTTTCAAGTCTGCACGTTTATATGAATCCCTGAAATAGTTATAATCACCTTTAATCTCTTTCAAATATCTCTTTTTCTTTGAATCATCTAATTTTTCTGTGATAGGATTTGAGTCTTTATCGTAGAATGTCAATCTATCCAATACATTTTCACACGAATCATTTATCAGAATTGAATATAAGTCTTTGTCTGCTTTATGTTTTTTATAAACTTGCAGATATGAAAATTTTAATCCTGATGGTGTGCCGGAAATTACTGAATCAATGTTTTTTGAAAACAGGTAATCTAAAACTTTACTTGCTTTTTCTCTGTATCCGTTCATTGAAAAACACTCATCTTGAATCCTTTCGATTGGTTTATTATAATAATTCTGAATCTCTATATCTAAGTCAAAGAAGGAAAAATCAATATTTTCGGCCAACATTTTTCCAATTGTTGTTTTCCCCACACAGCTAATACCAACTAAATACAAAATCATAGAAACTTGCAAACATTTAAAAATCAAATTTTCTTTTTTCAAGCGGAATGGTTTTTACTTTCTCGATATTTTTTAAAATCTTCTTACAAGTATTAATCAATTTATTCTTGTCTGGTGGATTACCCCAAAATAAATCTTCTAACTCAAAATCATCCGCTTTTTTTAATATTTCTCTGGTCAGTTTCTCGGCTTTATCAAGGTATTCGGTCTCATTTTTACAATCATCTGATAATAAGCCATAATGCAAAGCCAAATCATGAGTTAATTTCTCTGCTTCTATTAATATCCCATCATATGCTTCTTTTGACAAATCGTCTGTATCCATGCAGTGTGTTTTTTTGCTTGCTGCCAGCTTATTTTATGTATACCAAAGGTACACAAAACCTGCAAATCGGGAGTGTATTGTGCAGTTGAGTTTTAATAAATTGTTGTAGCCAATGCTCTAATGCCTACCAGAATACTATTAAGCCGCATCCTGGAAATTATTATCTTTGCGTTAGTATGAATGTATTGAATCAACATGCCGACCAAATTAAAAGACTTTGTGAATTGAACAAGGTAAGCACCTTGTTTGCATTTGGTTCAGTAACCACTGATAAATTTAAACCTGACAGTGACATTGATTTGGTTGTAGAAATTGATGATAATGATCCAATTTCTTACTCTGACAAATATTTTAATTTAAAATTTCAACTTGAAGAAATACTGCAAAGACAAATTGATCTTCTCGAACAGAAAGCTTTAAGAAACAGATTCTTAAAAAGTGAAATAGACCGAACCAAAGTTCTAATTTATGGAAAATGAAGTCCAAATTTGGCTTGAAGATATCAAGCAATCAATTGATTAAATTGAAGTATTTCTTCCCAAAAGAAGAAGCAGTAGCAGTCCTTGGTATAATTCTGCGAGCATGAGCTTATAAATGGTCGATGCGTTTTATGCCGTATTTTATCCCTGTCTATTTCTGAAAACAAATTGAGTTGTTTCACTCTTTTTTTTAAAAAAGCCACAGGGAAATAATCCCCGTGGCTGTGTTTTCCTTCAAATCCCTTACACAACGGACAGAAAAGCCCAACTCCTTATTGTTGTTGTTCCTGTTCACATTGCTGTTGTTGTAGTTCATTTTCAACTGCCTCGTTTATTCTTACAAATTTCTCAAGGCTTATTTGCTTCATATCTTTCATTACACGAATAAGCAAACGAATTACTTCTATCTGCTCTCGTGCTATTTGAAGCACATCGGCTTTTTGATGCCTGGTATTGACACGATATATCAAAGTAAGCAGCTCTATCGTTTCTTTCTTCAAACTCTCGCCTGCCGTATATTTATTTTCCCATCTAAATTCTTTTGTAAACTGGAATATCGCCAGAAGCAAATCATAAGTTGCCTTATATACGGGTAATTCGTTGTATTGTGCCAAAGCTCAAAAAAATTACTTTTGTGATTTTTGCTCGGCTTGGCAAAGCTCAAGTAAACTTGGCTCTGCTCTCGCCTTTCGCAAAAATTCGAGCGCCTGCAGAGGTAAATAAACAAATAAATCAAATAGTCAAATGAATCAAATAAATTCTAATCCCTTACACAGCGCACAGAAAAACCATTCCCCTTACTGACGTTGTACCAGCGCACAAAGCTGTTACTGTAGTCCATATCCCGGCTCCAGGCGTAATCGGTATCGCGCTCAGTAGCACTCCACCAGTTACCGCTGCTACCAATGTAGTTGAAAGAGCCAACGATGCCACGGTGGCCCCCCGGAAGAGCCGTAAAACCGGTTTCGTTGGTTGCGCCGGTGTTTGGGCTATTCCAATGCGCAGTACCGGCTTCTTTTAGTTTATCCCCGGCAACGCTTAAGCCGCCCAAATAATCGGTTAATTGCGTCCATTCGGCATCGCTGGGTAAATGCCAGCCCGTTGGGCACACGCCTTGCACTCTGCTTGGATTGGCTGAACTACTTGCCTGGCCATTCATTGCAGCAGGCCAGTTGTAAAGCACGCCGTAGGTTTGATAGTTTACAGTGGCCTTGGCATTAGCCACATTGGTACCATTATAGCCATAAACATAGTAATACGAGGCTGTTCCTGAACCTGTACCAGGGCCAACTACACTTGGCAGATACTTTAGGTTCTCGGCCATCCACACCTGATTGCCAATTTTCACAACTTTGTAGTGGGAGCCATCCCTTGAATCGGTAAAGCCTTCATTTACAAGTTCTAAATTCTCTATTCTAGCCAATAATGCATCAACATACGCTTTGGTAGCGGCATCCCTGGCGTCAGTCGGGTTGGCAAGATTGGTAATTCTCTTATTGCCTGCACTGTTTCCTTTGGTTAGAACATTATCCAGATTCTGGTTTTCCGTTGTCAGGTAATTTCCCAAATCTGAAATCTGGCTTTCGGTAATTGAAATTCCAGTTGATTTATCCCAGGCGGTGAATACCGGGTCGGTTTCGGTAATGCCACCGGTCACACTTTCAGCTGTCTTGGCATGTAATGCGTACGGAACACTCAATATCTGAGAACTTCCCGTGATGGTATAATTCGTTCCACCTTCCGGGTCTATTGCTGTCATCAGCTTATATGTTCCGGACGACCAGTCAATTGTTGAAAAAGTTCCCCTGAGTGGGATTCCCCCTCCAATTTCAACCGTAACAAGCCCATTCGCGTTTGTTGTTGGCTTCGGATTATAAGTTTCCTCATAAACAATTGTTCCAATGGTTAAACCTCTAAAAATGCTTATTTTCATTCCAACTGCCTGATTCGTTACCAAATTATTATTCTGGTCCCGAATTACTGCCTGATAGCTTATTTTTTCGGGTGGTTGAGCGAACACGCCGACAGTGAAAAATACTGCCGCCAAAACTGTAAATAATTTTTTCATTGTTTTGCCCTCCTTAGTTCTTAATGATCTTAAATGTGTTTGTTGACGTTGCTTTATTGTGTCAGTGTTTTTTCCACTGAATGCTAATCGTTTATGTAAACCAAAGGTAAACAATAATTGCTGAATCGGGTGGTTTTTTTGCAGCTGAATTTTTATGAATTTTTGCTCATTTTGATTCATCTGTTAAAAAGGTTTTTCACTGTAATATTTGAAATTGATTACCAGACAGGCCAGATTGTAATGTACAGTTACAAACTTTTTATTGCGGGAATCTCCCAGGCAGCAATTAAAATAAAAAACCACCCGGCTGAAGGGGTGGTTCCGCATGCTATAATCATGATTTGTGGAGATTAGGGGAATCGAACCCCTGACCTTTTGACTGCCAGTCAAACGCTCTAGCCAACTGAGCTAAACCCCCGGAAAAAAAGCCTGTCTGATCCCATCCGCTTCCGGCTTCTGAAACTTCTCCCGGATCCCTCAGTACGGAACCGGCCGGAACAGACTCTGATTTTGAGCCGGACAAAGTTATATAAAATATCAATATTATAAAACATACTTGCCGGGCTCATCCTCCGTTTTGTCAGTAATCCGCTATTTTGTAATTTTGCAGGACATTTTAAACAGGAATGGCTTTGTTCAATGGTACACCGGGTTTTGATGAGATTGTATTCGCCAGCCGTAACAGGGATTATGGCGCATACAAACTCAGAAAAAGATATTTCTCGGCCCTGCTCACGGGACTGATATCTGCCATTCTTATTGCATGTATCGTGGTGCTGATCCCTTTCTTCTCCAAACCGCCGGAGGATGAAATATTCCCGGGCGGAGGCAGATATATCAGTATAATGATGGACAGGCTCGATGCTCCCTCCGACCAGATCTACGTTCCTCCTCCCCCGGCAGCTCCTTCACGTCCCGTTCCGAAAGCCGCCCAGGAAATAGTCAGATATGTTGCCCCCGAGGTTATTGATACCATAATACCCTCTGTACAGACTCCCTTGTCAACAGATGAACTGATTATCCAGTCGGGGGAAGGCACAGATGATAATGAAGGTTTCGGCTTTGGTGACGAAATATTTGACGGGCACGGAAGCGGAGGCTATTACACCGATGAGCCGTTCTTCCTTGTGGAGGTGATGCCCTCATTCAGGGGAGGCGATATAAACCGCTTCCGCGAATGGGTCCAGAAAAGGACAAACTATCCGCAGGAAGCTCTCGACAAGAAAATACAGGGGAGGATCTTCCTTACCTTCATTGTCGAGGCCGACGGCGCAGTCAGCAATGTAACAGTTGTAAAGGGTGTCGATCCGCTTATTGATGATGAGGCAGTCAAAGCCATTGCTGCTTCCCCGAAATGGACTCCGGGGCTTCAGAGAGGGCAGCCCGTAAGGGTGAGATATTCGCTCTGGCTCAGTTTTGTTATCTGATTACCTTAAACTGTGGACAAGAACCCGTTTTTCCATTCCCTTTTAATTAATGTTTTTCTTATATTTGAGCTGGTCTAAGTCAGTGCAATATGAAAAGAAGCGTAATATTTGTTTTAACACTTACAATCCTCCTCCAGGGATGCGGATCCTCAAAAAAGCAGTTTGAAAGAGGTAATTATGATGCTGCAGTAACAAGTGCTGTCAGGCAACTGCGAAAAAAGCCGGATGACACGAAACAGATCACTACCCTCGAACGGTCATACACAATAGCAAATGAACAGGATCTCGAAAGGGTGAGATTCCTCAAAATGGAAAACAATCCCCGGAACTATGACGAGATATACCAGATATACCAGAGGCTGAATGACAGGCAGTCCCTGGTCAGGACAGTTCTTCCGCTGCGCTCGGGGAGCAGGACTATCGATTTCCCGTACGTGGACTATATGGAGGAAATGATAGCCGCCAAAAGGAAATCAGCCGATTTCTATTATGCACACGGTATGGATCTGATGAAGAACGGACTCAAGGATTCATACCGCCAGGCATACTATGAGTTTGTAAGGGCAAAGGAATATGTCGGCGACTATGAAGGAATAGACAATAAGATCGCCGAGGCAAAATACCTGGGTATGAGCAGGGTCCTTGTCAGCCTGCAGAACAGTTCAATGATAAGGTTCCCTCAGGAATTTGAGGATGATCTCCTGAATGTCAATCTTCAGTCACTGAACAGTGAATGGATTGAATACCACACAGTGAGCTACGACGAAAAGACTAAATACGATTATTTTATCAACGTAAATGTCAGACATATACTTGTCAGCCCCGATCAGACTTCCCAGGTTGATTCAGTTATTAAAAGGGAGGTTGAGGACGGATTCATCTATCAGCTTGACAAAAGGGGAAACGTAATGAAAGACAGTCTGGGGAATGATATCAAGACAAAAAAATATAAAACACTGCAATGTGCCCTGATATCCACACTTCAGACAAAATCCTGCCAGATCGAGGGGGACATTGAGACAATACAGATAAATCCGGATAAACTTCTGAAAAAAGATCCCATAGGCGCCCATTCAATATTTGAACATGTTTCTGCAAGAGCCCTCGGCGACGTGGCTGCACTCAGTCCGGGACAGCTGGCCAGGACAAAGTCACAGGTCATCCCCTTTCCTTCGGATATAGAAATGATACTCAGATGTTCGGAATCGCTTAAGAATGCCATAAGGGGATCGGTCCAGAGCAACAGGAGGCTGATCATTTAGATTGATGATAGAAACAGGTATCCCGGCGGAAAGAGCGGTACTGGTAGGTATTAATTACCCCGGTCAGGATGAGAATGATACCAATGAATTTATTGATGAACTGGCTTTTCTTGCCGAAACTGCCGGAGCGGTTCCGGTGGAACGGTTTATTCAGAAGCTGAATATTCCCAATGCCGCAACCTTCGTAGGTTCGGGCAAAACAGCGGAAATAGCCGGATTTGTTGAGGCCAACAGCATTGATCTTGCCATTTTCGATGATGAACTCTCACCGGTACAGATCCGTAATCTTGAGAACGCTCTCCAGTGCCGGGTAATTGACCGGACAAACCTGATACTGGATATTTTTGCCCGCAGGGCCAGGACATCCCATGCCCGTAAACAGGTTGAACTGGCACAGTACCAGTATCTTCTTCCCAGACTGAGGCGGATGTGGACTCACCTGGAGCGGCAAAGGGGAGGAATAGGCCTGAGAGGACCCGGTGAAACAGAGCTTGAAACCGACCGCAGGATCATCCGGGATAAGATAGCCTTGCTGAAGGAGCAGCTGAAGAAGATAGACGTACAGATGGCAACCCAGCGGAAAAACCGCGGCAAGCTTGTCAGGGTGTCACTTGTCGGATACACCAACGTGGGGAAATCAACCCTGATGAACCTCCTGGCCGGATCGGAAGTATTTGCCGAAAACAAACTGTTTGCAACACTCGATACAACCGTCCGTAAGGTGGTTATCAGAAATCTTCCCTTCCTGCTTTCCGACACGGTGGGTTTCATCCGCAAGCTTCCCCATGATCTTGTTGAGTCGTTCAAATCAAGTCTCGACGAGGTCCGGGAGGCAGACCTCCTCCTTCACATAGTGGATATAGCACATCCGCGCTTTGAAGAGCAGATAGATGTTGTGAACGAGACACTGCTCGAACTCGGTTCCATGAACAAGCCCGCAATAATCGTATTTAACAAGACGGATATCTTTTCCCATGTGCCGAAGGACGAAGACGATCTCACTCCGCTGAAAAAAGAGAATTATTCCCTGGAGGATCTGAAGAAGACATGGATGGCAAAAAACATGAACTACCCGACAGTATTCATTTCTGCAAGAACCGGGCAAAACATGGATGAACTAAGAAAGATACTGTACGACAGGGTAAGGGAGATACATGTTACCCGTTATCCCTATAATGACTTCCTGTTCCGGTAACAAACTCCGACAGCTTCTTCAGTGCTTCTGCCTCTTCTTCAATGAATCCCATATGTCCGGAATTTTCAAGAACAAAAACTTCGGCATTCGGAGGCAGTTTCACCCTGGTCTGAATCTGCCTGTAATCAATATAGTTATCTCCGGCCCCGAGAATCCACAGTAAGGGAACCTTTCCCCCTTCCATGACGGAGAGCCGGGAAGGTCTGGCCATCATTCCGTTGAGAACGGAAATAACAGCCTTGTCCGGAATTGTTGAAGCGATTTCCCTTGAACGTTCAAGTTCGCTGCTGAATTTTTCCAGACTGCCGGCAGCATACATCCTTTTGATATTATCTGCGAAAAAAGTGTTCCATTTTCCCGCATTGATGAGCCTGATCTCCATTTTTCTCTTTTTAATCACTTCAGGAGTATCCGGGAACGGATGGGAATGGAAAAGACAGTATCCGCTGAGTTTTTCGGGAAAAAGGTCGGCAAAGGCAAGGGTCACATAGCCACCCATTGAATGACCCGTGAGGAAGATTTTCCCGTCAACGGTATTCCCTGCAAGATCATTTATGACAGCAGCCATAAACTCCATCGTGTGAGTGTCTCCGTAGCTGTCTGATCCTCCGTGACCCGGCAGGTCAACCGATATCACCCTGAATCTTTCGGAAAGCTTCCGCGCAAAGCTTCTGTATACTTCCGAAGTTTCGAGATATCCGTGAACAAGAACGATTGCATCGCCTTCACCTTCGTCATAATAGCTTATCTTTCCACTGCCGTAAATAAAAGATTTTTTCATGGCGTATTTTGTTTATGATAATAATAAGCACGCTGAAATTTGATCCATATTAGTGTTTTGTGAATATATTTGTACAGAGCCTTAATCATGAAAACCTGATCTGACAAACTGAGACCAAACAACAAGCATGCGGCACAATGAATAAAATTCTGTTCTCATCTGTTTCCATGAAGTTTGTGATGGCCCTTGCAGGACTCTTCCTCCTGTTGTTCCTGCCTGTTCACCTGGCAATCAATCTGATGCTTCTCAAAAATGACCCTGAGCCCTTCAACTCCGCTGCCGGCTTCATGTCATCATTTCCTGTTATAAAGGTAATTGAAGTCATTCTATTTGCCGCCCTTCTGATACATTTATTCTATGGCATATATCTTCAGATCAGGAACTGGATTGCCCGTCCTGCACGCTACACGACAGGAACCAGGACAAAAGTGTCATTCTTTTCAAAGTTCATGATCTGGACGGGACTGTCTGTCCTCACCTTCCTGATACTGCATTTCTTTAATTTCTTCTTCATAAAGCTTGGTCTGGTACCCGGCAATCCGGACGATTTTTATTCACATGCACATGCCTTGTTTAAAATACCGGCATACAACTATATTTACCTTGCCTGCTTTGTTCTGCTCGGTCTACATCTTTTTCACGCATTCTCCTCGGCTTTCCAGACACTGGGCCTGAACCACAGAATCTGGACCCCGGTGGTGAAGGTGTTTGCAAGAGTCTGGTCAATAGGCATTCCCGCTGGCTTTGCCCTGATTTCACTGACTCTCTGGCTTTTCAGATAGAAATATTATTCGCTATGGAAAAACTTGTCTCAAAGATACCGGACGGACCGCTGGCGCAGAAATGGACTAAATACAAGGCATCATCCAGGCTTGTAAGCCCGGCCAACAGGAAAAAACTCGATATTATCGTTGTGGGCACGGGCCTGTCGGGAGCTTCCGCTGCATCTGCACTGGGAGAGCTGGGTTACAATGTAAGTAATTTCTGCTACCAGGATTCCCCGAGGCGGGCTCATTCCGTTGCGGCCCAGGGAGGAATCAATGCTGCAAAGAATTACCGGAACGACGGGGATTCGGTTTACCGCCTGTTTACCGACATGATAAAAGGAGGGGATTTCCGTTCACGGGAAGCAAATGTTTACAGGGCGGCCGAGGTGAGCAACCAGGTAATAGACCATTTCACGGCCATTGGTGTCCCATTTGCCCGTGACTACGGCGGTACCCTCGATACCCGCTCCTTCGGGGGTGTTCAGGTTTCAAGGACTTTCTATGTAAAGGGGCAGACAGGACAGCAATGCCTTCTCGGCTGCTACTCTTCACTAAACAGGCAGATCAAAAAAGGAACCGTAAAGATGTTTCCCCGCAGGGAGATGCTCGACCTGGTGCTTATCGGAGGCAAAGCCAGAGGCATAATAACCCGGAACCTGGTAACAGGCGAAATAGAAAGGCACGGGGCCCATGCCGTCGTCCTGGCAACGGGAGGCTACGGAACAATCTACTACCTTTCCACTCTTGCCGTTAATTCAAATGCATCAGCTGCATGGAAGGCATACAAAAAGGGAGCCTTCTTTGCCAATCCGGCTTTTATACAGATACATCCGACCTGCGTTCCCCAGATGAACGAGTTTCAGAAGAAACTCACGCTGATGTCCGAATCGCTTCGAAACGACGGGAGGGTATGGGTGCCTCTCAGGGCGGATGATGAACGCCGGCCAAATGACATTCCGGAAGGGGAAAGGGATTATTTCCTTGAAAGGAGATATCCCGCATTCGGCAATCTCGTCCCGCGTGATGTGGCATCAAGGGCAGCCAAGGAACGCTGCGATGCCGGTTTCGGCGTGGGGGAAACAAAACTTGCAGTGTATCTCGATTTCAGGGATGCAATTGAGAAACAAGGGAAAAAAGTCATTGAAGAGAAATACGGCAATCTTTTCCAGATGTATAAAACCATCACGGGAAGTGATCCCTATGAGGAGCCTATGAGAATCTATCCGGCAGGGCACTATACCATGGGCGGCCTCTGGGTTGACTATGAGCTCATGACAACCATTCCCGGACTCTATGCCATAGGAGAGTCAAACTTCTCGGACCACGGAGCCAACCGGCTCGGTGCAAGCTCACTGATGCAGGCAGCAGGAGATGGTTATTTCATTCTTCCGAATACTATAAACAATTACCTTGCCGGTGAGATACAGCAGCCGAAGATCTCAACCGATGCTCCGGAATTTGAGGAGGCGGAAAGATCCGTTACCGGAAGGATCAACAGACTGATGGCTGTGAGGGGAACACAATCGGCTTCTGCGTTTCACAGGAGGCTCGGCAAGATAATGTGGGACCATGTGGGCATGGTCAGAAACGGGAAAGGACTTGAGGAAGCTCTTGGAATGGTTGCGGAACTGGAAGATGAATTCTGGAAAGATCTTTTAATTCCGGGATCCCCTGATGAGCTCAACCATGAACTGGAGAAGGCCGGACGGGTTGCCGATTTCTTTGAGCTTGCCCGCCTGATGATTACCGATGCGCTGCACCGCAGGGAATCGTGCGGTGCGCATTTCAGGGAGGAATACCAGACTCCCGACGGGGAAGCAATGCGTAACGACAGGGAGTTTGCCCATGTTGCCGTATGGGAGTATGCCGGAGAAGACAGGGAACCGGTGCTTCACAGGGAAAAACTGGTTTTTGAGGAAGCAGAAATGAAGATAAGAAGTTATAAATAGTGGAGCTGAACTGAAGAATCAGCCTCCCGTAAGAAAGGCCGGCAGGATTAGGGAAACAGAAGGAAGGCGGGAAAAAAGAAAATGAACAAAAAAAAGGCCGGAACGAAAAAGTGAGCAGCCGGAAAACCGGAAAAGGGCCTGAAAAAAGTAACAAAATTAAACATATATCGGGAAGGTATGAATCTCACTCTGAAGATATGGAGGCAGAAGAATGCGAAAGCAAAGGGGAACTTTGTTACATATAAGATGGAGAATGTGTCTCCGGCGATGTCATTCCTCGAAATGCTTGATGCGCTCAACGAAAAGCTGGTGAGGGAAAACGAAGATCCCGTTGCTTTTGACCACGACTGCCGGGAAGGAATCTGCGGATCCTGCGGAATGTATATAAACGGTCATCCCCACGGTCCGGTTCCCGCCGTTACCACATGCCATCTCTCGATGAGATATTTCAGCGATGGCGACACAATCCGGATTGAGCCCTGGAGGGCAAGGGCCTTTCCGGTTATAAAAGATCTCATCGTCGACCGAAGTGCCTTTGACAGGATTCAGTCAGAAGGCGGTTTCATCTCAATAAACACCGGTTCTGCACCGGAAGCCAACTTAATCCCTGTAAGGAAAGCTGACGCCGATACTGCTTTTGATGCGTCAATATGCATTGGCTGCGGTGCATGTGTTGCCGCCTGCAAGAATGCATCGGCAATGTTGTTCGTGTCGGCAAGGGTATCACAGTATGCACTGCTTCCACAGGGACGTACCGAAGCCAGGGAACGTGTAAGGGCAATGGTCAGCATAATGGATGAGCTCGGATTCGGAAGCTGTTCCAACACGGGCGCCTGCGAAGCCGAATGTCCCAAGGAGATTAAACTCACAAACATAGCCCGGCTTAACAGGGAATACCATAAGGCTTACTGATCCCTGAAACAATACAATGAGGTTTCCTTTAATCCCGGGAACAAAGTTCCTCTATCTCCCTTACGGTCTTGGGAATGGGCCGGCCCAGAACCTTATGCCCTCCGGCAGTGATCAGGATATTGTCCTCTATTCTTATTCCGCCGATTGACATGTATTTTTCCAGCTGGCCGTAGCTGATGAAATCCGTGAACTTCCCCTCCGCCTTCCAGCTTTCAATGAGCTCGGGAATGAAATAACACCCTGGTTCAATGGTAAAAACATGTCCGGGTACATAGGGAAGCGCAAACCTGAGGAATGCAAGCCCGAACTGTTCACTTCGCCTTAGGTCATCACTGTATCCCACAAAATTCTCTCCCAGGGCCTCCATGTCATGGACATCCAGTCCGAGCATATGGCCTATCCCGTGAGGCATGAACAGCGCGTGTGCCCCAAGGGCAACGGCTTCATCAACATCCCCCTTCATCAGACCCAGATCCTTCAGTCCGCCGGCCAGTACCCTGCATGCCAGGAGATGAACATCGCGGTTCGAAACACCCGGACGGGTTGCATTTATCGCCTCAATATTCGCTTTCAGAACTGTTTCGTAGATCTCTTTCTGAAGGGTGCTGAACTTCCCGCCCACAGGAGTGGTTCTCGTTATATCCGATGCATAGTGAAGGTTTGTTTCTGCTCCGGCATCGGTCACCATCATTCTTCCTTTCTCAAGGATATTGTCATGTGAATGATTATGCAGGGTCTGCCCGTCCATGCTCAGAATGACCGGGAAAGAGACTCCTGCCCCCATCGAGAGGGCGATACCTTCAATCGCCCCGGCAATTTCCTGTTCCTTTACTCCCGGCCGGCACATTTTCATTGCCGTGACATGCATTTCCCGGGCTATGTCAACAGCTTTTTCAATTTCGCTGATTTCCGCTTCACCCTTCAGTGATCTCAGCGACACAACCGCCTTTACAAGATCAGCTGAGGGAGCGGTTTTCATGCTGCAGGGATTTTCTTTCAGCAGGGAAGCAAGCATGATTTTTGTATCTCCGCGGTAGGGCGGCAGAAAATGGATTTTCCTGTTTTTCGACAGGGCTCCGGCGATGAAAGTCTCAAGCTCCGCCAGGGGAGCCGTTTCAGTTATACCGCTCCGGAGTGCCAGTTCCCTGACAGTGGGCTGGGGCCCCATCCATACGATATCATCCATGTCGAAATCATTTCCGAAAAGGATTTCCTTTCCGGAATCAAAATCTATCAGGCCTGCAAATCCCGGCAGATCAAGACCGAAAAAATAAAGGAAATCACTGTCCTGCCTGAACCGGTAGGGATTGGCAGGATAATTCATCGGAGCCTCAGTGTTTCCGGGGAATAATCCGATTCCGCCTTCCATCCTGCCGCGTAACTCCGACCTTCTTCTTGAATATACTTCCTTGCTGAACATAAGAATTCTTCCTGTTTGTTAATAATGCGCTAAGTTAATATCATTGATTCATGAAACAATCACCCGCAGGCAAACAGCTGTTGATAAATTCACTGTTATGAACAGCGAAGAGCCGGAAAGTGCATCAAAATGACACTATATTCGTATAAGTTTCCAGAAAGGTACATAAAATTCAGTTTCATGCCATACCGCAGATTGCCAAACACGGATGCTGCCCGGATGAGGGCAATGAAAAAAGCACTGAAAACATCACGGGAATTGCCTCCCAACAGGATGGCAATCTCGCCCAGGTCGCTGGTTGCCCTTCAGAGGTTCGTGCCCTTGTTTGAACAGGAGATACTGCTTCAGAGACAGGCTTTTATCTTTCAGCAGAACCGCAGCGGGGACTACAGTGAGATATCAAGAAAGGCCAGGCTCTATCTCACCCATTTCATGCGGGTGATGAACATGGCAATCCAGCGCGGGGAACTGCCGCCGGAAACGAGGGAATACTACGGCCTGAAAAAAAATGACAGTTCCCTTCCTTCCCTGAGAACAGAGAATGAACTTATTACCCGGGGACAGAGAATTATTGAGGGTGAAGAACAAAGAATAAGAGACGGCGGCTGTCCTATTACAAACCCGACAATTGCCGTGGTGAAAGTAAGGTTCCGGAGCTTTCTGGAATTCAATAGCCACAACAAATCCGTCGCAAAACGTGTACGCGACTATTCTTTTAAGGCCAAAGGCTTCAGGGAGGAAGCCGATGAGCTCATACTGCAGATATGGAATGAGATAGAAGGGTATTTTGCACATCTTCCGCGTGAAATCCGCCTGAAGGAATGCGAAAACCATGGAGTTGTTTATTTTTACAGAAAAAGTGAAAAGATAAAACAGGCCATTTCCGGAGATCAGCTTTCCGTTTACTATAAAAAGGTTGGCTGAGCGGACTCATTCAATATCAAAAATTTATCTGTCTTGACCATCGGCAATATATCACTGGGTGATTACCCGCTCTTTCTTGCTCCCATGGAGGATATCACCGATCCTTCATTCCGCTATGTATGCAAATTGTCCGGCGCCGATTTCATGTATACGGAATTCATTTCCTCCGACGGTCTTATCAGAAACGGACAGAAGAGCGTGGACAAGCTCGATATCCGGGATTTTGACCGCCCGATAGGGATTCAGCTTTACGGACATATTACCGGAGCCATGGTTGAAGCGGCACATATGGCCGAAGCGGCAAAACCGGAACTGATAGACATCAATTTCGGCTGTCCGGTCAGGAAGATTGCCGCACGCGGAGCAGGAGCAGGCATGCTGAAAAACATTCCGCTGATGATTGAGATGACCTCTGCAATAGTCAGGGCGGTAAATCTTCCCGTTACGGTAAAGACAAGGATAGGCTGGGATGATGAGAATAAAAATATAATGGAAGTGGCCGAAAGGCTTCAGGATGCCGGAATAGCGGCAATCACAATCCACGGCAGGACAAAGGCCCAGCTCTACAGGGGAAAGGCCGACTGGACCCTGATCGGTGAGGTCAGGAAAAATCCGGGGATAAAAATCCCGGTCATCGGCAACGGGGATATTGACGGACCGCTCAGGGCCAGGGAGATGTTCTCACGCTACGGGGTTGACGGAATAATGATAGGACGTGCCGCAGTGGGCAGGCCCTGGATCTTCCGGGATATAAAACATTTCCTGAGTACCGGTGAGCTGCTGCCGGAACCGACAACGGAAGAAAAAGCTGATCTGGCTCTCCTGCACTTCGAAAAGTCTCTTGAGTTCAAGCAGGGAAAAAGGGCAATACTTGAAATGCGAAGACATCTTTCAAATTATTTCAAGGGACTGCCCCATTTCAGGGAAACCCGCCTGAAGCTGCTGACAAGCACTGAACCCGACGAGATAAGAGCAATAATAAGGGAAACCGGGAATAAATACGGTAGCTTCCGGACCGAAGACAAAACATCTGTTTACCAGGACTGACGCTAAAACATCTGCTCCTCCGGTCCTGACGACAGACATCATTTGACCCCGGCTGAGCCGTGAAGCTTGTTTCAGGGGTTTTCGGTATTCCCCGGTTTTTCCACCTTTCCGAAAAGCAGGCTGAAGCTGCCCCATCTGAATATCTTCCGGAGAATAAAAATTGTCAGTGCCCCCATTATGAACATGAACACAAATTCCGTCCAGGGCTGAATGGTATGCTGCTCCCAGACGGCCGGAGTCTGCAGGGCCGATGATTTATTGGTGACCATTATGCAGAGGAAAACATTGTTGGCTGCATGAATTCCGATGGCTGATTCAATCCCGTCATCCATCACTGCAACAATCCCGAATATCAGTCCGAACAGTATGTACTGGGGCATCATTGTGAGGAAGCCGAATTCACCGACTTCCGGATTGAGGGAATGCATCAGTCCGAACAGGATGGAAGTAACAACAAGGGGAAAGATCCTGTTCCGGAAAAGCACCGTGAAACCCTGCATCAGATAGCCCCTGAACAGAACCTCCTCGAAGGCAGCCTGGAAGGGCACCAGCAATAATGAAACAATCACCAGCAGGATGAGCGATGAAGAGAGGTTGTTGACCGAAAAATTGGCAGGATCGAGTTTCAGGCTCACCAGCAGGTAAATAACCGAGATACTGATCCATACCGCTGCCGACAGGAAGAACCTGTTCCACCTGAATGTCCCAGTTCCGTTTATCACGGCCATAAAGCTTCTGCCGTTCAGCGGACGGATGAGGAGAATGAAAGCAAGCAATGCAATAATGAAGGGGATGAGCAAAAAGGCGAAGGCAGTTATTGAACTGATTCCCAGAACAGTAAAATCGCCCGGACTGGAAGCCAGTTCTCCAGCTGCTGCGGGATTCCGGAGTATGCTGATAATCAGCGGCAGCGCCCCTATGGTATTTGCTACGGCAATAACCGCGGCAATCATGATAAGATATCTCCAGAAGGCGTTTTTGCCGGCAAATGATGATTCAAGATGATTCATTGACTGATTTATTTAGAATTCACTAATGCCTCTTTTGGGGTAATCAATGGAATAATGAAGCCCTACACTCTCTTTCCTGTACCTGGCAAATTTTATTATTATATATCCCACATTGATCAGGTTACGCAGTTCACAGATTTTCTGCGATATAAGCGAGCTTTTATAAAGGTTTTCGGTTTCTTCATAGAGTATCTCCAGGCGGACCAGTGCCCTTCCCAGACGAAGATCCGATCTAACTATCCCTACATAATTGCTCATGATTCCCTGTAATTCCTTCAGGCTCTGTGTTATCAGAACCATTTCCTCGAGATGGGCGGTTCCCTTGTAATCCCAGTCAGGGATATTTTCCTCGAAACCCATTCCGGCAAGCCTTGCTCCCGAGTGAAGGGCAGCCCGGTGAGCATATACTGCTGCTTCAATCAGTGAGTTGGAAGCCAGTCTGTTTGCACCATGCAGACCGGTTGATGCCACTTCGCCTATGGCATAAAGCCTGTCTATGTTGCTCTGTCCGTTCTTGTCAACCTTAACACCGCCACAGGAATAATGAGCTGCCGGAACCACGGGGATCATGTCCCTGGTGATATCAATTCCCCTGGTGAGGCAATGATCATATATTGTCGGGAAGTGATCCTTCAGCCCTTCAGGGTCAAGGTGTGTGCAATCAAGCCATACATGATCATCCCCCCATATCTTCATTTCAGTGTCAATGGCCCGCACAACAATGTCCCGCGGGGCAAGGGAGCCGCGGCTGTCATACCTGCTCATGAAGTCTTCACCTTTCAGGTTCTTCAGCACTGCCCCGTATCCCCTCAGTGCCTCTGTGATAAGAAATGACGGCCTGGTATTGGGATCAAAGAGGGATGTCGGATGAAACTGCACGAATTCCATATTCTCGATAGTCCCCTTGGCCCGGTATACCATTGCTATGCCATCGCCCGTGGCTATCTCGGGATTGGTGGTGGTCAGGTACACGTTTCCTATTCCGCCCGTGGCCATGACCGTGATGCGCGAAAGAAAGGTGATCACCTTCTGGTTTACAAGATCGGCAACATAGGCTCCGTAGCATTTTATTCCGGGATGGCTGCGCCTGACAACCTCTCCCAGGTGGTGCTGTGTAAGAACCTCTATTGCAAAATGGTTTTCAAAGATCTCTATGTTCGGCTCCCTTTTTACCCTCTCAATGAGTGTCTCTCCGATGACCTCCCCTGTCTTGTCCTTGTAGTGCAGTATCCTGTATTCGGAATGCCCCCCTTCCCTTGCGAGATCATAGGATCCGTCCTCCTTCCTGTCGAAGGGAACACCAAGTTCTATCAGATCCTTTATCCTTTCCGGTGCCTCGCTGACCACCATTCTCACCACCTCCTCATCACAGATCCCGGCTCCGGCAATGAGAGTGTCGCTGATATGCTTCTCAAAATTGTCCGGTTCCCTGAAAACAGAGGCAATACCGCCCTGGGCGTACCTTGTGTTTGAATCTTCCATCCGCCGCTTGGTTACAATGGTCACCTTCCCGTATCTGCAGGCCTTGAGAGCAAAGGTCAGTCCTGCAATACCCGATCCCAGAACAAGAAAATCCGTTTTCCGCTTCATACAGGCAATGAATTTTGAACTGATAAAGATAATAATAGAATCAATGAGATGAATTAGCCTTTGTGAAAGCAGATTTTTTGAATTAATTTTGCCTCCCTCATAATAAAAACCCTATGGCTCAGGAAGATATTTTTAAAAAGCTGACGGCTCACTGCAAAGAATACGGCTATGTGTTTCCTTCAAGCGAGATATATGACGGATTGAGTGCAATCTATGATTACGGCCAGTATGGCGTTGAACTGAAAAACAATATCAGGAAATACTGGTGGGACAGCATGGTTCTCCTTCATGAAAACATTGTAGGCATTGATTCGGCAATATTCATGCATCCCACTATCTGGAAGGCTTCCGGACATGTGGATGCTTTCAACGACCCTCTCATTGACAACAGGGATTCCAAAAAGAGATACCGCGCCGATATCCTGATCGAAGAACACATGGCAAAAATCGGCGAGAAGATAGACAGGGAGATTGAAAAAGCCGCCGCACGCTTCGGTGAGGCATTTGACGAAAAGAAATTCAGGGAAACAAATCCGCGTGTGCTTGCATATCAGGAAAAGATAGACGGGATATTTGCAAGGTTTTCAAAGGCCATGAATGACAACGATCTGCAGGAACTCCGCCAGATCATTGTTGACAATGAGATTGTCTGTCCCGTTTCCGGAACCCGCAACTGGACAGAGGTAAGACAGTTCAACCTGATGTTTTCCACTGAAATGGGCTCCACAGCCGAGGGATCAAGCAAGGTATATCTCCGTCCGGAAACCGCCCAGGGTATTTTCGTCAATTTCCTCAACGTGCAGAAGACGGGCAGGATGAAGCTGCCCTTCGGGATTGCCCAGATCGGAAAAGCCTTCCGCAATGAAATAGTTGCACGTCAGTTCATCTTCCGGATGCGCGAGTTTGAACAGATGGAAATGCAGTTCTTTGTCAGGCCGGGAACGGAGCTTGAATGGTTTGAATACTGGAAGGAAGCCAGGATGAAATGGTTCAGGGCACTCGGATTCGGAGATGACAATTACCGCTTTCACGATCATACAAAACTTGCCCATTACGCGAATGCAGCAACCGACATAGAATATAAATTCCCTTTCGGCTTCAAGGAAGTTGAGGGAATACATTCGAGAACCGATTTCGACCTCCGTCAGCATCAGCAGTACAGCGGAAAGAAAATGCAGTACTTCGATCCGGAAAAAGGTGAATCATATATTCCCTACGTGGTTGAAACCTCAATCGGACTGGACAGGATGTTCCTTCACGTCATTTCGGCTTCCTACAATGAGGAAGAACTGCAGAAGGAAGACGGAAGCTCCGATATGCGCGTGGTAATGAAGCTGCCTGCCTTCCTTGCCCCGGTCAAACTGGCTGTAATGCCCCTTGTCAGAAAAGACGGGCTCCCCGGGATTGCTGAAAAGATTATTCAAAACCTGAAGTTCAGCTTCAACTGCCAGTATGACGACAAGGATTCCATCGGCAGGAGATACCGCAGACAGGACGCTATAGGCACACCCTACTGCATCACCATTGATCACCAGACCCCCGGGGATGAAACGGTTACAATACGATACCGCGATTCCATGATACAGGAAAGGGTTCCGGTCAGCCGGCTGACGGAAATTATCGGTGAGAAAGTCTCTTTCGAAGGTCCCCTGAGGACAATCCGGGATGAATAGGGTTCTTATCATAACCTATTACTGGCCGCCAAGCGGCGGAGCCGGTGTCCAGCGATGGCTTAAGTTCGCCGGATACCTTCCCTCATACGGATGGGAACCGGTGATCCTTACCGTGGACCCGCAGTATGCGTCATACCCCCAGAGGGATGAAAGTCTCCTGAAGAAGGTTCCGCCCGCCGCAGAGGTCATCACCACAAAATCATCAGGAGGAATTTTCCGGGCTTACAGGATGCTTACCGGAAGCCCTGAAGTCCCTTACGGCGGATTTGCCAATGAAGATGACCCCGGATTCCTGCAGCGCCTGTCAAGATTCATCCGTGGAAACTTTGTGCTGCCCGATGCACGGAAAGGCTGGAACAAACATGCACTGGAAAAGGCAGTCGAAATCATAAAGACCGGAAATATCCGGGCTGTTATCACGACCAGTCCCCCGCATTCCACGCAGCTCACCGGACTGAAACTTAAAGAATCACTTAACATTAAATGGATAGCCGACCTGAGGGATCCCTGGTCCGAAATATATTATTCCCGCCGGATGTACCAGACCAGCCTGGCACGAAGGATCAACCTGTCAGTGGAGAGGAAGGTTCTGAACGCTGCCGACCGCGTGATCGCCACATGCAATGCCACTGCAGATCTTTTCAGGTCGAAACTGGCAGATGGCCAGCTGCCGGAAAAAGTGATCACAGTCACCAACGGATACGATCCCGGTGATTTCAAACATATGAATGCCGTGCCGGAGTCCTTTGCCATCACCTACCTCGGAACATTTGCGGCAGATTATGATGCGGAAACCTTTTCAGATGCAGCTGATTATTTTACAGCCCATAGTTCCGGCGTTATAAACCTGCGGTTCATAGGGAAAACCGACAGCAGGACAGAAAGGCTGTTCAGCGGCAGGAAAAACCTGAACCTTCAGGTAATGCCCTATGCGGAACATGACAAGGCACTGGAATATCTTGCCGGATCCGCAGCACTCCTTCTGGTTGTTCCCTCCGGCAGTAAGGAAACCGAGATGATACCGGGAAAACTGTTTGAATATCTTGCATCAAAAAGAAGAATAATCGCCCTGGGACCGGAAGACAGTGATGTTGCTGACATTCTCCGGAAAACAGGCGGAGGGAGGATATTCTCCCGGGGTGATTCCGCGGAACTGGGAAAATATCTCATCAGCCTTTATGATGATTTTAAAAATGGTAATTTCGAAGCAGCATCTGCAGGACTGGAAGAGTATTCCAGGCCGGCCCTGGCGGAAAAAATTGCCGCTGTGCTGAATTCTCTCTGAGTCAGTGCCGCCTGCCGGGAACAAAAGCACTGCCGCAACTGAAAAAATATGCCCGCATGAATGTTTTAATGCTTCTGGAAAACGATTATGAAAAGGACCTGAGGGTAAAAAGAGAGGTCCGGGCACTTCATGAAGCAGGATTCAGGGTGACAGTGGCTGCAATTTCCCGGGAAAGGGATTTCCCGCCGGAACAACGGGACAACTGCCTGCTTTACAAAAGGAAAATTCCGGTCTTTATATACAAATCCAGCGTGGCCGCATTGAAATTGCCCTTCTATTTTAATTTCTGGAGAAAATACGTCAGGGAAATTGTCAGGGATTATCCGGCTGATATCATACACGTGAATGACCTGCCCCTGGCCCGGATCGGGCTTGAAATGAAAAAAGCGGGGAATGTTAAATTTGTACTTGATCTTCATGAGAACTGGCCGGGATTGCTGAGAAATGCACAGCATACCCGGACACTGGCCGGACGCCTGGCCTCGTCAGACAAACAATGGGTAAGGTATGAAAAAGACATGGTTCAGGAAGCCGATATGGTGATTACCGTTGTTGAGGAAGCCGGGGACCGCGTGGCAGCACTGACAGACAGACCGGAAAAGATATACATAGTTTCCAATACCATTGATACGGAAAATATTTCCTTTTATGAAAGGCAGGGGAAAAACAGGGAATTCACCCTGTTCTACGGCGGGGCAATCAATAAACACCGGGGCCTTCAGATAGTAATACAGGCAATAAAAATCCTGAAAGACAGAAATGTTCCGGTCAGCCTTCAGATCATCGGAACCGGCAGCTATAGAAAGGTCCTTGAAAAAGAGATTGAAAAAAATGATCTTTCATCCCGGATTGAATTTCACGGATACAAACCTCTTACCGCGATGCTGGAGATGCTTTCACATGCCGATGCAGCCATAATCCCGCACCTGAGGAATGAAAACAATGACGCCAGCATGCCCAACAAGCTTTTCCAGTATATGTTCAGTGCAACGCCGGTCATCTCATCCGATTGTATCTCGCTTAAAAGGATAATCCTTGAAACCGGTGCCGGATTCATATACAGGAATGATTCCCCTTCAGAACTTGCATCACTGCTTGAGCAGCTCAGCCACAACAGGGATATGACCGGTGAAAGGGGGAAAAAAGGCAGGGAGGCTGTGCTGGCACGCTATAACTGGAACCACGACAGGAAACAGCTGATTGATGCTTATAAAAATCTGTCGAAGACTGATACATGAAGGTTCCCGTAATAATCCCGGTTATTTTCCGATAAAAACCATGCAGAATCGCTTATCAGCGGTTTTCCTGCCCCCTCCTTGAAAGAATAGCGCTTGCCAAAAAAAGCATCCTCAACAGATTTGCTTATTTTTCAGCATAAACCATGTAGTAGCGCGGATATATCCTTCTCAGGAAAGGCCTTATTCCTATTGTATTGTCCCAGGACCGCCAGGTTACTGAATCAATTATCTTCCAGCCGGTTCTGTCCATCAGATGATTAAACTGCCTGACTTCAAATTCATGATAATGGCAGTTCAGCTTATCGTTGTAATCCCAGAATGCAGGGGCAAACCATAATCTCAGGGGCACTGAGGCAATTAACTTTCCCGAGGCTTCCCGGAGCAGGTTAAAGGGTGCGAACATGTGTTCAAAAATCTCAAATGCAGTGATATACTTATAATCACTGATGAATTTATAGTCAACATCCAGATCCTCTCCGCTTGTGTTCTGTATCTTAAATCCGTCCGCCCGGAGATATCCGGCAAGATCATTGTTTACACCGAGATCCAGTATCAGATCTTCCCTGTTAAAATGCTTTCTTACAAACGAGAGGGTTATCGCGTATCTTTTCTTTAAAGGATCGGCCATAGCTGAAAAATGAGTCTGCTGTTATTCCTGTTAAAACCGTTGCGGCAAATTTAAATTAAATAGCTTTTAGTTTAATTATCGGTACAGTGGAATTCACATACGGATTAAAAATGTAATTTTAAGGTTTTCAAAATATTTGTACGGCGGGTTAGCCCAATGATCTGTAATTCTATATGCTCAAGTCTATAAAACTGACGGTAAAAGATTCACTCATATATGGATTTGGCAATATTGCCGTCATGCTTGTCGGCCTGGTACTGATCCCCCTGTACACCGACCCGAAATATTTCACTATAGAGGAATTCGGAATAATCGGGATACTCGATATCACCAGAACCGTACTGACAACATTCCTGACCTTTTCGCTGCCCAACAGCTTCTTCAGATGGTACTGGGACAAGGATCACAGGGATAATCAGAAAGGCCTGTTTTTCATGACCCTGATGTCGCAGATTGTCATTACCGGCTCCCTCTGCATCCTGCTGATTCCTCTTTCGGGAAAATTATCCGGAATCCTGTTCAAAACAGACGAATGGACAAATGTAATTATCCTGCTGATTATTTCATCTGCATCGCAGGCAATAAATTACCTTATAAGTGTACTCCTCAGGCTTGAGTCACGATCCGGCCTGTTCACCCTTACCAACCTGTTCAAGCTGATAGTGGTGCTGGCGCTTACCATTTATTTCATAATAGTGAAAAAAATGGGCATTGAAGGTATTTACCTGGCACAGGTTATCGGAAATATGCTTTATATCCTGGTCCTCTCGGGATTCATAGTAAAAAACTGCAAGATCAGCTTTAACGGAAAGGTGCTCCGGGAAATGCATGTCTACGGCTTTCCCCTCTTCCTGGGAAGCATTGCATCCATACTTATGAATGTGGTTGACAGATATGCACTCAATACCTTGTCGGTTCTCAGATCAGTGGCACTGTATACCCTGGCGGTGAAACTGGCGAACGTCATAAAACTGATTGTCGTTGATTCCGTGAGGCTCACCATCATGCCCGTCTTTATGAAGAAAATGGATTCCCCGGACAACAGGAGATTCCAGTCAAAGATACTCCTGTACACTTCCCTGGTGGTAATGTATGCAATAGTAGCCCTCTCCCTTTTCTCACTTGAAATAACAAAGGTAATCACCAGTTCCAGGGCTTACTGGAATATTGTTTATATAATGCCCGTCCTGTCACTTTCGGTATTTTTCGTTTCCATGAAGGAAATTACGGTATATGGCCTCTATATCGCCAAAAAAAGCAGGACTATCAGCTATATTGTAATTTCTGCTACAATCCTCAATATAGTTCTGAACATAATTCTCATCCCCCTGTGGGATGTAACGGGAACAGCCCTTGCAACGCTTTTGTCCCAGGCATATTTCTGGTTTATGTGCTATTTTTTCTCCCAGAAGGAATACCACGTACCCTATGAAACGGGGAAGCTGATCATACTTTTTGTAACCGGGACACTGTTCGCCTTTTCCGGACTTCTCCTCGTAAATGTTGATACAATACCCCGGCTGATCATAAAACTCTTCCTTGTTGCAATATTTCCCTTCATCCTTTACATTCTGAATTTTTATGAGAAGGCAGAAATAAATGCCGTCAGGGGCTTTGTTGCCAAATGGTCCGATCTGCGGCGGCTGGGCGACAACCTGAAATCATTAAAAAACATCACCGATGATCTATAATGTCGCGGAATATGTAAATTGCCTCCTTTTTGTATTATATTGAACTGATTATTAATTTTTACTTCCGACAAAACTCCGTATATGCCGATCAATGTTAAAATCAGGAATTTCCTGCCTCACGTCCTGGCTGTGATCTTTTTCATAGTCCTTTCATATATGTATTTTTATCCGGTACTTGAAGGCAAGATACTGATGGCCAATGACTCGAACGTATCCAGATATGCCTCCAAAGAGATTGTTGATTACCGGGAGCAGTCCGGCAGGGAGCCTTTATGGACAAACGCCATGTTCAGCGGAATGCCTGCCTATCTCATTTCGGTAAAACATCCGGGTAATCTTGTAAAGCCTCTCGATCTGGCACTGAGGGTTTTTAAAATGCCGGTTTCCGTTCTCTTTCTCGCGATGACAGGATTCTACATCCTGCTTCTCATGTTCGGGATGAACCGCTGGATAGCAGTGACAGGAGCCGTAGCCTGGGGCTTCTCATCCTTCCTGTTCCTTATTCTGGCAGCGGGGCATAATACCCAGGCAATAGCCCTGGTTTACATGGCTCCGATGATTGGCGGAGTCTGGTATGCATACAGGCGCAATGCCATAAAAGGAGCTCTTTTCACTGCCTTTGTCCTCTCACTGGAACTGGTTGCAAACCATCCGCAGATAACATATTATGCCGTAATATGCCTGCTGGTGTTCATAATCACTGAATTCATCCGCTCGCTCAGGGAGAAGGAGATTCCCGCCTTCCTGAAAACCTCGGCCCTCCTCGTTGTCCCCGTTATCATTGCCCTGGGCATAAACTTCGGGAACCTTTACACCGTTTATGAATACAGCAAATATTCAATGCGGGGCAAGTCCGACCTCGTCATCGAAACCGGGAACCAGTCAAAGGGACTCGACAGGGATTATATAACCCACTGGAGCTATGGCATTGATGAAAGCATGAACCTGCTGATCCCAAACTACAAGGGAGGGTCCAGCAGGCCGTTCGACCGTGACTCAAGGACTGTGAGGGCCCTCAGGCAGAATGATCTCGCTTCGGCTTCCGGCCAGGTACTGAAATACTGGGGTACCCAGCCCGGTACAGACGGACCTCACTATATGGGCGCCATAGTGATCTTCCTTTTCATTCTGGGACTGATTATCACCAGGGGACCGGAAAAATGGTGGCTGCTCATTGCCACCGTCCTCTCGCTCATGCTTGCATGGGGAAAAAACTTCATGCCATTCACCAACCTGTTCATAGACTTTTTCCCGGGATACAACAAGTTCCGGGCAGTGACCATGACCCTTGTCATAGCCCAGTTCTGCATACCGCTTCTGGCAGCCCTGGCCCTGCGGGATGTTTTTGAATCCAGGGTAACAGGAAAGGATCTGATGAAAGGACTTAAAATTGCTTCGGGGATATCAGCCGGAATCCTTCTGCTGGTGATAATATTTCCCGGAATAGCAGGATCATTCCTCAACGAGGGTGAGGCACCCTATCCCGAGTGGCTCAGGACCGCAATGATTGCCGACAGGAAAGAGCTTCTGAGGACCGATGCCATCCGTTCGCTGGCTTTCATACTTGCCGCTGCCGCCATTGTACTGGCATTTGTAAAGGACAAGCTCAGGAAGGAGCACTCGGTGATTCTGATAGGTATGCTTATCCTGCTGGACTTATGGAACATAGATAAAAGATATCTTGATGCCGGCCGGTTTGAAAAACCCTCATCTTTTCAGAAATCGGTCACTCCCTCTGCTGCCGATGCCTTCATCCTTAATGACGGATCGTACTACAGGGTACTGAACCTTGCAGTATCAACATTCAATGACAATACCCCCACATCCTATTTTCATAAATCCATAGGCGGCTATCACGGGGCCAAGCTGAAAAGATACCAGGAACTCATTGATTCGGCAATTATAAGGGACCTGATCATTTTTACGGAATCGGCCCGGGATGCCACATCAGCTGATGACCTTGTCACTGCACTGGCCGGAACTCCTTCATTGAACATGCTCAATACGAAATACATAATATACAATCCCGAGGCTCCCCCCGTCATTAACCCCTATCACTCCGGAAATGCCTGGTTCGTGGAAAACCCCGTAATGGCTGCCAATGCAAACGAGGAAATAGGGGCCATTAAAAACCTTGACCCCTCTGACCGGGCAATAATCGACAAACAGTTCGCAGATCTTGTACCTGCAGCCGCTTATCCCCTTTCGGACGGCGACACCATCAGCCTTGTTTCCTATAAGCCGGATGAACTCGTTTACAGCTATTCCGCCGCAGATGAGAAACTGGTGGTTTTTTCGGAAATCTATTATCCGGCAGGCTGGAAATGTTATGTTGACGGTACCGAAACGCCGTATTTCAGGGCAAACTACGTTCTGAGGGCAATGGTTGCACCTCCGGGAGAACATGAAATAAGATTTTCATTTGAACCTGCATCATACATAACCGGAAACAGGGTTTCCCTGGCTGCTTCAGTTCTCCTTATCCTGCTTACGGCCGGATATTTTGCCTCAGGCTTTGTAATGAAACCGAAATCCGGGTCAGTAAATGGTTCATCTCAGTAAATGTCCGCTCTGCGATTCGGGAAACATCACTAACTACCTGAAATGCAGGGATCATTTTCTCAGCGGGGAGATATTTGAGCTTTCCCGATGCAGATCATGCGGTTTCGTCTTCACACAGGATCATCCCGATGAAAAAGATTCGGCGAAGTATTATGAATCGGATGAATATCTGTCGCACAATACCGGCTCCGGGGGCTTCGTCAGTCTGATTTACCGGATCTCAAGGAAGATCATGCTGACCCGCAAACGAAGACTCATAGTGAGGGCTGCCGGCATGAAGACCGGCAGGCTTCTGGACATGGGAAGCGGCAGCGGACATTTTCTGTCAGCGATGAAAAATGCCGGCTGGGATGTTACGGGAATGGAAATAAATGACAAGGCACGCAGCCTGTCAGAAGAGCTGTTCAGCCTGAAAGTGATTCCCCCCGGCAGGATTGACACTCTGGAAACGGGAACCTATGACTGTATCACCCTGTGGCATGTGCTGGAACATTTTCATGATCCCTTTTTTTATGCACGGGAAATAAAGCGGCTGCTCAAGGATGAAGGTATCTGCATTGTGGCACTGCCGAATGCCGGATCATACGACGCCGCCCATTATTCCGGATCATGGGCTGCATATGATGTGCCAAGGCATTTATGGCATTTCAACCCGGAAACATTCAGACTGTTTTCCGGGAAGGCAGGATTCCATGTGAAAAAGATTCTTCCGCTTCCCCCGGATGTATTTTATATTTCCGCTCTCAGCGAGAAGTACAAAGGATCCGGCATCTTTTTCATTAAAGGAATTATCCGGGGAATATGGTTTTCAGTCCGCTCCCTTTTCAGAAAACACAGATCCAGTTCACTGGTTTACATACTTGGGAACAAAACTGACTCTGCTTAACGCTAAAACGACCCCCTGCAACAATTCATTCTGCCGGTTAACAGCCCGGCAGGCCGGAAAAACAGACAGGGATGCTGTGCTTTTTAATAGCGGTCGAGCCAGCGGTATTTTCTTGCACTGTCTCCCAGCTTGACTGCCAGCGTTATTTCATGTGTCCCGTAGGTTATTCTCTGGATTTCCTGGAGCGTGAAATCAAATGCATATCCGATGAACATCCTGTTATGCTTTACGCCCACATTTGCTATGATTGCCCCGTTTGTCCTCCAGGAAAGGCCGGTCCAGAACCCGTTGTTATAGGAATAGGTAAGGCCAATATCTGCTTGTGGCCTCAACTGCTCCGACATCATGATGAGGAACGCGGGCTCCAGGCCCATCATTGAATTCAGCTCGAAGGAGTATGATCCGAACAGGTAGTAATGCCTGTACATTTTGAAATATTTATATGCCCGGCTGCCTATTTTCGTCGAGCCCCCGAAGAGCTGTTCAGCTGAAAATCCCGCATTATACCTGTGATTCAGGAGATATATCCCGAATGATGCATCCGGTACGAATATTCCCCGGCGCAGTTCATTGTTAAGCCAGGGTTCATCAGGGTCCTCAAAATTTATCTGCGTCTGATCAATCTTATAGTGATAACCGGTGAATGAAAGTCCGAAAGAAAGCTGTGTGCTGTTATGGAGCCATGTATGGTATGCATAGGAGCCCTGCAGTCCGGTACGGGAGATCAGCCCGTTCCTGTCACTGAAAATATATCCTCCCATTCCCACTCTTCCATCCGATTTGGGTCTGTAAACCTGTTTCCGGGTATTTGTTTTCTTGATAATATAGCTTCTCTTCAAAAACCTTGTCTGTCCGCTGAATGAGAATGTCCTGGGAGCACCTGAATATCCGACCCACTGTTCCCTGGCCGTGAGGTTCCAGCTGGTATATCCATCACTGCCCGCAACAGCAGGATTGATAAGAAACTTGTTATAGAGATACTGGCTGTATATGGGGAGCTGCTGCCCTGTTACAGCAGAGCCCGACACAAACAGGAAAGCCAGTATGTAGAGCGTTTTTCTCAAAATCCCCGATTTTAATTTATTCTCATCTTACAATAGTTACATTTCCGACAATGGGCTTTCTGCCCTTGCCCAGATCAATGATATAATGGTATGAATCAACCGGTAATGGCGTTCCGTTGCTTCTTCCATCCCAGGGATGAGGATATCCTCTTTCCGATTTCCAGACCGTTCCCCCCCATCTGTTAAAGATCTTTACCTCTGCCTCCGGGTAAAGCTCTATCAGGCCTATGTTCCATTTGTCATTTACAAGGTCACCATTGGGAGAGAATGCATTGGGTATAATCAGGCATGTGCTGTTGAGAGGCTTGACAAGAACGGAATCCCTGACCGTGCATCCGTTAATATCCGTAACTGCCACCACGAATTTTCCCTCTACTATATTCAATATTTCCGTTCCCACAGAACCATCCGACCACAGGTAAGTATAGGTAGTCCCCGGCACACCTCCGGTCACATCAAGGGATATCATGCCGTCCGGCTTGTCGGGGCACCATGGAGGAGTGACCTCAAAGCTGAGCTTTATCGGATCCGGTTCCGTCAATGTGACCAGTGAATCAATCATGCATCCGTTCGCGTCTTCGGCAAATACACGGTAATCACCGGCCGGCAGATTGTCACGCATGGCAGTATTTCCGCCGTCCGACCACAGATACCGTACCGGTCCTGCCTGGTTAACAGGCTGTATCTCGACAGAACCCGAATTTTCGCCCGCACAGTTGATATTAAATCCTCCGGCAATACTTGATGATTTCAGTATATTAATTCCGAATTTCCCGGGTTCGCATATCTCAATGGTTTCAGTAGCAGTACACATATTTGCATCTGTGATATTCACCACATAAGATCCTTTTCCGAGGCCGGAGATATGGTCACTGTCAGAAATGAACCCGCCCCCGCTGTCCTTCCATTCATATACATAGGGAGCCTGTCCGTTATTCATGCTGATGCTGATCCATCCGTCCTCCCTGCCGTTGCATGTTACATTGAAACCGTTATAGTCCGATACAGTCAGTTCATAGGAAAGGGGTGGCGGCAGGTTTATTTCTACACCGCCGGTGAAGGAACATCCGTTGGCATCTGTGAATGTAACACTGTAGTACCCTTCGGTTAGTCCGTCAATGTTTTCCGTTGTTTCGCCATTGGACCACAGGAAGTTGTTGTATGGTGCAACTCCTCCTGAGGGTATCAGGCTTATTGAACCATTGTTAAAACCGGGGGGATGGCAGGTAATGTGTGTCGGAACAAATGTTGCAGATACAGGACCGGGCTGCGTGAGAATGATTACTGTATCCTTCTCGCACAGGTTTCCGTCCCTTACCTTAACACTGTATGTGCCTGCCCTGAGCGATGGCTGTTCAGCCAGTCCTTCTTCAGGGGCTGAACCATTTTCAGTACTCCATATATATTCGTATGCACCAGTCCCCCCGGTAACATTCAGTTTTATCGATCCCGTGCCTCCGTTACAGCCAATATTATATGAACCGTCAGCCGATTGTGAAGTCGTTGCATTGAAGATGAGTTCTGAAGGCTCTGCAAGTGTGAATGAAGGATGGTGTGAATATGGCATGACCTTCAGTTCACAACCGTTCTTGTCTGTAATCCTGCAGACATAGGTTCCGGCAGTCAGATTTTCAATGTCTTTTGTTACTGCCGTAAACGACGCCGGACCGGACCAGAAATAATTATAAGGTCCCGCACCTCCGGAAATGGTTAATTTAATGAACCCGTCGCTGCCCTCGTTGCATGAAATATTATATATGCCATCAGGACTGGTAGAGAGATCAAAATCCACCAGTTCCATCCCTTCGGGCTGATTCATGATGATAGTGTCCCGGCGCTGACATCCCCGGCTGTCAGTTGTGGTGAGATAATAAATGCCTGCAGGTATATCTCCAATTCTGCTTTCATTATCCGGTCCGGCTATATAGCCTCCCTCTGTTTCCCAGAAAAAGGTATATGGCCCCCCGTTGCCTCCGTTTACTGAAACAGCTTCAATAAACCCGTCATTGTATCCCCTGCATGTGATATTGTAACCGTTATAATCAGATTTCTTGAATGATACCTCCATCCGGGGAGGCTCTGTGATAACAGCCATAGGATAGTCAGTATTATAGCATCCGTTGCCATCCCTGACAATCAGTTTGTAATATCCGGCGGGCAGACCGGATTCCTTCGTGATCATCTCCTTTTGCTGAATGATGCCCGATCTGACAGTATCCTCTTCATTATATACCAGCCAGTATTCCAGAGGAAGTTTCGCAGTGGAAGTCCACTCCTCATTAATCCATATTTCTCCGTCAGGAATTCCCGGACAAAGAGTACCATATCCGCCTGATCCTTTGTTTATTACATATATATTCGTTGAGAATGTCGTACCCAGGACTGCCAGACCTTCTATACTGTTTGAACACAGGTGATTATCGGTGACAGTCAGATTATACATACCGGCATATTTTACAGCAAGCCGGTCATGGTTAAGGGTTGTTGTGTAAGTGGTATCTCCGAGCCACGGTCTTTCCGTCCAGGTCAGAACATCAGGCTTGGAACCCCTGGCAAGAACAGCGGTGATTTCACCATTCGTTGAACCGGCACATGTGAACGGGGTTGAGATGAATAAATCCTGAAGCGGCTTCGGATGAACCTTCACCTCGGGAATGGCAATACTGTCGTACCTGCACCCCAGCTGGTTGTTTTTCGGAGTGATGGTGTAGAATATTCTCAAAACAGTATCTGAATTATTCTCATATCTGTAACTGATGGAATTGCCCGGCCTGAGGGTCATCGGAGAGCTGTTTCCTACGATCTGTCCGGGATTTCCCTCAAAGTCAACGAAATAATCAAATACTATTTCACCCCTGGTCATTTTTGTCGGAGTTGTAAGAGTTATTGATGTTGATTCGCCGTAGCAGATTACCGGATCAGCATTGACCGGAATGACTCTGGGTGTGGGATTCACGGTTATTGTAGCCATTACATCCTTACCGGTGCAATAGGTTGGTGACGGACCGACCGGGGTAATAATGAAGGTTATGGTGACGGGATAATCAGTTCTGTTAATAAATGATCCCGACAGTGCGTCACCGATATTATCCGCGCTTCCTGATTCAGGTATCTGCGTTTCGATTCCTTCCGGATTATCGCGTTTCCAGATAAAGGTTGTTCCCGGGTCCCAGTAGTCCAGTCCGAGAATAATATCTTCAAAATCAATATCGGAACATTCATGGGGCTGGTCTGAAGGAGTTACATTTGCAACCGGAATCTTCATGACAACAAGGGTGGCATTGTTGCTTCTGACTTTATTCTTGTATCTGTCCGTCACAATGCAGTAATATTCCCCTGCATCTTCGAGTTTTGCGCCGATAATGGTGAGTTCAGGCGTTCTTGCCCCCTGATAGTGAGCTCCGTTTCTTATCTCAGTTCCCGGTTCCTTGTACCATGTATATTTTAGTTTTTCTGCCCCGCTTGCCTCAACACTGAATGTGGGATTGCTGTTCTCACAGACTGTTGTGTCACGCGGATGGGAAATGATCAGGGGCCTTATGCGGCCAATCGCGAAATCAGTTCCTGAAGGGGAGATATCCCCCGTCAGATTATCCCTGTTAACAATATTATCAACTGCATCCCTGTGGGTTCCGTCAGTTGCCCAGTCCCCTCCTGCGTCGCGCCTGATGACTCTTGTAACATCCCGGATGGTATCCGCAAACCCTTCAGCATTCAGGCTTATATTGAAATCTGTAACTGAGAAGCCTCCCTTTGCCCTCAGGCTCCAGTATCCGTCGGGATAACTGTCAAATATTTCAACCGGAGGATCGGGAACCGGCAGTCCGCTGTTTCCCGGATTTTCAGTGACAAACCGTGACAATACCGAACCCTGGACAGGGAAACTGTTAAGATTAAAATTCAGCGAATTGTAGGAATCAGCTGTGCCAAGAGGAAACAGGTAAACAGCTTGTTGAGATATTGACCTTTCAAAGTAACCGCGTATTCTGCTTTTTGTTTGTGATGTATAATTCAGGGCTGTTGTCAGAGGATTGGAAAGATGAAGCAGCCAGGTACCTGCATCGATATTCCCGAGTGACATTGTGAGTGTTCCCAGTACTGTCACATTATCCCTGATTGTAAGCCATTTATTCAGGGAGGCTCCGCTGTTTTCAAGCTTCAGGCTGAAAAATGTCTCTCCTCCGGTCCGGGTGATGAACTGATCATCAGAACCATTGAAGATCACGGTGCTTGATCCCGGAATAAATATCCCCCCAGTATTTGTCCATGATCCCCCGAGGGTGTATATGCCGTCTCCCCCTGTAGTTCCGGTACTGGTATAGCTTCCTGAAAGGTTCAGGTTTCCGTCGTTTGTCAGTGTTCCTTCATTATTGACCGCATCCCCTGAGATGATGAATGTTCCCTCCTTTACCGAAACAGCAGCCTTCTCATTCGTTATAACCTGTGAAAACAGATAATCCGGACCGATGATCAGCAAACAGCCAATAATAAAAAGTATCCGGCCCGCCGCGGATATTTTTATTCTTGCTGATATTTCAGGAAGTGTGCTGATCATGTTTCTTTCTGTCCGTTTGTTGTCTGCTTTTTCGGATTATCCCGATTCCTAATACTTGAGAACGCTGACCCTAAAGGTGCCCGAAACAGGATCAAGACTATTGGTGCTGTAATTGTTGAATCTGACTGTGACTCTGTTGTGGTTACTGACCCACGCTGTATAATTCGAATTAGGTAATACAGCGTCGCTTGGCACACCCAGAAGGACCACATCACCGGGTCTGGCTCCCGGAACATTGATGTACAAATCTGAACTGGTTCCAGGGTTCGTATTGAGAAAATTTAAAATTCCTTCACCAATCAGCGTTTTTGCCAGGGTATAGCGGGTACCGCCACTGCTTACATAATAATTCGTTCCGTCATACTCCACAGCACCATTTTCCACCGTTGCCAGATTTGTTCCGGCAGTAAATTTCAAGGGGGCAGTACCGGCAGCGGATGTTCCGGCATTCAGGTGAAGAAGCGCACCAGGCTCTGTGCCTTTTGTGATTCCTACGCCTACTTTCCCCTTTTCGGGACTAAGCCATATATGTCCTGTTGAGCCATCTGTCCGGAGAAGCTGGGTCCATGAAGATGATCCGTCATAACTCCAGACAGCAAATTTTGACCTTGAATTATCGTTGCCGCCACCAAAATCCCTTATAACAAATTCTGCACTGCCTCTTCCGGGCGATTCTGAAAAGTTACTGCCGGTAATTTTAAAATAAGCTCCGGTAGCCTCTGAAATTCCGCCCCAGATTCCCAGTGAACCATTGGCATTATTCCTGGATATTGATTCATATCCGCCATTAGGTCCTCCCAGTGTTATCCTGTTTACCACAGAGGAGGTTCCGACACCGAGTCTGTTATTTGTATTGTCCCAGTAAAGATTGGAATTGTTCTGACTCAGGGCGCCTCCCGGTCCTATAAAAGGGATTGAACCCTGAGTAAGAGTTGTTGAAAGGGTGATTCCAGGTGTTGTGGCCGGATTCAGGACAGATCCTGAAAATCCGTTTGCTGATACAACAGAGACAGAAGTTACTGTACCGGCAGGAGAAGGATTTGCCCAGGCAAGATTACCGCTGCCGTCTGTTGTAAGAACCTGGTTTGGTAATCCGGCACCGCTCGGAAGGGTTAATATATAACTATCTGTTACCGCTGCATTTGCTCTGATACTGGTTGTTTTTGAAATACCTGCGGACGCATCATGCAGTACGATGGTTCCCGCACCTGTATGACTTCCCGATCCTATGGTAACAATACCTCCGGCTATAGCTGCATTGCCGCTCGCAGCTATGTCTCCCGTGACATCCAGTTCAGCAGACGGAGAATTATTCCGTATCCCAAGACGGTTATTCACTTCGTCATATACAGATAAACCGAACAAAATTCTGCCTTTACCGGAGCCGGATGTACTCGATAAAGTAAGGGTACCTCCATCAGCATTTCCTCCTATTACACTCTGGCCTGTTCCTTTTCCTGTTGAAAGATCGGCAGTAATACTGTTGTTATCTCTTGTCAGCCCTGTTGAGAATGTCAAACTGCTTTCTTTTGAATTAAAGAGATTCCAGTCAGCTGAGGTCAGGTATCCATCTGTTGTGATGCCGGCAACTCCTAATTTTGTTTTTATGGTTGAAGACGTTTCATCTCCGGTATTATCTCCGGATAAGCTTGATCCTTCTGTAATAGTCGCATTATTGATTGCATTTGCAGGAATACTGATGGATGTATTGACTGCTCCGCTTATTCTTCCCCTTGAATCAACTGTAATTGCCGGAACATGTGTACTGCTCCCGTAAGCACCTGCACTGACGCCGGTATTTGATAATGTAAGGGAACCCGTATTACTAATTGTTGCATCATTACTCATTGCTACCGAGTTCCACCGTGTGCCGTCTGCCACAAGAATGTTATTGTTCGTTGCCGTTGTGGTTCCAAGCGCAGCACCGTTAATTCGGCCAACTGTAATAACCCCGGTACTGTTTATTGTCGCATCCCCGCTGATGGCTGTTGCAGCAGGAACTCCGGATGAATTGCCTAAAATAATATGGGCTGCGGAAAGGCTTTCAAGCTTCGAAAATTTAATACCTGCATCATCAGCTATATCCACATCTGTAATGGTTCCGTCAGAGATTTTCTCCGAAGTAACTGCACCATCAAGGATTTTCGGGGTGGTTATGCTGTTATTACTGATAGTGGCTGCACCGGAGTTTGAAATTGTGAAATCTCCGCTTACACTCTGGCTGTTCCAGGAAGTCCCGTCAGAAATAAGTATGTTGCCGTCAGTTAATGCCGTTGATCCCAGGAGAGCTCCATTGATCCTCAATACTGCAGGATTGGGATAATTCCCGCTAAGATCACCTCCGGCCACACCGCCCGGAACAGTGCCGGATATGGTTACATTACCGGCTGAGGTCAGACGGCCCTTGCTGTCAACACTAAACTGTGCAACCTGGTTGTTGCTGCCGTAAGAACCTGCCGCGACGCCGCTATTCGATAAAGTAAGGGAACCGGTATTGTCAATTGTCGCATCCCCGCTCATTGCTGCCGAGTTCCATCGTGTACCATCTGCCACAAGGATATTATTGTTTGTTGCCGTTGTGGTTCCAAGTGCTGCACCGTTAATGCGGCCAACTGTAATAACCCCGGTACTGTTTATTGTCGCATCCCCGCTGATGGCTGTTGCAGCAGAAACTCCGGATGAATTGCCTAAAATAATATGGGCTGCGGAAAGGCTTTCAAGCTTCGAAAATTTAATACCTGCATCATCAGCTATATCCACATCTGTAATGGTTCCGTCAGAGATTTTCTCCGAAGTAACTGCACCATCAAGGATTTTCGGGGTGGTTATGCTGTTATTACTGATAGTGGCTGCACCGGAGTTTGAAATTGTGAAATCTCCGCTTACACTCTGGCTGTTCCAGGAAGTCCCGTCAGAAATAAGTATGTTGCCGTCAGTTAATGCCGTTGATCCCAGGAGAGCTCCATTGATCCTCAATACTGCAGGATTGGGATAATTCCCGCTAAGATCACCTCCGGCCACACCGCCCGGAACAGTGCCGGATATGGTTACATTACCGGCTGAGGTCAGACGGCCCTTGCTGTCAACACTAAACTGTGCAACCTGGTTGTTGCTGCCGTAAGAACCTGCCGCGACGCCGCTATTCGATAAAGTAAGGGAACCGGTATTGTCAATTGTAGCATCCCCGCTGATGGCTGTTGCAGCAGGAACTCCGGATGAATTGCCTAAAATAATATGGGCTGCGGGAAGAGCTTCAAGTTTTGAAAATTCTATTCCTGCAGCACTGTTTATATCTGCATTGACTATCTCATTGTCACGGATCTTTCCGGAAGTAACTGATTCGGCACTTATCGTGGTTACCCCGGTATTGCTGATTGTCACATCGCCGGTCATACGAACTTCCTGCGCCGTATCGTTCTCATCGCCCAGATAAATCATGCCCTCGTCAAGTGAATTTATTTCATCTATCTGTGCGGACAAATTATCGAGCTGGTCCTGTGCATTTCCTGAAAGGGTGTTGATAAAACGCAGCTCCTCATTGCTGATTGATCCGTCAATAAGCTTGGTGGCGTCAATACCTGCATCGAGACTGATATGTTCGTTTACTATCGTGCCCGGATAAATATGTCTGCTGACTATGGCTCCGGTTGCTATATCATCTCCGCTTATCAGTCCTGAAAAAAGCACGCCGGATGCATCGTTGTGCACCACTCCGGGTGAATCAAATGCCGGCAGGATGATATTGTTTCCGGCATTGCCCATTGTGATAAGGCCTGTTGAACTGCCTGTTCCTATGTTCACCGGGAAATGTGAATCATGGTTCAGGTTAATTGCAGCACCCGAAATAGTTGCACCTGAACTGCCGGTAAACAAGCCGGCTGAGCTTATTGTGCCCGATTCCGTGGTATAGATATTTCCTGTTGTGGTGATATGGTCACCGGAATTTGCCGGTGAAAGGACTGTTCCGCTACGTCTCCAGTAACCAAGCATCCCGCTTGTGGGAACACTCGTTGTCAGTCTGCCTGAATGATCAGTATATACACCTGAATTGGGTGCAAGATCACTTAGTGTCAATCCCTGGAATGTTGGTGACGCTCCCTCATGTATATCCTGCGGAGTTGATAAAGTAATCTGCCCGGGAGCATGTGTAACCTCTATCCGGTTAGCTGTCCCTGTAAGGGTTTTATATTCATTGGCATCGCCTGCGGCATTCATTCCCATCAGCTGGTTTGATGCACCCCAGGCACCGGAGGCAAATGCCTTCCAGCCTGAATCCCAGTACCAGAAAGATTTTGTGTCTGTATCATAAACCAGCAGACCTGCAGCCGGAGATGTGCTTCCCAGAGTCAGCCGCTGATCCGTTGTCATGCGAGGGGCAAGAAAACCCCTCACAACCGACCTCAGTTCCAGTATTGCCGAAGGATCCGGTACAATGGAGGTTTCACTGATTCCCACACCCTGACCCTTTAGCGTAATATTTCCGGCTGACATTATCAATATTACCATGCATAAGAGAATCCTTTGCCGGTTCAGGGTCCGCCTCCTTTTCCTGTCCCGCTCAAGGGGCAGAAGACCTGAAGTTTTTCTTTGCATAATATTCATGATATACCTCCTGAATTTTTGGGTATTTGGATTTTAATATCTGCGAAACATGGAGAATACCCGGACAAAGCTGATCCGGGGAAAGGACGTAACAGCTCAACTGTTTTGATTTCTATACTATAGAGACCTGCAGACGCCATCAGGTTAAATAACAACAATATTTCCGGTTCATTTTATTAAAATCCCCGGACGATATCTGTTTATATAATTTATGCTCCGACTTTCACAATGATGTTAAACGTACCATATATTAATATGTTACTAAAAAATCCAGGGTTTTTAATATTGTATTGCATTATTTGATAGAGGCTTGCCGGACCGGCCAGATTTTCCGGACAGGTCAGCAGGATCCTTTCCCCGGGGTGAAAAGTCAGGGTCCGGGAAAAAACTCAACAAAAAAGCCGGATAGATAAATTTATCCGGCTGAATATCATTATAATAAATGAATCTGTTCAGTATGAACCGGCTTCTTCGCCGGGTCATTTTCAGCATTTGCCTTTACAGGATCAGCATTGCATCACCATAGGTGCCGAACCTGTATTTTTCCGCCACTGCGGTACGGTATGCCTCAAAAAGAAGGTCATATTCCGCAAATGCGGCCACCATCATCAGTAATGTCGAGTATGGAAGGTGGAAATTACTGATCATCATGTCGGGCACTTTAAAGTCGTAGGGAGGGAAAATGAATTTATTGGTCCACCCGTCAAAGGGCTTGAGATATCCGTCAGTTGACACTGAACTTTCAAGGGTCCTGACAACCGTTGTTCCCACTGCACAAATCTTCTTCCTGTTGTCCCTGGCTTTGTTGACTATCTCGGCAGTTTCCTCGGTAATAATGATCCTTTCAGAGTCAACCTTGTGCTTTGTGAGGTCTTCAACATCCACGCTCCTGAAGTTTCCAAGACCGACATGCAGTGTTATCTCGGCAAATTCAACACCTATTATCTCAAGCTTCTTCAGCAGTTCCCTGCTGAAATGGAGTCCTGCAGTCGGTGCTGCAACCGCGCCTTCATGCTTGGCAAAGATGGTCTGGTATCTTTCACTGTCGCCCGGCTCAACTGGCCTGTTAATAAATTTGGGTAGGGGGGTTTCGCCCAGACTGTAAAGTGTTTGCTTAAATGCCTCATAGCTTCCGTCAAAAAGAAACCTGAGTGTCCTGCCCCTGGATGTCGTATTGTCAATAACTTCAGCAACAAGGAGATCATCCTCACCAAAATACAGTTTGTTCCCTATCCTTATTTTGCGTGCAGGATCCACAAGCACATCCCAGAGCCTTTGTTCGCGGTTCAGTTCCCTCAGAAGAAACACTTCTATCTCAGCGCCGGTTTTTTCTTTATTCCCGTATAGCCTGGCAGGAAAAACCTTGGTATTGTTAAAAACAATTACATCATCTTCATTGAAATAATCAACTATTTCCTTGAATATCCTGTGCTCGAGCTTTCCTGTTTTCCTGTCTACAACAAGCAACCTCGATTCGTCCCTGTTTTCTTCGGGGTATAGGGCAATAAGTTCCTGTGGTAAGTTGTACCTGAATTGTGATAATTTCATTTCCAGCCTGGTATTTATTTTAAGAATCCTTTATACGTATAAATTTCATGTTTGTTTCAATTCTTCTAAAATTTTTTCAAATTTTTTTATGTCAAGTGCATCCTGAAGTTTAAAATCACCTATTGAACTTCTCCTCAGTGCTGACAAATAACAGCCGCTGCCAAGTGCATGGCCCAGATCCCTTGCAAATGCTCTTATATATGTTCCCTTGCTGCAGAGGATTCTGATCTGCATTTCCGGGATTCCGAATGAAACAAGTTCCGTTTCCCTTATTATAACATTTACGGGCGATAATTCCAAATTTTTCCCGCTTCTTGCGTACTCATAAGCCCGCTTCCCGTTTATCAGTTTTGCCGAATGGAGGGGTGGAACCTGCTTCTGCTCTCCTTTAAAGCCTTTCAGAACATTTTCAACAATTTCCCGGGTAATATGTTCAACAGGATAATCTCCTTCAGTTTCTGTTTCCAGGTCAAATGAAGCAGTGGTTTTTCCAAAATACAGGTTTGCATAATATTCCTTGTCCAGTTCACGGTATTCCTCTATTCCCTTTGTTGCCTTCCCGGTACAGATGATCATCAGTCCGGTGGCAAGAGGATCAAGGGTTCCGGCATGCCCCACCTTTAATTTTTTCAGTCCGAAAGCCTTCCGGATCATTATCCTGACTTTGTTTACCAGGTCAAATGATGTCCAGTAAAGGGGTTTGTCAAACAGAAGAACCCTGCCTTCCTGAAAAATATTTTCCGCCTCCGGTTTGTCCATATCAGCCAAGCAGTATAGCCAGTAATCCTGCGGCAGCACAATAGACAGAGAATCCTATCAGTTTGCTTTTCCGCACCAGTCCGATCATCCAGCGGCAGGCAAAATAGCCTGAAATGAATGCAGCCAGTGAACCGGCCAGTATCGCGGCTGTTCCGGGTCCGGCCATGGTGCTTTCCGTCCTGAGCAGCTCGAGAAAGTTGGCGCCCAGAACCGGTATCAGAACCATCAGAAAAGAAAAGCGTGCTATTTCATCCTTTCTGTTTCCTATAACCAGTCCGGTGGCAATGGTTGCGCCCGACCTTGAAATACCCGGAATGACAGCCAGTGCCTGTGCCACTCCGATGATCAGTGCATCCAGATAGCCTATCTGCCTTTCCCTTTTCTTTATGAAATGTGCCGTCGCCAGCAAAGCTGCCGTAATAATAAGCATTGAACCGACAAATACAAGGTTTCCGTCAAACAGGGCTTCAACCTGATCCTTCAGGAGCAGGCCTACAAATCCGACCGGAATCATTGAAACAAGAATCTTCAGTATATAGGATGTTTCATCGTTCATCCTGAATTTCAGAAATCCACTGAGAAGTGCTCCGATGTCCTTCCGGAATACCGCAATTGTGCTCAGTACTGTTGCCCCGTGAACCGCCACGGTAAAATAGAAGCTTGACTCAGCGTCAACACCGAACAGTACCTTGCCTATTTCAATATGGCCGGAACTGCTTACGGGAAGGAACTCTGTGAGACCCTGTACAATTCCAAGTAATATTGCTTCCAATAAACTCATGATCAATATAATTAAAAAAATCTAAAGCGGGCCGGAACAGAAAAGGCATGAAGCAGATCTGCTGGTACCGGTCCCGGTTGCCGGGAATGCAGCCGGATATTCACGGCACCCGTGTTCCGCGGGAAATAAAGGATATTACGGTCGTCAAGGATGCCATGAAGATTCCGGACACTCAGGCCGGGCAGTTTAGTCACTTTTCCTTTGGTTTTCTCATGATGGCCCAGATTTCAAAAATAAAACCGGCCAGTACTACGATGGGTGCCAGGGTGATACGCCTGAAGCTGAATATATCGTTACTGAATTCAGCAGGATCTTTCGTTTTCCCTCCCAGCATCAGAAGAAACCCGACAACGATTATCAGGAATCCTATTCCCAGAAGTTTGTAATTTCCGGGGCCAAGGGCAAAATCCGGTTTTTCTTTTTCTTCTTTTTTAGTTGCCATATGATGTCAGTAATATAGTTTGTCTTCAGAAATGCTTAAATAACGGTTTACGGAAAAATAGGTTGAGACCATATTGATGATTATTCCTGTCACAATGATTGCAAGTCCGAGCAATATCAGCAGAAAGGTGTTTTCATAGGTGAACATGAGGAAAAACTCCTTTTCAATCATATAAAGCAGTCCCATGAGCAGCAGCATCGCGGTAAGGGCCGCAAGGAACCCGTGGAAAGCACTCTGTATGATAAAGGGTTTCCTGATAAATGAGCGGGTTGCACCCACGAGCTGCATGGTCCTGATAAGAAATCTTCTGGAATATATCGAAAGCCTTATTGTATTATTAATGATCGTAAGAGCGATAAGAAACAGGAAGAAACTGATGATCAGGAGGAACAGGCTTATTTTGTTTACATTCTCGTTTATCAGGTAAAGAAGCGACTCCTGGTAATACACTTCCTTGACAAAGGGATATTCCAGGATATATTTTTCAATCTTCGTAACGCTGTCCGGCCTGGTATATTCGGAAACAAGGTACACGTCTATTGAAGGCGGCAGAGGGTTTTCCCCGAGAAAACTGATAAAATCCTCTCCCAGCTCCTCCTTCATTTTTGCAGCAGCCTTTTCCTTTGAAACATATTCCGTCGATTTCACATAGTCCTTCGCATCAAGATCCTTCTGAAGCAGGCGTATGTCGGCTTCCTTCGCATCATCATCGAGCATCACCCAGAAGGAGAGGCTTTCACGGAAATAATCTGCAAGTCCTTTTGCATTTATAAGTACAAGACCCAGTATGCCCAGGAGAAAAAGAACAAGTGACACACTAACAACAAGGGTCACATATGAACTTCTCAGTTTTGTTTTCGAAAATTCCTTTACTCCCTTATTCATAAATTATCAGAATCAGCCTGTTTTTAAAATCATGAACGCCACTGCGCGGATAATTTCTGGCAAATGGCGACGCAATCTGAAATATTTTTTCAACCGGCTATTCCACCAGGGTGATCCATCCGAATTCATCGGGAGCGTCACCATTCTGAACCGCGACAAGCCTGTTGTATAATTCCATCGTTACCGGACCGGGCTTCCCGTCACTGCAGTATTCATAAACCATATTCTTTTCAGGATCAACAATCCTGGCAATGGGCGTTATCACTGCTGCCGTCCCGCAGGCACCGGCTTCAGAAAATGTTGACAATTCGCCAACCGGAATGGGTCTTCGTTCTGTCTTCATCCCCATGGATGAGGCGATATCGATAAGACTCATGTTGGTTATGGAATTCAGAATGGAATTTGATTTCGGAGTAATGTACTTATCTCCCTTTATCCCGTAAAAATTTGCCGGACCGCATTCATCAATATATTTTTTCTCCCTGGCATCAAGGAAGATGGCACTGGAATATCCGCCTTCATTTGCGGCCAGCAGTGCACGCAGGCTTGCGGCATAGTTCCCTCCCACCTTGAAGGTACCTGTTCCTAGCGGTGCGGCCCTGTCTACATTCCTGCATATCATCATGCTGACCGGCTTTATGCCTTCCCTGAAATAGGGACCGACCGGTGTTACAAACACAACGAAAACATATTCCGACGCGGGTTTTACACCCACCTCAGCCCCGCTGCCAAACAACAGGGGCCTTATGTAGAGGGTTGCCCCGGTACCGTAAGGGGGAACAAACTGCCTGTTTTCCAGGATTGCACGGAAAATGGCTTCCCGGAACAATTCCTCGGGAACGGTGGCCATTTTAATACCTTCGGCAGACAATATCAGTCTCCTGGCATTTTCCTGCCAGCGGAAAAGCCTTATTTTCCCGTCTTTGCCCATGTATGCCTTCAGCCCTTCAAAGGCCTGCTGGCCGTAATGCAGGCCCGTGGCCGCAATGTGAATATTAAGGTATTCGGAATCAGACACCTCAGGTTTGCTCCATTTGCCATCCCTGTAATAGGAACGAACATTAAAGGCAGTTTTCATATAACCGAAATGCAAATTCTTCCAGTCAAGTTTTTCCATTGCAGATCCTTTTAATTAAGCCGTAAAAGTACATTATAAAAATCTATTTTCGGATTTTTATCTTAATAATCCGGCCGGGGAATAAAAATCCCTGAGTGCGGCTGCCTGCTCTTCAGAGGATACAGAACGGAGAATCCTTGCCTTTTCAGTCCTGAATTCATGATCAGCAAGAAACTTCAGCTGTATATCCAGCCATTCCTCCTTACTGTAAATTTTCCCGTACTCAGCCTCTTCCTTCAGAAGCCTGTCCGTTAACATTATGCAGTCAATCCTTCCAAGGTAATCATAGCGGGCATCATGCAGAATATTATCAGAATGCGATTCCCGGATATCCTCAAAGGAATTCCTTATAAGCCGTTTAATTCCGTCAATATCTTTCCGTTCAAATCCATGGGCCGGCAGCAGTTCCTCAACCATCAGCACCGAGGATTCAGCATGATTGTCATAGCCGGAATCAGAAATGAAGCCCGTGAACAAAAACAGGGCTGCAAGCCTGACTCTCAGGAATTCCTCGTCAGGAAGATTTTCCGCCCTTGAAAGCAGTTCTGCCTGATTGCTTATATTCCTGACCATTTGCGAATTATGAAAATACAGGTTCGGAGCAGCTTCATCATCATACATCTTGATAACTGCCTCTTCAATATCAAGAAGTTTGATCATCCGCATTTTCAGCCAGAATCTCCCGTTTGGTTTCCCGTTTTCATCCCTCAGCCCGGGCACAATTCCGTTTACGAAATACATATCGATCTCGCCCTTGTATTTTACCGGCATCTTACCCCGGTATTCACATTCGAAAAAGTCTTTTACAAACTCCCTGGTAGTTCCCGAAATATTGATTTTTCCCGCCTCCCCCGAGGATTCCATCCTGCTTGCCGTATTCACGGTATCACCCCAGATGTCATAGGAAAGTTTTTTCTGTCCCACCACTCCCGCTACCACCGTACCCGTGTGAATCCCTATTCTGATATCCCATAATTCCATTCCGCCAATCCTCGAAGTTTCCTTCAGTCTCGACATATAATCCTGCATTTCAAGGGCTGCCAGAATAACTTCAACAGGATTGGTCCTGTTCTTTTCGGGAATGCCTCCCGCACACATGTATGCATCCCCTATGGTTTTAATCTTTTCAATGCCGTATTTCTCCACAACAGAATCAAAATAGAAAAAGAATTTGTCAAGCTCATCAATCAGGAGTTCCGGATTCATTTCCTCAGCAAGCTTCGTGAACCCCTGAATATCCGAAAAAAGCACCGTGACAAAATTATATTTCACCTTGGCAGCCTTGCCTGTTTCCATTATTTCGCTTGCCGTGTTCCTGGGCAGGACATTCGCAAGCAGGTTTTCTGTTTTCTCCTTTTCAACTATCAGGTCTTCAGTTCTTTTACTGATTATCCGTTCAAGCATGTACTGGGTCCGCGCAAAGCGCAGGTTCAGGAACGAATAAAATGTCCAGACCAGCAGGGCGGCCAGTATCGCATACATCAGAAGAGCCGGGAAAGACAGGTACCATACAGGCAGTACCCGGAGATCTGCCAGATGTTCCTCTCCCCCTGTGGTTTCCAGGTCGGTGTATCTCACCCTGAAACTGTATTTTCCGGCAGGCAGGTTTGTATATTCCTTAAAACCGTGAAGCGACCACTGACTCCATTGCCTGTCAAAGCCTTCAAGCAGGAACATGTAAACAAGGGAATCAGCTTTCTCAAGTTCAAATCCGATATTGTTATATTTTTTACTGACAGTTATCTGCGGCATTTCCCTTATATCCGGCGGAATTCCGATAACAGAATCACTATTGAGAATTATCTCCTTCAATACCGGAATATTTTCAGGGGCCATTGCAGGACCATCTGTGAAAACAGCCGGAATAATCAGTGAAATAATCAGAATTGCTTTCAGACTTCTGCAGAAACTCATACAAATTACCGGAATATATCAATTCAAATGTACTACTTAATCATATTCAGTCAAAAAGGAAAACCTTATTTTCAGTATTTTTGATCCCGGATTAACTGAGCTTTTATGGATATCATATTTGCCACAAACAATGAAAACAAGACCCGGGAAATCAGAAATATCCTTGGCAGTAATATTAACCTCCTTAGTCTTAATGATTTAAACATCCATGAGGACATTCCGGAAACCGAACCAACCCTCGAAGGAAATGCTCTTCAGAAAGCCCGTTATATATATGAAAAAGTCAGCCGCTGTGTCTTTGCTGATGACACAGGACTGGAAATTGATATGCTTGACGGCCTGCCCGGAGTAAATTCCGCACGTTTTGCGGGAGAAAACAAGGATTCTGAGGCAAATATTGACAAGGTGCTCCTCATGATGGCTGATTCGGAAAGAAGAAGTGCCAGGTTCAGGACAGTGATTGCACTTGTCGAAGGAGGAAAAGAATATCTGTTTGAAGGGATTGTTGAAGGCAGGATCACAGGAGAAAGAAGGGGGACAGGAGGATTCGGATATGATCCGGTGTTCATTCCCCGGGGTGAAACCAGGACCTTTGCGGAAATGCCCCTTGATGAAAAGAACAGGATCTCGCACAGGGCCATGGCTTTTGAGAAGTTAAAAACCTTTCTTGACAATCAGTCCTGCTGCCCGGAGGAGGACGCTGTATAAAGGAACACACGCCTGATGAGAAAAACATTGATGCTGACATACCTGATCCTCATTTCTGCAGGCTTATTCTCCCAGACACCCGTGGGAACATGGAGCGATCACCTTGTTTACACCAGAACAGGCAGCCTGGCACTCAGTCCTGAAGAAGTATTTGCCTCAACAGGATCATCATTGCTGGTGTATGACAGGAAATATGACGAGCTGCGCAAATTAACCAGGATAAACGGTCTCACTGAAACGGATATCAGCACGATTGCCTGGTCGGAAGAAAGCAGGACTCTGGTAATTGCCTATTTAAGTACCGGACTGGATCTTATCCGGGACAATGCCATCTACCATATCCCTGATATAAAAAACAAATACATTCCGGGAAAGAAAACTATCAACAGAATAAGGACCAGGGGAAAATACGCATACCTGGCCTGCAGTTTCGGCATTGTGGTTGTCGATCTCATAAAGAGGGAAATATTTGACACCTGGAAGCCGGGGGATATTTTCCGCACGGGAGAAGTCAGGGATATATCCTTCGGGGATGACGGAAAAATTTTCGCTGCAACAGATATTGGATTGTATTATGCAGCCATTTCTTCCCAGGGATTGTCATATCCGGGAAACTGGTCGCCCGAGAACAGGCTCCCCTATCCCGGAGGAAACTACAATGCTGTTTTTTTCTCTGACGGCAGGCTCTATGCCAACAGGACGGGAGAGTATTTTGACGGCGACTCACTGTATGTAATCGGGTCATCAGTCACATTATTCTCATATGAACCCGGTGTGTTCAACGAATCAATTGAACCCTCGTCAGGGGGATTCACGGTTTCGTCGTCCGGAATGGCACGCTTCTATTCTCCGGGCGGGCAGCTGATCAAAATGATAAACTCCTATCCCTGGGGTTTGCCTGACATCTCAATGGCTGCTGCCGACAGGGATCTGTGGATAGCAGACAAGTCATCCGGACTGGTCTGTTTCAGGAACATGAATGAACCTGTATCCCTGACACTTCCGGGTCCTTTCTCCAATGAAGCAGTCAGTATCAGTTCACACGGCGGGAAAACGATTGTTTGCGGAGGAGGGGTGGATGCATCATGGAACAACCTCTGGAAACCATTCAGCCTGTCAGTTTTTGAAAATAATTCCTGGAAGCTGATCACATCCATTCCGAACAATGATGCCATGAGGGTCGTTTTTAATCCTTCCGACAGGAATCATTTCTTTGTATCCACGTGGGGAACGGGACTGCTTGAGTACCGGAACAATGAGCTGGTTAACAGTTACACCGACCTCAATTCGCCCCTGCAGAATATAATACCGGGAAAACCCTATGTGAGAATATGCGGAATGGCATTTGACAGGAGGGGTAATCTATGGCTTGCACAGCCGGAGGTTCCAAATACAATAAAGGCACTGAAGCCCGACGGGACGTGGATAGTAAATCCGGCATCAGCCAATGTCTATACAGTGGGTGACCTGGTCATTACCAGGACAGGACACAAATGGCTGCTGCTTCCCCGGGGGTTCGGTCTCTTCCTTCTGGATGACAATGACACGCCTGAAATATTCAATGATGATGTTCACAAAAAGATCCTGGTAACAGATTCGGAAAACCGGACTTACCCCATGGCTTACTCAATTGCCGAGGATCTTGACGGCAATATCTGGATCGGAACAGATCAGGGCCCCCTGGTCTATTACAGTCCGGAAAGGATTTTCAAGAATGACCTGAAAGCCTACCGTATCAGGATTCCCCGCAGTGACGGTTCCGGTCTGGCGGATTATCTGCTCGGTACCGAAACAGTTACCGCCATAGCTGTTGACGGATCCAACAGAAAATGGCTCGGGACCGCGGGTTCCGGAGTATATCTGGTTTCTGCCGACGGAACAACGGAAATATTAAACTTCAATGAATCAAACAGCCCCCTGCTTTCAAACTCAATCCTGAGCATCAGTATAGACGGCAAATCGGGTGATGTCTGGTTTGCCACCTCAAAGGGCATTCAATCCTTCCGCGGCGATGCAACTTCAGGATCTGAGAACTTTACGGATGTTTTTGCCTTTCCCAATCCGGTAAGGGAAGATTTTCAGGGGAATCTTACAATTTCCGGACTGATGAGGGATACCCGGGTCAGCATAACCGACATAAGCGGAAACCTTGTGTACAGAACTGTTTCCGACGGGGGAACAGCTTCATGGGATCTCAGAACCTATAACGGCAAACGTGTGGCAACAGGCGTGTACCTGGTCTTTTGTGCATCCGATGACGGAAGCCGTTCATGCGTGATCAAGGTTCTGGTGATTAACTGATATCCGGAAGCTGAAAAAGTTCCCGTGATTAAACGATATCCGTCAGCTGATAAGGCTTTGTATCCTCTTTATCTGCTGCTGCTTATTTACTTCCCTGAGCCTTCTGGCCGTCCTGGTGAAATACTGGTGCCCCGAAATAAATTTTACCTGGAGCTTGTTCCATTCATTCAGGGATCCCATTTTGTTCCGGGCCTTCAGTTCTTCAAAAAGAGAATTGGATACCGGAATAAAGTCGCTGCGCCCGAGATAATCAAGATCCGAATCACATATTATCTCTTCAAGCAGGGAGGAGGGCTTCGGAGGAAGCCTGGTCGACATTATCAGTGAACAGACAAGATCAATCTCACCGGGTGTGTAATCATAATCCGGAAGCATTTCCCTGGCGATAAGTGTTCCATGGAACTCGTGCTCGTCATAGTCCACCGTATGTCCTGTATCATGAAACAGTGCAGCCGTTTTCAGGATCAGGATCTCCTCATCGGAACATCCTTCCGCCAGACCAATGAGCTCTACTTCAGTAACAACATCAACAGTATGTTTTACATTGTGGTAATAGAGGTGTCCGGGAAGCTCCCTTTCAAGCTTGTCGAGAACAATTTCCTGAATATCGGTAAAACGGATCAGCCCGAATTTTATCCTGAATGCATCATTCGGAACAGTTCCCCTGCCGCCGGCCGAAAATTCCTCTTTAAGCCCCTTTACCCTGTATACTTGCAGGTCACCCTTATACTTAACCGGCAGCTTGCCGAAATATTCACATTCAAAAAACTCCTTTACCAGCTCATAGGTCATTACCGATATCAGTATCTGTCCTTTTTCCGAAATCTTCTCAAGCCGGCTTGCTGAATTAACCGTATCTCCCTTGATATCGTAACTGATTTTCTTTTTGCCTGTTACGCTGGCAGTTACGGGACCCGTATGAATACCCACTTTAAACTTCCACAGCTTTTTTCCGTCCGGGCGCTTTGCTGATTCAAAATCCGACAGGAAAGTTCTCATTTCAAGAGCAGCCATAACCACATCAACCGGGTTGGTTATGTTTTTCACCGGAATTCCTCCGGCACACATGAAACTGTCCCCTATGGTCTTTATCTTTTCAACCTTGTATTTCAGGGCTATCCGGTCAAACTCATAGATTATCTCATCCAGCTCGTCCATCACCGAAGCGGAGTCACCTCCCTCTGACAGGATGGAATCAGTATGAATGTCGGACAACAGTACGGTTGCCATTTCAAATTTCAGCGGCCTCTCTTCCCGGGCAGACACCTTCCCCTCAACTGTACCGGAGGAAATAAGTTTTTCCCGGTCAGCTTTCAGCTGTTCATTATCCTCCGTCAGTCTGCCGATTTTTTTCTGCAGAACCTTCAGTTGTTCTTCCAGCTCCTTGTTCTGCCTCACGAGCCGGGCAATCCTCTTTACAAGTTCCTCATTGTTTTTAGTGACCATCAGACAGCAGGTTGATGGGCAAATATAGCAATTCCGGCATCACAATTCAATAGCAGTAATCAGCAAATTGTTTTAATTTTGAACAAACAAGGCCTCCGATGATTGAATCAACAAAAGCAATAGTCCTTCATCAGATCAGATATTCCGATTCGGCTGCCATTATCCGCTTTTTCACCAGCAAATTCGGGAGGATGTCCTGCATGGTCAGGGGAATGGGAAACAGGAAAGCAGGGAGGAACAAGGTTCTGTTCCAGCCCATGTCCATACTGGATCTTTCATTAAACTACAGGGAATCGAGGGAAATACAGACAATCAGGGATTTTTCACCATCCTACTCCCCTTCTGACATATGGTCTGATATAAGGAAGTGCACTGTTGCAATTTTCCTCGGAGAGGTGCTTACCTCGGTCCTCCGCGAAGAGAGCCCGAATGAGCCCCTGTTCAGGTTTATTGAAGATTCCGTGGTGTATTTCGACAAAAGCCGTGAGGGCAATGCCAATTTCCACCTGGCATTCATGGCGCAGCTGACGGGATTCCTGGGATTTGAACCTTCAGGAGACAGGCACAGCAGAAGCATTTTTTTTGATATGCTTAACGGGACATTTACTGACCGCCCTCCCGGACACAGGCATTTTGCCAATCCTGAAATATCAGCGGCCCTTTCGGCACTTTTTTCCACATCCCCGGAGGAGGCAGATAAAATCGCCCTGAAAGGGTCGTTGAGAAATGAAATTCTTGACACTCTCATGAATTATTTCTCGCTTCACCTGCCCGGAATAAAAAAAATAAATTCCCTGGAAGTCCTGCGACAAGTGTATATCTGATTCAGAATTTTTAATGAATTTGACTATCTTTATTTCCTGACCTTTTTCCAATGATGCCGATTATATCAACAATATTCAATTCGGTTAATTCCAGTCGACTGAAACAGATCGACCATTTCAAGGAATATCCTGCCGAAACACAGGACAGGGTTTTTTCCCGGCTTGTTGAGACGGCTTCAGGAACTGAATGGGGAAGGAAATATGGTTACTCATCCCTGGCTTCGGCAAAAGAGTTCAGTGAAAGGGTTCCGCTTCAGACCTATGAGGATCTTATGCCGTATATTGAAAGAATCGGAAACGGTGAAGGAGATATCCTGTGGCCGGGAAAAATCAGATGGTTCGCCAAGTCCTCAGGAACCACCTCTTCAAAAAGCAAGTTCATTCCCATGAGCCGTGAGGCTCTTTATGAAACCCAGTTCAGGGCGGTGAAGGATCTCCTTGCCATTTATATCAGGAATAATCCCGAAACCCGTATCTTCCTGGGAAAATCACTTACCCTCGGAGGGAGCCACCGTATCGGTCAGTTTGGCAGCAGGGCATTATGTGGTGACCTTTCTGCCGTCATGATTGAAAACACTCCCCTTTATGCTGAAATAGTCAGAACACCGAAGAAAAAAATAGCCCTTACCGACGATTTTGAGAAAAAGCTTGAACTCATAACAAAGGCAACCATCAACAGGAACGTCACAAGTATATCAGGCACTCCCTCATGGTATCTGAGCCTGATAAAATATATTCTCGCCTACACGGGAAAATCAAACCTGCTTGAGGTATGGCCCAATCTTGAGGTTTTCTTCCATGGCGGCATCAACTTCAATCCCTACCGTGAAACTTACAGACAGCTTATTCCCGGCAGTCAGATGAATTATATGGAAACCTATAATGCATCGGAAGGATTTTTTGCCATTCAGGAGGATCCGGCTTCGGACGAGTTGCTGCTGATGCTTGATTACGGAATATACTATGAATTTGTGCCGGCAGACAGGTATAAGCATCCCGACCCTCCGGCATACAGCATTGCGGAGGTTGAAAAGGGCCGCAACTATGTAATGGTCATTTCTACCAGCGGCGGATTGTGGAGATACATTATGGGAGACACGGTTGTATTTACCGGCCTGAACCCTCACCGCATACGCATCACGGGCAGAACAAAATATTTTATAAACGCTTTCGGCGAGGAAGTCATAAAGGAAAATGCTGAAGAAGCACTGAGAAAGGCCTGTCTGTCAACAGGTGCCGTCATCTCGGAATACACCGCCGGGCCGGTTTACATGGGAGCATCATCAAAGGGATCGCATGAATGGATCATAGAGTTTGAAAAGGAACCCGCGGATATCAGCCTTTTTGCAACCATACTCGACGAAACCCTCAAGGAGGTCAATTCAGATTATGAGGCAAAGCGCTACAAGGATATAAATCTTGTAATGCCGGTGGTAAGATGTGTTCCGGCCGGCACCTTCCATAAATGGATGAAATCGAAAAACAAGCTCGGGGGGCAGAATAAGGTGCCCCGCCTGTCTAACGGCAGGGAGTATATTGAAGAGCTTTATAAATTTCTGTAATCACATATTTTTAATATTTTTACACGTCAAAAAAAGTCAATTATGCACATTGCCATCGCGGGTAATATCGGATCAGGAAAGACCACTCTGGCGGGCTTGCTTGCAAAGCATTACGGATGGACCCCGCATTATGAAAACGCTGATGATAATCCATACCTCAACGATTTCTATGAGGATATGCTCAGGTGGTCATTCAATCTGCAGATCTATTTTCTCAATTCCCGTTTCAGCCAGATTATTCAGATAAAGAAATCTGACAAGACAATTGTCCAGGACAGGACTATTTATGAAGATGCACAGATTTTCGCACCCAATCTTCATTCAATGGGTCTGATGTCAACACGCGACTTTGAAAATTATTCCTCCCTTTTCAGAATGATGAGCTCTCTGATCGAGCCTCCCGACCTTCTGCTTTACCTGAGGGCATCGGTTCCCACACTGGTCAGCCAGATCCAGAAAAGAGGCCGTGAATATGAAAGCTCCATCAGAATTGATTACCTGAAAAGGCTCAATGAAAGGTATGAGGCATGGGTTGAAACCTATGATCTCGGGAAAATGCTCATCATTGAGGCCGATCACTACGAATTTCCTACAAACAGGGACCATCTGAGCGAAGTGATCGACAAGATCAACGCCGAACTGCATGGCTTGTTCTGAATTTCTTTCTATTCCGGGCCTGAACCTGATGCAGAATCTGATTAAGAATCCGGTTCCGTATCCTTCACTGCCGGGGTAAGGGCTGCCTTCACGTAATGTTTTGTGTCCAGATATCTTCCTGCGATTTTTTTAATGGTCTTTGCATCTACTGAATTTACTGCATCCCTGTATTCATTAAACGACAGGATCCTGTTACCGTTAAGAAAATGACTCTGAAGATAGGATATCCAGAAACTGTTCTCCTTCATTCCGGTCTCCCGCTGACGTATCATCGTTTCCTTTACCTTGTTCAGATCTGTTTGTTCAGGGCCCTTCCGTATTATGCTGTTCATTTCACTGATAACGGTAGCTGTAAGACTGTCAATCTTTCCGGGATCACATCCCCATGTTGCGGTTATTGTATATGCAGGTTCCGGGTTCTTTGAAACCGTACCGCTGACAGACACTCCGTAAACACCTCCCTGGTCTTCGCGCATCGATTCCCTGCATTTTATCGAAAGTATCTCCATCAGCATCGAAAAACCCATCCTTTCAACAGGCTTCCACTTAAAATCCCCTTTCCAGACCATTGCTACGAGGCTCTGAGGTTCTGAGTTCTCAGCTACTTCAATCTCAACCAGCCCTTCAGGAAATCCGGGCGTCATATCCCTCCATTTTTCCTTTCCGTTTACCGAAGGCAATCCTCCTATATACTTTTCAAGCAGCGGCAACACTTCATTCACATCAAAATTGCCGACCATTATATAGGTGAAATCTCCCGCACTGGCGAAACGTTCCCGGAAAATACTCATTATCCTGCCGAGATCTGCCTGATCGAGCTGTGCATCGGTAGGTAGATTGATAACCCTGGGTGAATTCCTGGTAATAACCTTTGAGAGGGTATCGGCAAACTTCACTCTCGGTATTGCCCTCATGGGCCCGATCATATTCTTCATTCTCGACATGTATGAACTGTAAGCATCATCATCCCTGCGTACCCCGGTGAAATAAAGATAGTTCAGCTGCAAAAGCGTTTCCAGGTCCTTCGGTGAGCAGCTGCCGCTGAATCCTTCAAGCAGTTCGCTGATATAAGGTGTGAGTTTCGCCGTGTTCCCCGACAACAATTTCTGCAAACCGGTCAGATCATAGTCGCCAAGCCCGCTTTGCGTCACCACAGTCGCGGCAAGCGTTGCCGACATTATTTCATTATCGGGATAGAGGGATATGCCGCCGGGACTGTAGGCAGAAAGGAGTATCTCATCATTTTTGAAATCTGTTGGCATCAGAATCATCCTGACTCCATTTCCGAAACTCAGTTCAGTGAATCTGAAGTTTTTATTTTCAGTCCTTCTTACTACGGGAGAGGGAGAAGGCATTTCAGCGAGAAGCGGAGCATCAGCCTCGCTGTCAACATAAGCCTCAAGCTCACGCGATTCTGCAGATTTTATCATTTCTGAAATTTCTTCTTCCGAAGGGATTGACAAGCCTTCCTTTTCCTGTGCCGTGAGAAGAGCAATAATATTCCTGTCGCTTATCCATTCCCTCCCCATGCTGTTTATCTCTTCCACTCCGATCCCGGGCAGAAATTCCCTGACCAGCTCGTATTCCTTCTGATAGCCCGGGATGGATTCCCCGCTGATATAATTACGTATAAACTCACTGGCGTATGTCGCTGATTCCGTTTTGTCCGCTTCCTTTGCCACCTGTTCGTAGAATGAGAGTATATTCTTCTTTTCCCTTTCCAGCTCGGAATCATTGAATCCATAGCGGCGCACTTTTTCATTTTCGGCAAGGATGACTTCAATGCTTTCCTTCAGCTGGTTTTCCTTCGAACTGGCATAGATTGAATAAACATCCATCGAACGTCCGATAAAGGATCCGTAACCCGAACCCGCATACAGGAAAGGAGCATCAGGCTTTCGGGTCAGTTCCCTCAGACGGGCATTGAACATACTGCTGAACAGTGATCTCATCTGACTCCTGCGGTAGTCATTGTATGTCACAGACCGGGCCTTTGCCTGCTTGAACATGATCTGAATATCAAAACCCGGTGCCTCCCTGTCAGTTACCACGCTTATGAGCGGTTCATCGTTCCCGGGAACAGAATATTCAATCCTCGGTCTTGCATTCACGCTCCGGGGTATCCTGCCGAAATGTTCAATGATCTTATCCTCAGCAAGTTTTGTATCAATGTCCCCTACTATAACAACTGCCATCAGATCGGGACGGTACCACGTCCTGTAAAATGCACGCAAAGTATCATAGGGGCAGGATTTTACTATATCCATTCTGCCTATGGGCAGCCTTTCGGCATATCTCGACCCCTTCAGCAGAACAGGTATATACTTCTGCATCATCCGTTCATCAGCACCCAGCCCGAGCCTCCATTCCTCAACAATAACACCCCTTTCCTTGTCTATCTCCTCCTCTTCCATGCTAACCTGATGAGCCCAGTCTTCAAGAATCCGGAATCCGGCATTTATGGTTTCAGTCTTGTCAGTCGGCACTTTAAGCATATACACAGTTTCATCAAAGCTGGTGTATGCATTTATTTCTTCTCCGAATTTCATGCCCATTTCCTCGAGCATGTCAACTATCCTGTTACTGGGGAAGTTCTTTGTCCCGTTGAAACACATGTGCTCAACAAAATGTGCAAGTCCCTGCTGATCATCCGTTTCACAAATGGAACCGGCATTGACGGCCAGCCTCATTTCCATCCTTTGCTCAGGCTTTTTATTGTGTTTGATGTAATATGCAAGCCCGTTGTCAAGCCTTCCGATGATAACGCTGGAATCAGGCGGAATGGGACTGTCAGGATCCCGGATCTGGCCAAGGATGACAACCTGGCTAAAAGCCGGGATAAAAACCAGCAGAACAATAATGATAACCAGTCGATTTATTTTCATTTCATATCATATTTATTGGTAAATGTAGTATTTAAAGCGAACTAATTCCAGTTTCGTGAATCAAAAAACAGACTTACAAATACTTTTTAAACCTTTCCCGGTCACGTAGCAGACCCGGTACATTTCAGATTTTTTAACGCTATGAAGTGATAATTAAGCAATATTAATATTAACTTGCGGCTTATTACCCGAAATATCATCAGTTATGGCCTCGACAAGAAGAAATTTTATAAAGACTGCATCAGTACTCGCAGCAGGTTCCGTGATCTCTCCTGAATTGTTTGCCGGAGCAGGAAAAACAGTTGCACCATCAGATAAAATAAGGGTTGCCCTTATAGGGGGAAACAGTATGGGATGGAGTAACCTTACCTCATTTCTGAAAAACCCGGAAGTTGAATGTGCGGCGATGTGCGATATTGACAGGAATATTCTCAACAAACGGACCGATGAGCTGATCAAAATGGGACAGCCAAAGCCGAAGCTTTATGTCGATTACCGGAATATGCTGGAAAACAAGGATATAGATATTGTAATTATCGGAACTCCCGATCACTGGCACTGCCTTATGTTTTGTGATTCACTGGAAGCAGGCAAGCATGTGTATGTTGAAAAGCCCGTAGGAAATTCCATTGCCGAGATAAACATAATGCAGAATGCCGTAAGAAAGCACGGAAAAATTGTACAGGTCGGCCAGTGGCAGAGAAGCCAGCCGCATTTTGTTGATGCCATTAATTATCTGAAGACCGGTAAGCTTGGGCGTATCAGGGCTACCAAGGCATGGTCCTTTGTCGACTGGAAGGGAGCAGTCCCGAAGGTTCCGGATTCGCCTGTCCCGGCCGGTGTTGACTATGACAGATGGCTCGGTCCTGCCCCGAAAAGGCCCTTCAATGCAAACCGCTTTCATTTTACATGGCGCTGGTTCTGGGAATATGCAGGCGGACTGATGACAGACTGGGGTGTGCATCTCATTGATTACATCCTTTACGGAATGAACAAGTCTGTCCCCGTATCCGTCATGGCCATAGGAGGTAAATATGCCTTCCCCGATGATGCAATGGTAACACCCGATACCATGACGGCAGTATATGATTTCGGGGATTTCACCATGTCGTGGGAACACACCATCGGCATCGGGCTGGGGAACTGGAGAAGACCTCACGGTATGGCATATACCGGTGAGAACGGCACGCTCGTGCTTGACCGCCAGGGATGGGAAGTATTTCCCGAAAAGGACAGGATTGAAGCCGTTCCGCTTCAGAAAAATGTCGGAATAGGTCTCGACCTGCATGTAAGAAACCATCTCGACTGTATTAAGGACAACACCCCCCAGAAGCTGAATGCCGGTATCAATATCGGCCGTGATGTGGCACTGGTGGCACAGATGGGCAATATAGCCTTCCGCACCGGCGAGAAAGTGTTCTGGGATGACAAAAGACAGGCTTTTACCACAAAAGCAGCAAACAGCCTTATAACACCAAGATACAATAACGGATACACCCTTCCCAAATATTAGGAGGAAGCGGAGTTTTCATGATACCATGGTCCGGAATATCTTTCCCGGACCTTCATTCAGCATCGATAAGCCTACTTTGTAATATATTCCAGGTTATCATCCAGGGGTGTCATTTTCGGCATCAGGAGATGTACAAATCCCAGTATGGCCAGGTATGAGAACCCGGCGATAACGAATGCCCAGAAATAACCGCTGTTGCCGGCCTTGTCCAGAACAGAGCCCAGAGCAAGATCCGCCACGATTGAAACAGCCACACCAACCATTTTACCTATTCCGATAACTGAAGCCGTTGCCTTTTTCGGGAAAACATCGGGCACAAGAGTGTAGCTGTTGATGGACCATGACTGATGTCCGAATGCACCTATGCCAATTATAAAAATGGCAAGCCATTTACTGGCTATCATGGGAACAAGGGCTACTGGCAGTATAATAATGGCATTGACCAGCAGGGTGATTTTCCGTGACTTGTTTATCGACCATCCTTTTCTTATCAGCGCACCGGAGGCCAGTCCTCCAAGCAGGCTCCCGGCATCAGCCATGATAAAAATCACCAGGAAGGGCAGTCCCACATTTTTTATATCCACTCCGAACTGTGAGAAAAGGAATTTTGCACCCCAGAAAAGGTAGAACCACCATACGGCGTCAGTCACTGTTGTAAGGGCAAAGGCCCAGGTTTCCCTGCGGGGAATTGTCCTAGCCCAGGGTATCCTTTCCTCGCTTTCCGGTTCGGAATCACTGTTTATATAGTCAAGTTCGGCTTTTGACAGCTTCGGGTGAAACTCGGGCTTATGGTATGTCTTCCACCACAGCCACACCCATAAACCGCTCAGCACGCCTGTAAACAGGAAGGGTATCTGCCAGCGGTGGCCCTCAACGCTTACAATGGCTCCCACAATGAAGGGGGCAAGGATGGCGCCAACACTTGTTGATGCGTCAAATATACCGGTTGCAAAGGCTCTGTCCCTTTTCGGAAACCACTCTGCCACAGTCTTTATTGCCGCGGGGAAATTTCCCGATTCACCGAAACCAAGGCCAAACCTTGCAGCCATGAATCCCACCAGGCTGAAAGCCGGTTTTATTGCGGCATGCAGCATCCCGAAAATACTCCAGATGGCAATGGACATTGTATAGCCAATCTTCGTTCCGAGCCTGTCGATAAGACCACCCATAAAAAGCAATCCCAGTCCGTAGGCAATCTTGAAGGATACAGTTATTGCCGCATAATCCCTGTTTGACCAGTCAAACAGGTTCTGCAGCGTCGGGGCCATTACCCCGATAATACTCCGGTCGAAATAGTTGATGGTGGTTGCCATGAAAACCAGGGCAAGTATCCGGTACCGGTAGTGACCAATCTTTGAGGGCTGTTCTGTCATGGAAAAGTAATAAGGTTATCTGCCATAAAAATAATTAAATATCGGAATAAAGAAAACCGGCCTGAAAACTGGTACTTTTCATTTTCAGATGACACAGCCTTCTGCTGCCGGCTGACATTACCCCCCTCCGGACCGGCGGTATTTTTCCCTGACCGGCTGTATTTTTACCGGACCGGCAGTATTTTTCTCTGACCTTTCAGGAAGCAGGGGTATTACCTGTGGAATGCCCTTGATATAAAATCCAGGACCTCGGGCAGGGCCTCCCTCCAGTATTGCCAGGTATGTCCGCCGTCCCTTACCCGGTATTCATGAGGTATTTCCTTTTTTCGCATGGCAATATGCATCAGTGAATTTCCCTCGTATAAAAAGTCATCATCCCCGCAGTCAATATACCATCTCACTGCAGTTTTCTGATCATCTGGCATGTTCTCAATAAGATACAGGGCATTGTGCTGGTTGAGATAACCGGTGACCTGTGCCGTTGTAAGACCTGCCGTATCAGCTGCAGCGATTCTGCCCCTCTCGGCACTGCTTGTCCGTACCGAGGCGCTCAGCGGACATGCCGCAGCAAACATTTCCGGATGATGAAGTGCATACAGGATTGTTCCGCCTCCTCCCATGGACAAACCGGCTACTGCCCGGTACTGCTTCTCTGCCCGGATCCTGTAGGTCTTTTCTATAAAGGGTATGAACTCCCTGAAGAAAAAATCCTCATACTGAAAATCCCCTTTCATGGAATTGAAGTATCCCCTGCGGCCCGTATTGGCATCAGGCATGACAATTATCAGCGGGGTTGATTTCCCCTCTTTGATTGCCTTGTCGGTAATATGCATTACCTCGCCGAACTGAACCCATCCCGTCTGGTCATCACCTCCCCCGTGAAGAAGGTAGAGAACCGGATAACTGCGGCCCGAGCTTTCATAATCGGGCGGAAGATAAACTGCATACTTACGGTCCATCTTCAGTATCTGGCTCTTCATTGAAAGATTGTCATACACTTTGCCGGACTGGCCGGTCAGCAAGACCGGAACAGTCAGGACCATTAACAAAAAACAGATAGATTTTTTCATTTTCGCTGATTATTTTATTCATTCAATATTATTGAATTAATGACATGATTCAAAGTTAAAATATCAAAATATAATATCCATTGAAATGATGGAAAGAGTAGTAATTTTGTATGAATGGAAAAGCAGTCAATAAAACATGTCTTCTGACATTCTTTTTTTAATTAATACAGATTCATATGAAAACAAAAATTCTGATCCTGGCAATGTTGTTTTGTTCTGTCAGCTCACTTCAGGCACAGCAGAATGACTGCAAGGTGCTCCTTGAGAGTATCTCGGGAACCTATACAGGCAAGTGTAAAAAGGGGCTGGCTCACGGAAAGGGTAGCGCACAGGGCATTGATTATTACGAGGGAACCTTTTCCAAAGGCCTGCCTTCAGGCAAAGGTCTTTACAGATGGAGTGACGGTTCCTACTATGATGGTGAATGGAAAGACGGGAAAAAAGACGGCAGGGGGAAACTTGTCAGGGACGGTTCGGAAATAAGCGGATTCTGGAAAAACGACGAATATATCGGCAAGGAAATTATTCCTCCTTACAAAGTAACTCGCAGCCTGAATCTGGCACGATCCACCTTTAAGAGATCCGGTGCGATTGAAGGGGTAAGGATTTTATTCCTTCAGGCCGGCTCGGAAAATGTTGCTATCGAGAATCTGTCAATTGCCTCCTCCAGCGGGTCCGATTACCGTTCAGGCAAGATGTACGGGATTCAGAACGTCTTCTTCCCGCTGGATGTGAAGATCCAGTATTTTACATGGAACAAGATGCGGACCGGAAAGGTGGAGGTCATTTTTGAGTTTACCATAAATGAACCAGGCGCATGGGAGGTGACGCTGAATAACTAATACAGGGGGAAATGGCTCCGGATGACGGCTTCACGGATAATTCGGGGTACCTGCATGAGGCTCCGCGCCCGGGATGGAACCCAAAGCTATGATGCCGTTATATTTATCTGATTTTCCCGGGTTTTGCTCCCCAGGCAGGGATCGAACCTGCGACCTACGGATTAACAGTCCGCCGCTCTAACCGTCTGAGCTACTGAGGAATTTTTGCTGATTGCCATTTTTTAACCAGCGCTCCAAAAATAAGGGCTTTTAGTGAATTTAACAATATCTTTAAGCAAATTTTTAATTATGAAGAAAATCCTTGGTATCGGCAACGCCCTTGTAGATATAATGACACTGATAAATGACGATGATATCCTGGCTGAATTTTCACTTCCGAAAGGCAGCATGCAGCTTGTAGATGCATCAGGATCAGAAAGAATAAAGGCTGAAACAAAAAATTTTCAAAAAAAACTCTCTCAAGGAGGCTCAATTGCAAATACCATTCACGGACTGGCGATGCTGGGTGCCGGGGCCGGATTCATTGGTTCTGTCGGCCGGGATGAAACAGGAGATATTTTCGAAAACGAAATGAAAAAGGCAGGTGTGATGACCTACCTGTCGAGGCATGATTCTCCCACAGGAACAGCCATTACCCTTGTCTCAGGGGACAGTGAAAGGACTTTCGCCACCCATCTCGGGGCTGCAGTGGAATTTAACGCCGCAGATCTGGATCCTGAAATATTTAAAAAATTCGACATCCTTTACATAGAAGGTTATCTCATAAGCGATTTCCGGCTTGTGGAGACTGCCTGCAGGATCGCCCGCGAGCAGAATATGACAATCGCCCTTGACCTGGCAAGCTACAATGTGGTTGAAAGCTATCTGAATGAATTCAGGACCATTGTGAAGGATTATGTTGATATTCTCTTTGCCAATGAAGATGAAGCAAGGGTTTTTACAGGACTTGAACCCGTGGAGGCACTCGCGGAAATGGCCGGGTACACAATGATTTCAGTTGTGAAGACAGGTCCGGCCGGTTCATGGCTCAGGCAAAATGATGAAATAATCAAAGTGGATCCGCTTCCCGTAAAATGTGAGGATACAACGGGAGCAGGCGATCTTTATGCCTGCGGATTCCTGTACGGCTTTGCAAAAAATCTCGGTCTCGAAAAATGCGGGGTCCTCGGGTCCGTAATGGCAGGAAATGTGATAGAAACAGTAGGTACAAAGATCCCCGGCGAAAAATGGCCTTCCATACGAAAATACATTTCAGTTTTAAGCGGTGAAAACTCGGGTAAAGAACAGTAAACTTAGTTCAGCAGGAAGACTGCTTCCGGCGTCAGCACTCCGGCTTCTCCTTCTGGTTGCTCCCCTCTCACTGTCACATGGCCAGGAGCAAGGGGCTGCTTCAGGGGCAAAGGACAGGCTTAACCTGAAAAATGAATTTGCACTTTTTGAAAGCGAGGAGCTTCTTGACGTCAGCCTTGAGTTTGATCTGAAAACATTTCTCAGGAAGCATCCAAAAACGGGATATCAGCAAGCGGTACTGGCAATACGCATATCTGACACTGACACTGTTGCCAGGAAAGTCAGAATCAGGCCCAGGGGGCAGTACCGCCGGGAAGTATGCAGTTTCCCCCCGGTAATGGTCAATTTCAAAAAACAGCTTCCGGCTTACTCCGATACCGGTAAGATTAATAAGCTGAAACTGGTGACACATTGCCAGCCGGGAAAAATATCCGATGAGAATGTTCTCCGCGAATACCTTGTATATAAACTTTATAATGTCCTTACTGATACATCATTCAGGGTAAGACTGTTAAGAATGAGCTACATCGATGCAGCCAGGACGAGGAAAACAATTGAGCAATATGGCTTTTTCATTGAACCTGATGAGATAATGGCCCTCAGAACCGGATCAGCCCTGGTTAAGTCAGCCAGTCTCACACAAAAAATGATAGTCCCTTCAAATATGGACAGGGTGGCAATTTTCTTTTATATGATTTCACAATGGGACTGGTCAGTACCGGGTCTTCATAATATTGCAGTCATAATACCTCCCGGTCATGCTTCCTCAGGGAAGGGCATTACGGTTCCCTATGATTTTGATCTCACAGGAATTGTAAATCCCTCCTACGGTTTCCCCGATGAAAAAATGGGAATCAGCTCAAACAGGGACAGATTATACAGCGGCTTGTGCAGGACCAGGGAGGAATTTATTCACGCCCTGGAGGAATTCAGGGTTCTTAAGGAAAATTTTTATTCTGTGGTCAACGATTTCCCGTATCTTGACCAGAGGGCCAAAAAAGATATTACCGGTTTTCTCGATCAGTTTTTCAGCCAGCTGAATACACCAAGGGAAATGGAAAGACTGGTCCAGCAATTCATGAAAACTTGCAAACCTCTATAAAACAGGAATATCAGATGAAAAGGCTGAAGATCATATTCAAGGCAGCAGGAATTGCCCTGCTTGCAGTAATTCTGGCCATAATTGTCTTGTCTTTTAAAAACATGAAGGACCATAATCCGGGCTACAGGGCGGATATTGAAATACACGGGGGAAAAGTGTCCGCGCTTAAAGCAGGTTTTTCTGCTGTCAGCATCACTCCGGAGGTTCCTGACCGCTGGACTGATGCAGATAACAATGCAAAGTACGAACCCCGCAGGGGGGATACCTTTACTGATGGCAACGGAAACGGCGTTTTCGATCCCGTCTGGATTGCAGGATTCGGTAACAAAAGGGCGGCAAACGGAGTGCATGACGACCTCTGGGCCAGAACCATGATACTGGATGACGGGAAATCCAGGCTGGCAATAGTTGTTCTGGATCTGATAGGTTTCATGAACAATGACGTTATAGATGTCAGAAGCAGGATACCTGAGGATGCCGGCATTACATACACAATAATCATTTCCACCCATACACATGAAGGTCCTGACATGCTGGGACTTTGGGGAAAATCACCCCTGAAAAGCGGAGTGGACGGGAAATATAAGGAATATGTAAAGAGGCGTATAGTGGAATCGGTGATTGCCGCAACAGAAAGTCTGCGCCCTGCATACCTGGAGGTATCGGAAGATCTGACAGGTGCTGAGCACCTGGTAACCGACACAAGGAAACCCGATGTATATGATTCCGGGCTCCGCTGCATCAAAGTGCTTGACGCAGAAAACGGAAGTACCCTGGGTTCAGTCATATCCTGGGCGGATCATCCGGAAACACTGTGGGGAAATAATCTCCTGATTACCTCTGATTTCCCTCATTTCGTCAGGGAAGGTGTGGAAAAGGGTGTTTTCAGAAATGGCAGCACTGACGGAGAAAGAACAGAAGCCGGATTTTCCCGGGGCAGCAGCCTTGCCGGCATAGGAACGGAAGAAACTGTTTCCGGAGGTGGCAATCAGGGTATGGAAGGCACGGGGGGGACGGCCATATATGTAAACGGTGCAATAGGAGGACTGATGACCACACATCCGAGTCTGAGTGTAAAAGACCCGTTTTCGGATACTGAATATTCAGAGCCCTCATTTGCGAAAGCCGAAGCCCAGGGAAAGCAGGTTGCCCTTCTGGCACTGAAGGCCATGCAAAATCCTGCCGCAAGGATAGATTCCGCCACTCTTTCACTTGTTGCCAGAACGGTAATCCTTCCCGTCAGGAATAAATTGTTCAGACTGGGAACGATGCTGGGAATCCTTGACCGTGGCATGACCGGGTGGATGAAAATGCGAACCGAACTGGCGGTTTTTAAAATAGGTCCGCTGTCATTTGCCACCATGCCGGGGGAAGTATATCCTGAAATTGTCAACGGAGGTATTGAAGCTCCGGAGGGGAATGACTTTTCCACCGGGCCGGCGGAGCTGCCTCCGGTTAGAGAAATGATGCCGGGAAGGTTCAAATTCTTTTTCGGCCTGGCAAATGATGAAATAGGCTACGTTATTCCAAAAAGTCAGTGGGATGTGAAATCACCCTACACCTACGGCAGGAATAGCCCGCCTTACGGTGAGGAGAACTCCCTCGGGCCGGAAACGGCAGGGATATTGCATGAAAACCTTAAGGAAATGCTCCGGGAGCTGAACCGCTGACTTATGGCGATCCGTAGTAAATACAGCCTGCTTAAACGTATTGTCAGGTCAGGCCTGCTGGCTCTGGCAGCAGTTATAGTGGTTTTTGTTCTTTGGATGAGCCTTCCACGGCTTTGGTCATCTCTTAGTCCGGGAAAGCCGCCGGCGGGTTATTTTTTTACTCCGGCAACTTATGCTGCAGTATGGCTGGGTGTTGAAAAGCTGATGGACCTGGGGCCTGAAATTCCGGAAAACATTGAGGAATTCAGGGATATTGAATACAAAAATATCAATGGCAGGTCCCTGCAGCTGGATATTTACCGGGATAAAAATTCCCCGGGCCCTGCCCCGCTTATTGCTTTTATACACGGAGGCTCATGGAGAAGCGGCAAAAGATCAGATTATCTGCCTTATCTTATTGGCTTGGCCCGAAAGGGATATGTTACGGCGACTGTATCCTACAGGCTGCTCAGGGACGCTCCCTATCCGGCCTGCGTAGAAGATATAGCCGATGCGGTAATATGGTTCCATTCCAACGGTGACCAATACGGTTATGATACTTCGCGTATGGCTCTGGCCGGGGGTTCAGCCGGAGCTCATCTGGCACTGCTCGCAGCCTACGGATGGAAACCCGCTGTTCTTCATGACACAATTCCCGGACAAAAAACCAGGGGGAAGATAAAGGCTGTGGCCGACATTTACGGACCGGTGGATCTCACAACGGAATATGCCCGCAACCACAGGCTTGTGACATCATTCCTGAACAGCAGCTGGGATGAAAATCCGGATATTTTCAGGGAAGCATCACCGGTCAGTTATATTGACGGGAATGATCCTCCCACACTGATTTTTCACGGCACATCCGACCGTCTTGTTCCCGTAAGCCAGTCGGACCGTTTCAGGGAACTGCTCGATTCGGCAGGAGTACCCTGTGTTTACCACCGTATCCCCGGCTGGCCCCATACCATGGATATTGTTCAGAGGGTAAATATTTACTGCCAGGAAAAAATGAATGACTTTTTCCTTCAGTATCTCAAATAATCCGGTCAGGAGATCCGGAAGTCAGAAGTCCGGAGGTCTGCAGCCCTGCAGGCAGAATCAGGCCAAAAGCATCCTTCTGTCCGCGGGGCATTAACATATTATCCGGTCACCATGGTTTTCCGGTACCCTGAAGCAGCCACGACTTTGACCACGGGCTGTTTTTCCCGTCGGTTGATGAAAAACTTGTGGTTTCAAGTCTCTCAATGGCAGCTTCTGCTTTTTCCGCGTTATACAGCAATTCGTTTGTCCCGTAATAAAACCGCAGGGGGATAGCACTCCTTTTCACTATCTTTCCCGGCAACAGTTCGGGATAGCCGGTTCTTCTGTAGTCAAACCAGGATTCCGCCGCTGCCGTCCAGCCTGCAATCCATTTCTGCCCCATCAGCTGGCCCTGGGTTCCGTCCCAGGCAACCCCGTCTTCAGTGATATAAGCCTGATATGATCCTGTAAGCTCCCATGCATCCAGGGAGGCTCTTATGCCGGCTTCATAATAATCCTTTGCAGAGCCGCCTGCAGCCCATCCGTTCAGCGCAGCCTCGGCAAGAATGAAATTGACCTCCGCGGCCGAAAGGAGGCGTGCCTTCAGATGTGGTCCGGCTGCCTGCTTATACATGTTGCTGAGATGTGAGGCATGCGGATTCAGCGGGGCCTGTTCAAGATTGGGACATAGATTGTATGCCTGCGGCAGTATTGACCATGCCGGGGGAAGTCCCACATATTCCGGATCGAGGTTGAGGAGAACGTCATAGGTTGCCTCATAGGTATCGGCAATATTCTGAGCTATGACCCGCCTGCCATCAATTATTTCATCAAAATCGTCAGGCCTGTCCGGATCAAGAACCAGGGGAACAGCAATTTTACTGGCCCAGAGGGCAAGTCTCGGATCATTGAGTTCCTGAAGCTTTTCAACAAGGGTTGAACACATTTTAAGTCTTCTCCAGTTTGACTCGCTGACGTCAAAAGTGGTGTTGCACGGCCACGAGTCTGAGGTGCTGTTCCCTACATAGGCTATATTTGCGTCATCCCTGGCATCAAGAATCAGCGGATATTTTTCCGGATCAGCGGCAATCTTTTCTATTCCCGTTCTTGCAACCGAAGGTTCTTTCGAGGAAATCCTCATATAATAGCGAAGTGCAAGTGAATTGGCAAATTTTCTCCAATTGCTGACCGAACCGCCGTACATGACATCCTGGGTGGTATTGATGTCCGGATAAGAGTTCTGGTCTTTTGACAGCAATGTATTTGCAGTCTCAAGCCAGGCGAGAATACCCGTATAAATATCCTTCTGGGAGTCGTATGAGGGTTTCAGATTCCCTGCCTCCCCCTTCAATGCCTCGGAGAAGGGGGCATCACCCCACAGGTCTGTGATCATTCCATAATTGTAAGCCTTGATTATCAGTGCAACACCCTTGTAGAATTCAAGTCCGTCACTTTCGGACTTTTTCAGGATCTCCTCGGCATTTCTCAATATCCCGTAGAAACTGCTCCAGTTCTGATCTGACCAGTCGTAGGAATTATGGCCTCCGGCCCATCCGTCCTTCTGGGTATGCTGCATAACGCCGGCCAGATCGCCAAAACCCAGTCCCACCACATTCTGACCGGTCTGGGTCAGCACGGTAGCCATCAGTAAAAAGGGCCGGGCATTTGCCGGATCAACACCATTTGGGTTTATGTTGAGCTCTTCGAGATTCTGGCAGGAAATAAACATCAGAAGCAGGACTGTCAGGAGCGCTGAGATTTTATGTTTTATTGCTTTCATCATAATATGATTTTAATTCTAATGGTATGGTGAAACCCGCGTTATTACAGATTATCCTGCGGGTTTCATAATTTCTGTTTTTAATCAGAATGTTATGTCCAGTTTTATTCCCACCGGGATTACCCAGGGTTCCAGATTGAATCTTTCAATACCCTGCTTGAATTGTGTTCCCCTGGTGCCACCTGTTGAGCTTTCTGCCTGAAATGCCCTTTCCGGATCAATTCCGGATTTGGCTTTTGTCCAGAGTATAATATTGCGGCTGTAAAGCGACAGGGCAATGTCATGGATGAAGCGGAGCCTGTTTACAACGTCCCGCGGAACACTGTAGCTCAAAGAGATTTCCCTCAGCTTCACACAGTCGGAATCAAACATGGAAGGTTTGGCGAATCCCCACGGATAGCTTACCACATAGGGTACTATCACTGTCCCGTCTTCTCCCAGATTCTCAATATAGGTCACACCTCCCTCACCGTCATCCTTCGCCCATACACCCGGAACAAATATTCCGTCATTTACATATACGCCGCTGAAATTTTCACGGAAGCCCCCGTATTCCTTAGTCGGTCCGCCGACAACATGGAACCCGTTCCTGATGTACTTGTCCTCATTCTGAACGAGCCAGTCACGCAGTTCTCTGCCCGTCCTTCCCCCGGGATGGATAAGGTTATCGAGCCAGATCTGGGAACTCCCGTCCTCAGCCATGTATCTTTGCGTCTGGGAAATGAACTGGCCCCCGTTCCTCCAGTCGACAGTCATATTCAGGGAGAATGCCTTATAGGAAAGAGAGCTCCGGAATCCCATTATGAATCTGGGATTATAGTTTCCTATCTTGTTTTTGGTATATCGCATCTCGACTGCTCCCCATTCCAGGTCACCTTCATCAAGTATCGGGTAACCATAGTAGGGTGAATTTTTATCGGTCACGGTAATAACCTCGGCATCATAAATTGCGCCTATTTCATCCCCCACGTAGGACCAGGCTCCTCCCCTGGCATCTTCCCAGAACTTAATGACATCAATTCCCTCTGCTATTTCAATTACCCTTGTCCTGTTCCTTGAAAAATTGGCACTTACATCCCAGTACCAGCCGGGAGTTTTCAGAAGAGTACCGCCCAGCATGAATTCCCAGCCCTTGCTTCTTATAAGTCCGGCATTTATATTCACATTATCTGATCCTGTGGAACTGGCCACGGGAATATTCCTGATTATCTGGTTACGGTTCTCCACGACATAGTAGGTTCCTTCAAACCTTATCCTGTTTCTGAAAAGGTTCAGGTCCAGGCCGGCTTCCCTGGAAACAGCTTCCTCGGGTTTCAGGTTGGGGTTAAGTATCTGTCCCGATTTTGTCAGGCGGGTTGCATCCCCCCACTGACCGGCATTTCCGTAAGTACTGAACAGCTGATACGGATCGGTGTCGTTACCCACCTTGGCCCAGCCGCCTCTTATCTTGAAAAGCTCCACTCCGCCACCCATGTTCAGCATTTCATTTACTATAATACTCAGTGAAGCAGAGGGGTAGAAATATGACCAGTTTTCCCGGGGCAGCGTACTGGACCAGTCGTTCCGTCCTGTGATATCCAGGAATATCATATCCCTGAACCCGAAATTGATCAGGCCGTATATGCTGTAAATGGCCTTCTGGGACCAGTAACTCGAGTAATCGAGTGATCCGGATTTAATGTTGCTCAGGGTAAAAACATTGGGAACAGTCAGGCCTGCACCCGATTTTGATGAACTGCTTACAGATGTTCCTTTTTTATAGAGAGCATTGCCACCGGCAGAGGCTGACAGGCTGAAATTATCCGTGGTTTTCGAATAGGTTGCCAGAACATCCGCGTTCCTCTCATAGCTGGTTAAATCCTGAACGCCGTAGGCGCCGTTGTTGGATTCCTTTGTATAGCTGGGAGCCAGTTTTTATTCCCGTTTCTCGGAAAACTGGTCAAGGGAATATCTTCCCATAAGGGTAAAATCCCTTGATATTTTCCATTCGGCCTTAAGGTTTCCGAATATCCTGTCGCGCAGGAAACTGTTGTTTATTTCGTATGCAAGGAAATAAGGGTTGTTGTAAATTCCGTTATAGGGAGTTCTCTGCTGAATGCCTTCCTGACCTTCTTCCCAGTAATTCCTCAGATCTCTTATATCTGTGTCCTGTGGTATCTTATAGGCCCATTCTAGCGGATTGGCCCCCCTGTTGCCCGCCGGTCTGTTATTGGACCATGAGCGGTTAATGTTAATATTTGAGCTCAGGGTTATGTTTTCCCTTACCCTCAGGGAAGTTGCGGCTGTAAGATTATTCCTGAAAAGATCGGAATTCGGGACAATTCCCCTGTTTGACATGTTAGATACTCCTATCCTGTAATTCATCATATCGGTATTATTGGTAACCGATATATCATTTGTGGAAGTTATTCCGGTCTGTACAAAATTAGGCAGGTTGTCTGGATGGCTGACCAGTTCCACCGGTATCTGGACACCGTTTGCATCCCTTGGGCTGTCCCACTTAACAGCAAAATATTCCTTGTCGAGTTCAATCCCCGCGCCTGCCGCTTCGGCCGGATTGACTTTCATCACATATCCCGGAGGCAGATCTTCGGGTGTAAATGAAAAATAGCCCGAAGCAAACTTTTTCTGAACGGGGAAATACTTGTAAGGCTTGTCGAACACATTGTTGGTACTTATTGTAACTCTCATGCCCTTGCTCTTCATTCCCGACTTGGTGGTAATAATTACCACACCGTTTCCTGCCCGCGATCCGTACAAAGCAGCGGCACTCGGCCCCTTCAGCACGGAAACACTTTCAATGTCATCGGAATTAAGATCGGAGATGGCATTCCCGTAATCCACACGGTTATCGCTTCCGAAACCTGCTATATTGTTCAGGGTATTTACGACCGGCACTCCGTCAATCACGAAGAGAGGCTGATTATCATTGCTCAGGGACGTAGCCCCTCTGATAATCATGCTTACCGAAGATCCGGTACCGCCTGTGGAGCTGATCTGAACGCCGGTCATCTTCCCGGCAAGGGAACTTATTGCATTCTCCTGAACCACCCGGGCCAGATCTTCCCCGCTCACCCTGCCAACGGAATATCCGAGGGATTTCTCCCTTCTGGTGATACCCAGGGCTGTTACCACCACTTCCTCCAGTGCCTCTACTGATTCCCTCAGGACAACATTGATGGTTCTCTGGCTGCCCACGGTGACCTCTTCCGTAGTGTATCCTATGAATGAGAATACCAGCACGGCATCGCTTCCGGGAACCTCAATGGAGTATTCCCCGGCAGAATTCGTTACCGTACCCCTGGGAGTCCCCCTGACAACTATGCTGACACCCGGCATCAGTGCGTTATCAGTTTCTGCAGTTACCCGGCCGGTGATTACAATTCCCTGCTGCCCGGCAATACTGCTTCCCGGGTTTATGCCATAATCCGGAATCCGGTCAGCCATAAGATTGTGCGTCAGCAGAAAAGACAGCAACATTGCCGGTATCACATACCGGACAATGTCATTTATTTTGATATGATGTTTCATCATTATATGTTTTTGTTTTTTATTTCCACAGGTTTAAGTAACTGTTCAGGGAACTGTTTCAAATGTCAGGATCACAACATGAGAAGGTTTGTTAAAATGAGCCTTTTGTGTTGTACATACGAACATTGCAAGTCTCATTTTTGAGGGTGAAAGGGACTGGATTATGCACTCGCGCGTAAAATCCATGAATCCGATAAATTCAGTACCTGAAAAACTCAGAGTCATGACATCTTTATAAACCCGGTCAGCCGGAGTATTACCATCCGGACTTACGGTAGTGATTTCCAGATCTTTCTTCTCATTGAGGGTGAATGTTGCTGTCTGGGGGGTCCATGCTGTATAGCATAAACCGAAACTTTGGCTCACAGGTGTGACATTAAGGATATTCTGCTTTGTAAGCATTGAATAAAGCAATCCTGCAAAAGCTCCTCCATGCTGTGGAGAATGGATATAGGATCCGTCATGTTTGAAGATAAAAATATCATCATACACTTCACCAAGGCCAAGCCCTACACTTCCAAGCATGCCGGTGGCCACAGGCTGTATAACGGTAAACTTGTCATCAGCCAGTGTAAATGCATCTTTATCGGAGTGAGCGCTGCTTATCTTCCATTTCTTGCCGTCAGGATATTTCAGGCCGCCGGTAAGCATCTGGATGTTTGAAAGGGCAAGCGAGACAACCGTGCTTGCCCCGGCACTCTGACCACTGCCGGTCACTGTGAGCTTCACATCATATATACCACCTTCCTGGTAAATATGAACCGGATTCATTTCAGTGCTTGTCTGTCCGTCGCCGAAATCCCACAGCCAGGTGTCAGCCCTCTTGGTAAGGGCTGTAAATGCCACTTTCTTTTCGACAACACTGTAAAAAATCCCTGCTACCGGAGGACCCTTCGGCTCTTCTTTCTTACAGGATACCAGAAGGACCGGTCCGGTTGCAAATGCAATTAAAACAACAGAACAAAACTTTTTCATAGAATTTCCTATTTGATAAATTCTGATTATCCGGCCAGTGAATCTGTCCGGGAATAGTGATGATATTGGTATGGAGCACGCCATGCATGAGAGTACGTCAGGTTGATCATAAGGAAGTTAACTCCTAATTTCGGATTTTTATTCTAAAAATCCAAGAATTATGATAAATGATTCAGGCATTAAACAGCTCTGAACATGGAAATGCCTGATATCACCACCGCTGTAGTTTCATCTGCGTATAACTTAAAACCTGCAATTACGCTTTACTTTGTTTTTATTTTATCCTATCTTGGATCATTCACTTTTCACTATTTATACCGGAATGAATTATAACTTCTCAGATAAACCGGCTGTTCTTGGCGGTACTCCCGTACGGGACACCAGGACAATGCCCTGGCCCGAGTGGCCTGTATGGGATGAAAACGAGGAAAAGGCACTGATAAAAACCCTCAGAAGCGGCATCTGGTCATATAACGGACCGCTGGAAAATCAGTTCAATAAGATGTTTGCTGACTATAACGGAACAGAATATGCATTGTCTGCCGCAAACGGGACGGTAACACTGCAACTGGCACTTGAAGCCTGCGGTATCGGGCTTGGCGACGAGGTGATTCTTCCGGGGCTTACCTGGCAGGCGACAGCTGCAACTGTTCTTGATGTCAATGCCCTTCCGGTTCTTGCCGACGTATGCGAGGATACATGGTGCATTGATCCGGAAAAGATCCGTGAAGCGATAAGCCCGCGGACAAAGGCAATTATTCCGGTTCATCTCTACGGTTCCTTTGCTGATATGGACGAAATAATGAAAATTGCCGGGGAACATGGTCTTTTTGTTATTGAGGATTGTGCACACAAGCACGGAGGGGAATGGAAGGGGAAAAAGGCGGGCAGCATAGGAGATATCGGCAGTTTCAGCTTTCAGCTGTCAAAGCTGCTTACCGCGGGTGAAGGCGGAGCTCTCACCACGAGCAGTTTCAGTTTATATGAAAAGCTTGACGCCCTGCGCAACTGCGGCAGGAGACCGGAACCGGCCGGTTTTGATAAAACCGACAAGGGGGCGGGGTTTTACTTCGATGCAGGTAACTTCCTGCAATCCGGCAACTACAGGATAACTGAATTCCAGGCTGCAATTCTTATTGAGGGTCTCAGGCGGCTGCCTGAACAAAATAAAAGGAGGGAAGAAAATGCCCTGTATTTAAATTCCCTCCTGGAAAAGCTTCCCGGCATAAAGCCTGTGAAAAGGGATGAACGCCAGACAGCCGGGGCCTATTATAATTTCGCTTTCAGATACAACAGCAAGGCTTTCAGTGATCTTCCGGCTGAAAAGTTCAGACAGGCCCTTTCCGCTGAACTCGGTATTGAGATCGCGGCAAGCTATATCCCCCTGAACAAATGTTCCCTTTATGCACCCTGTACAAAAGCTCCGCGCCACAGACTAAGCGAAGAATACTGGAAGGCAATAGACCCTTCACGCTTTGATCTGCCGGTATGCGACAGGATTCATTCCGGGGAATCGGTATGTGTGCATCACAAGGTTCTGATGGGGACAAGAAAGGATATGGAGATGTTTGCAGATGCAGTAAGGAAAATTTATGAAAATGCCGTAAAACTTTTAGCCTGACAGATCCCTTCCTATGAAAACAATTTATGCCATTTCAGCTGCCCTGTGCATAATCATCTGTACGGCAGCCTGCAGTAATAACAAACATCCCCGTCCGGTTCAGCATCACCGGGATCTTCCCTTCGTGCAGGACTACAGCATTAAATACCCGGCTGATGATGAAAAGACAGTATTTCACAATGTAGTGTCGGACCGGAACGGCTATATACAGGTCTTTTCCTCTGCAGGACTTTTAAAACCCTCGGGAGGAAGGTTTCTTTTCCCGGGAAAGCTGGTGAAGGATCATCACTACAGACCGTTGTCAGATAAAAAGATATCCGGATTAGGCACCTGCCTCGGCCAGATGCTGTATATCGATGACACGGCCCTGCTGAGCAATGCATGGGCGGGAAAATTGTTTGTGAAACACAATATGCCCGGTGCACGGATACTTGAATCAGGAAATGATTTTGCCTTTCTCGTTTCTGATGGCAGGAAACTGGCTTTTCTGAATGACAGGGAAATATTATGGGAAGATGTTTATCATGACGAGATATCAGATATAAAATTTGAAAACCGGAATAATCTTTTCTGGATACTGGGGAAAAAAGGCATAGGCATTTTTGATCCTGAACTGAAAAAAACTGAAAAGATTCTTGACCGAGAAAATATTACCTGTCTGGAAGCATCGGGCGGAAAGATAATTGCCGGCACCGGTGAGGGATATTTCCTGATAGATGCTGCAGACAGGAAAGCAGACGGGGAATTGCACAACAGGCTGCCATGTACTGACATAACCGTAATAAAGGAAATTGACGGCAGTTTATGGTTCGGAAGCAGCAGGGGGGCCTTCAGGCTGAGAGAGGACGGAAAATATGATTACTATGCTTCAGAACGCTGGCTGCCTTCGGATAATGTAAGGGATATTTCAGAAGGTCCCGATAATTCCGTTCTGATTCTGACCGACAGGGGCCTGGGGAGAATCTTTTTCAAAAAGATGACCCTTGAACAGAAAGCCGCCTTTTACGAGAAACAGGTCCGCGAGCGTCATATACGGCATGGTTTCAACGCAACACTCTCCGGAATGATAAACGGGGATTTATCTTCAGGAAGCCTGTCAGATTCTGATAATGACGGTTTATGGACATCCATGTACCTTGCCGGCCAGGTTTTCCGTTATGCCGTAAGCGGATCCGGTGAAGCCCTGGACAACATCAGGGAATCCCTTGATGCAATGGAAAGGCTTTACACTGTCAATCCTGTTCCGGGTTTCCCGGCCCGTTCCTTTGAAAGGCGCGGATACAAGTACGAAGATATACCCTGGAGGCGGGCAGAAGATCCTGAATGGGACTGGAAATCAACAACCAGCAGTGATGAGGCTATCGGACATATTTTTGCATTCGGCACCATCGCGGAACTGGTAAGCCAGCCTGATATCAGGCAGAAGGCAATAATGCTCATCGATACCCTAATGTCGCATATAGTCAGAAATAATTTCTATCTGACCGACTGGAACGGGGAACCGACATTATGGGGCAGATGGAATCCGGAATATGTAAATGCCCGTCCTGTAATGGTAGGCGACAGGAAACTGAACTCATCGAATATCATAGGAATGCTTCAGACAGCCTATCATTTCACCGGCAGGGAGAAATACCGGGATACTGCCTTTTACCTGATGCGGGAGCATGGTTATCTTGAAAATCTCATGAGGCCGTTCAGGGAAATCGGTCCTGCCCCGGAAACAGCCGACCCCTGGAGCAGGATGCTGTCTGAGAGCTGGAACCATTCCGACGATGAAATGTATTACTGCGGCTACTGGGGATTATACAGGTATGCCTTCAACGATACCCTGAAGGCAAAATACAGGCAGGCCATAATTGATCACTGGCAGACCGAGAGGCCGGAAAAGGAAGGACTCTGGAACATAATGACCGCGCTTACCGGGCTCGGGGATTTTGATCTCGGGGAAGCAATATGGTACCTGCAGGAATATCCTCTGGATCTGACTGACTGGTCGGTTATGAACAGCCACAGGAAGGATATTGAATTCATTGATCCGGGATTCAGGGGTCAGACAATAAAAGAGGTTCTGCCGCCGGATGAGCTTCCGGTTTCAAGGCATAATGCAAACCGTTTCCGCCTTGACCGCGACGGAGGGGGAAGGTCGGAATACAGTGCAGGCGACATCTGGCTCCTGCCCTACTGGATGGGACGGTATCTGGGTGTGATAGGCCAAGCTTCCGGAATAAACTGACCACCAGAATTGGAATCGTTATTACCCGGGAACTGACAGGCAGCAATAATCCTTTAACAATTCCCTGAGACTGAATTCCTGTAAGATGTTTAATCCGTTCAGAAATTTTTCCCAGCATCCATTTCACAGCTGAAGGTATAGTTGCCTGAAAGGATATCAAGACAGATTTTTCCGCCTTCATTCCTGATTTTATATACGTCATCAGAATTTCCGGCAGCTTTCCCGTCGAGTTTTATTTTTGCGGCATCGCTTTGGGGAAATCTGATGGTGGCAGTGCATGAAACCGGTATCCTTACTTTCAGAGTCAGTTCATTCCCGCTGAGTTCCCATGAACTCGAAATTTCCCCGTAAACCGATTTCCAGGAACAGTCAGTCCGGGTAATATCTCCCGCGATCTCCGGTGAAACAACAATGTGTTTAAAGGCTTTCGAGTTTTCGTCCTGTCTTATTCCTCCGAGTCCGCTGAAGAACCATTCCATCAGATGGCCGAGCATCATATGGTTGTTTGAAACTTCGGCCAGTCCTGCCCAGGATTCCGTAAGGGCAGTGGCACCCTTAGACATCTGGTATCCGTAGCCGGGCACGTCGGTTTTTGAATTCATGTCAAATATCAGTCCGGAATGTCCTTCCTGCTCAAGGACCCTCAGCAGATAACGGTAACCGACATCACCGGCCGTAAGTGCCCTGTTACCGTCGTTGATTGATTTTACCAGGTTATTCACCACTTCACTCCGGAGGCTGTCGTCAGCCATGCCGAAAAAAAGCGGCATGGAATAGGCAGTCTGGCTGCCCGTTGAATACACTTTCGTCAGCGGGTTGAAGAATTCCCTGTTAAATGCTGTTCTGATCCGTTCTGCCAGTTCCCCGTAAAAGGCTGCATCACTTTCTTCACCAAGTATCCGGGCCATTCCGGCCAGCAGCCTGGCGTCATAGTAATATATTGATGTTGCAGTTACTGCTATGGGAGTAAGCTGTGCAACCCCCGGAAACTCCGGTCCCAGATCATACCAGTCGCCCAGGCCGTGATTCAGGATTCCGTTCCGGGAACGGCTGCCAAGATAATCCAGGTATCTTTTCATCATGGGATATGCCCTTTTCACCGCATCAATATCCCCGTACCACTCATACAGGTTCCAGGGAAGTATGATACAGGCACTGCTCCATTCGGGAGAATCACGGAACCCTCCCACGAATTCCACGTACTCGGGGGCGATATCCGGAACAAGGCCATTATCCAGCTGTGCTTCAATCATATCATCAATCATCTTGCTGAACAGGTTATGAATGTCATATACGTATTTGACGGAATTCCCCATGAGGTGTGTCTGTTCAAGCCATCCCAGTTTTTCGCGGTGCGGACAATCAGTGGCCACACTTGCAAGGTTGCTTCGAATGGCCCAGTCAATAAGACTGAATATCCTGTTGAACAAATCATTTGAACATTCAAAGCTCCCGGCCGCCGGGGATGAGTTTCTTGTATGAAGCATCTGCAATCCTGTAATAACTGGAAGATTGTCAGGATTGGGCTTGCCTTCCGGTACTGCTCCTTCAACCTGTACATACCTGAACCCGTAATAGCTGAATTTTGGTCTCCATTCCACTTCCCTTCCGGAACCCGTTGTATAGGAAAACCAGTATGGCTCACCCGACGCCTTCTGCATTATAAGGGAATCGGAACCGAGCAGTTCGGCAGGTTTTAATAATACATTCTGCCCGCTCCTGCCTTTGATTCTGAGATTTATTATGCCCGATGCATTCTGTCCGAAGTCATATATATAAATCCCGGAAGCCGGACTGAAAATTCTTCGCGGACTGAAAGTCTGCATCACCTTCAGGGGATGATCAGGCTCCGGTTTCAGGGCTCCTTTCGGTTCTCTTACAATCAGCACGTTCTTCCATGATGCCTCATCAAAATCCGCGTTGTTCCATCCGGGCTGTTCAAGTCTGGCATCATAATCCTCTCCTCCGAAAATACTGCTGAAAGTAACAGGTGAAGGGGCCGTTTTCCATAGTCCGTCAGATTTTAGCGTTTCACCGGAGCCGTCACTGTAGCGGATCTTCAGCAGGAGCTTCAGCCTGGGCGCCCCGTAATTAATTACAAGCTTATAATAGCGTTCCCTGTTGATGTTGAAAAAGCCATTCCCTACAATGGCCCCGATAACGTTTTTACCTTTTTTTAGTTCGTCTGTTATTTCATAAGTATTATAGAAGCATGTTTTGTCATAATCCGTCCAGCCGGGTGAAAGGAAACTATCCCCGATCCTGCGGCCGTTAATATGCAATTCATATTGACCCAGTCCGCTTACAAAAACAAAAGCTTCAGCTATCTTTTTGTCCAGGCTGACTTCCCTCCGGAACAGGGGTACCACTGTCCTTGCCTCCGCCAGATGACCCTCCACCTGCAGCCCCCGGTGTATTCCCGGGACGAGCAGCATTGAATCGGGAACTTCCTCAAAACCAATCCATTCTGCACCTTCCCAGTCATCCCCGTCAAAGAGCCCGGTTATGAAGAGGGCCGGCCTGCTCCATCCGGAAGGATTGTCCCTGTTATCCCAGGCACGGACCTTCCAAAAGTATTTTGTTGCCGGTTTTAATTCAGGGCCGGCATATGCGACCCTTACTGATTCCCCGGAAACAACCCTTCCGCTATTCCAGATGCATCTTTCTTCCGATTTCAAATCTCCTGCACTCTCCGCCAGAAGTATCTGATATGCGTTCTGTGATACACCGCGAAGGGGGGAAGAGAGTATCCAGCTGAAAACCGGATCCGGACCGCTTCCGCCGGGATCGGAAAGATTATTGCATCTCAGTTCCTGAACTGTCAAATTCCTGCCGGCATCCCTGCTGCAGGACAACAGGGCAAATGCCATGAATATTACCGGAATTGCCTTTTTCATTGTAGGTCTGTTATCGGATTATGTATATATACTGCTTTATGATCTTCTGCCGGAAATAAATTCCGGTTCCGAAATAAAGGTAATAATCCCGTATGACATTTATCTCAAAAAGCCATATTTATTCAGCTGGTGAGCCGGGAATCCCGCAGTGTCATCTGCGGGCTTCGGGCAAAGGCCTGATCCCCGGGCGCACAAAAAAGGGGCAATGATAATATATCATGCCCCGGATTATTCAACTAAGGAAAGGTTTATTTTTTCAGCAGGTCGCGTATTTCTGTCAGGAGTTTTTCTTCTTTTGTCGGCTCGGGAGGAGGAGCAGGGGCTTCTAGCTCTTTCTTCTTGAGCGTATTCATTCCCTTAATAAGCATGAACACTGCAAATGCTATGATCAGAAAATCAATTGTCACCTGTATGAAATTTCCATAATTCCAGGTAACGGCCGGTTCAAGATCCGTGGCAGCCTTCATTACCAGTTTCAGGTCGGTGAAATTAACCCCGCCCAGGAGTAATCCGATAGGGGGCATGATTATGTCGTTCACCACGGAGGAAACGATTTTACCGAATGCAGCACCAATGATTATACCGACAGCCATGTCGACAACATTGCCCCGCATTGCAAATGCTTTGAATTCATCAATTAGTTTCATAGTTACGGGTTTAAGTTAATTGTTAAAATTAAAATTTATAAGAAAATCCTACTCCGAATATCTCCTTGAACTGTACCAGTGAACCCACTGATCTGTTCTCATCGGCAAGCTTTATCTTTATGTCATCATCATAAAGAAGGTGGGTGTTGAAACTTACGGAAATGTATTTGTTTATTTTCAGGCCGATCAGTGTTTCCCAGCTGACATCCACATTCTGGGGATTATGCGCGTAATTTGAGAAGAGGTCCAGCTTTGTGGTAAAGGAAACATTTTTCAGAAACTCACTGGTAAAATCAGATTTTGAATAAATAGCTCTCAGATATCCTCCTATTTCACCCCTTGATTTTTCTCCCGGTTTTACTCCGAAAGCTCCCGCTGCTGACAGGTCATCATCTGTGACGAAGGTGAATTTTGCGGTAAGGGGTGCAATAAATGCACTGAAATATGCATCGGGCTTATAATCGAGTCCGAGGGCGGTGAGAAGATAGGCCGGTGCAAAGAGGTTTGAAATTTTTGTTTTTTCTTCACCGTCATACTTATAGCCAGGCTGCATCTGTGTTTTGAAATTCATCAGGCCGGCATAATATAGATTCTTAAATGCCTGACGCCCGTATTTTGAAAGAAAATCTATTTTGTCATCAGTCTTTTTGTATCCCTCATCACCTTGCTTGAGAAGGCCGTAGCCCAGATCCAGGGAATTGTCCCAGGTAAATTTTTCACCTTTCAGATTTGCAAAACGGCTGAATATCCCGTTTATTGCCATCGATTTCTGCCCGCCGGCTGCCCAGTTTGTAAGCGAAGTCTGAGCTACATTTACGGCAATTATCCCGCCTTTTTTCCAGCCCATGGCAGTATCGGCGGATTGTGAACGAAGCTTCTTTTCGCCCTCGGTGACCTGCCCCTGAACAGAGGTAAACAGAAGAGAGAGCATAACAAGCATTACACAGATATTTTTTCCCATATTCATGATAAATATATTAAATGCTACTGATATACCGGATATAAACTGAACCGGCCTTTGAAGGCCGGTTCAGTATTTCTTTGAAGCAAAGAGGATTTTTAATTATCCACTTCCACGATATCGGCTTTTTCTGCATTTCTCATCACAGAATCAATTCCGTTATCGCGGCCGCTTTCACTTTTATAATTCTGACTTACTCCTATTATCTCATTATTTGCCGCTGTAAGGGAAAAACGAAACATGTTCCCCGGAGTGGTTGTTTTAGCAAATCTTTTCGGATCTGTTGAATTCTTCTTTACCGATGCAATACCATTCAGGCATCCGGCTTTTGTTGTGTATCCTTCACTGCTGAGGATGTTCTGGCCGTTGTCAGCCTTCAGACGGAAACGGAATTCATTATTCTTTCCGCTGCGATAAACTTCAAATTTTGCCATTTTAATAGATTTGGATTTATAAATTAGTTGTTCAATTTAATATTCCCTCCTATTACTGTTTTTAAGTCAATAAGTTGTGAGGCCGCAAAGATAAAAACATTTTTTTAATTAACCCGAATAGAAATAATTTTCCCTCCTGTTCTGCAAGCTGTAAGACACGCCGGTCAGGCATATCCGGAAAAATGCTGTTTATCCCTGAAATATCTTCAGCAGATTTCTGTGGCAGGAAATAATCCCTTAAATTTCAGCTTTCATTCAGACCGGTAATTTTCAATTCATATCAGCAATATTCAGAAAAGGAATAATATGAAAGACAAAAAAGAATTTATAGCCAGCATCAGTTCAGGTTATGCATGCAAAGGTGACAACATCCTGCTTGGAGGAGCCGTTTTTGAGGGGGAAGCAATGCCGGAATCACAGGTAAGAATTCCACTGAAAACATTGAACAGGCATGGTCTTATTGCGGGAGCCACCGGTACCGGAAAGACCAAAACCCTTCAGGTAATGGCTGAACAATTGTCAGAGAAAGGAGTTCCCGTGTTACTGATGGATATCAAGGGCGACCTGAGCGGAATAGCAATGCCGGGAAAAGAAACAGAATCAATTGCCGGCCGGCATGCCAGAATCGGAATTCCCTATTCCGTAAAAGGGTTTCCGGTTGAACTGATGACCATATCAAAACAAAACGGTGTAAGGCTTCGTGCAACCGTATCCGAATTTGGTCCGGTGCTTCTTTCAAGAATACTCGATCTGAACGATGCCCAGGCAGGAATTATTTCGGTCATATTCAAATTTTGTGATGACAACGGACTTCCTCTTCTCGACCTGAAGGATCTGAAAAGTGTAATCCGCTATGCCACATCGGAAGGCAGGGAGGAGTTTGAAAAGGAATATGGCAGGATATCATCCGCCTCAACCGGCGTGATACTGCGAAAAGTACTGGAACTCGAACAGCAGGATGCGGATCTGTTTTTTGGCGAACTTTCCCTTGAGATCAGCGATCTGCTCAGAAAGGACAAAAACGGCAATGCCTTCATAAACATTGTAAGGGTGACGGATATACAGAACAGGCCTAAACTGTTTTCAACCTTTATGTTATGCCTGCTTGCCGAGATATATGATGTGATGCCTGAAATCGGAGATCGGGAAAAACCAGAGCTGGTAATATTTATCGAAGAAGCCCATCTCATATTCAACCGTGCAGGCAGGACCCTTCTGAACGAAATCGAAATCATTGTCAAGCTGATACGTTCCAAAGGCATTGGGATCTTCTTTGTGACACAGAACCCCACGGATATTCCGAATTCAGTCCTGGCACAGCTCGGCCTGAAGATTCAGCACGCACTAAGGGCATTTACCGCAGCTGACAGGCAGGCAATCAGGCTTGCAGCAGAAAATTTTCCCCTGTCAGACTATTACAAAACTGATATGGTCCTTACAAGCCTGGGAACGGGCGAGGCTCTTGTCACAGCCCTCAATGAAAAGGGGATACCCACACCACTTGCAGTGACCATGGTCAGGGCCCCGATGAGCAGAATGGATATTCTTTCCCCTGAGGAGATTGCAGAGATCAATAATTCATCGGAACTGGTCCGTAAATATGAGCGGGTTATTGACAGGGACAGCGCCTATGAAATACTTGACAGAAAGATTGTCTCCGTACGGAAAAGCCAGGAAGGCCGGGCTGCCGGGAAGGGAGGAGGCAGCAGGCATGAAGGAAAGCCGGAAAGAACCACACGACGGGCACCTTCGCGGAGAAGGACCACAATCCATCCGGTGGTAAAGGTCCTGACCAGCGCAACATTTATCCGCGGAGTGATGGGAATACTCAAAAAGCATTTCTGATTAATTGATGCCTGAAAAGCTGATTATTAATGCTTCCGGACCTGAGGAATCAATTTTTCCGGCTTATGATGCCAGAAGGTAAATTCCCCCGCCATTGAGGAAAGCGCTTAGGTCATGAACGGAATTATCTTCTTGAGCGCACAGAATCAACCAGGAACTTCGATTCGCCCCTCCAGAACACGGCTCCGTTCTTTTGAATGAAATGCACAATCACATTCTGGCCCTGAAGGGTGTCAAACTGTCTGACAAGGTCTTTATTAACCATTGTAAACGAGAATTTTTCGGGCGATATTATTATTTCATTTTCCGCACCAGCCCCGCTTAGTATCAGTTCTCCTTCATAAGTCTTGAAAATGACGCCCTTTCTTGAAAATTTCTGCAATGTTCCCGCCCTGTAGCCTTCACTGAAGGTGTGAAAATAATTTACATATACAAAAACAGCTGTTGCCATGACAAGCAACGCAATGATCCATCTGACGACTTTTTTTACGCCTCTGACGGTCCTGTTCCAGATTTCTGATTTGCCAAGGGAAAAATTCGGGCTCATATTTATTATGTCTTAATGTTTACCGGTCAAGCTGTTTCATGCAAAGTAAATCAAAATTTTCCTTAAGGTCGGCCTGATATTGCACAAGCTGCAGATCTGCGGATTCCCGCGTACATGAAATACAGGCAGCAAGCATCTGGGGTATTAATGCTTTTTTCTTCATACTGATGAAGTTAATTCCGGGATAATTTTGATTTCCTGTTATAAAAATGCTTAAAAATTATATATATCCTGTAAAAAACTACATAATTACTGTTATTTTTGCAACATTTTGCTCAAATCAAGGCCCCGCCAATAAAGAATTGAAAAATATTAATCCGAAATTCAACAGAGTTGCTATAAAAGTAGGAAGCAATGTTATAGCAAAGTCAGACGGATCTCTGAATACCGGCAGGATGTTGCGTATTGTTGAAGAGATAGCAATCCTTCACAAGAACAACATTGAAGTAATATTGATTACTTCGGGGGCGGTTGCAGCCGGACGCAGTGAAGTAGTACCATCCAGGAAAACCAGCATAATCTCGTCGCGTCAGATCTGGGCTGCAATAGGCCAGGTGAAGCTTATGGGAACCTATCAGTTCCTATTTGGGAAATACGGGATTCAGGCAGGACAGCTTCTTGCAACAAAAGACAGTTTCAGGGACAGGATGCATTATCTGAACATGAAGAACTGTATCACCGCTATGCTGGACAATAAAGTGCTTCCCGTGGTAAACGAGAATGATGCCATCTCCATTACAGAGCTGATGTTCACCGATAACGATGAATTGTCAGGCATGATTTCCTCAATGATGAATTGCGGTTCCCTGTTTATTCTGTCAAATGTTGACGGAATTTATACCGGTGAACCCGGATCTGAAAATTCACAGCTTATCAGGGAGATAGATGACAATTCCGGTGATGTGAGCCAGTTCATCAGTATGTCAAAATCGGGATTCGGACGCGGGGGTATGCATACAAAATATTCCATTGCCATGAAAACAGCGGCGGAAGGAATCGATGTATATATTGCAAACGGAACACGTGATACCATTATAACCGATATCATCCGTGAAAAAGATGTTCCGTGCACAAGATTCATTGCAGCCGATATAAAAAAGACGGGAGTGAAAAAATGGCTTTCCCACTCCGGAACATTTGCAAAGGGAATTGTTTACATTAACAGGGGAGCCCGGGATGCCCTGACAGGGGATAAGGCCTCCAGCCTGCTTATGATAGGAGTATCAAAAGTTGAGGGCTTTTTTAAAAAAGGAGATATCATCAGGATATTTGATGATGCCAATAATCAGATCGGAATCGGCAAATCGGAATATGATTCCGAAAAGGTTGAGCTTTACATGGGTGAAAAGAGGAAAAAACCTCTGGTACACTATGATTATTTACTGATAAATGAGAAAAACTGAAAATTAATCTCCGGAAATGGACTGTACGCCGATATTTCAATCAGCACTTTCGGCAAGCCGGAAGCTGAATAACCTTGATACCGATACCGTCAACAGGGTATTGAATCATCTTGCTGACAAGACAGAGGAGAACATCCCTCTGATAATGGCAGAAAATGAAAAGGACCTTTCCCGTATGGACAGGCAGGATCCGAAATATGACCGCCTGCAGCTTACCCCCGGCAGAATAAAAAATATTGCTGCAGATATCCGGAATGTGTCCCGCCTGGATTCTCCCCTTGGCAGGATCAGTTACGACTACACAAAACCAAACGGACTCAGGATAAAAAAAATAAGCGTCCCGTTCGGAGTTATCGGAATAATATATGAAGCCCGGCCAAATGTCACTTTTGACGTTTTCTCCCTCTGCCTGAAATCAGGAAATGCCTGCATACTCAAGGGAGGAAGCGATGCCATTCATTCAAACACAGCCATTGTAAAAATAATAAAGGATTCCCTGGCTGATTTTGATATCACGGGCGACATCGTAGCCCTTCTGCCTCCCGGCAGGGAAGAAACCGCACAGCTTCTGAACGCCGTTAATTACGTTGACCTTATCATTCCGCGCGGAAGCCAGAGCCTTATAGATTTCGTAAGGAAGAATGCCACCATACCCGTTATTGAAACAGGTGCAGGAATATGCCACAGCTATTTTGATGAATATGGCGACCGCGAAACAGGAAGGAAAGTAATCCACAATGCCAAAACAAGGCGTGTAAGTGTTTGTAACGCACTTGACTGCCTGGTAATACATGAAAGCCGGCTGGACGACCTCGGATATATTGTAGGTCTCTGTCAGGATTCAGATGTGATAATACAGGCTGATGAAAAGGCCCTGAAGGCCCTCAGGGGAAAGTATCCCGACAATCTGCTTGAAGCTGCCACTGACGATTCCTTCGGCACTGAGTTCCTGGATTACAAGATGGCTGTTAAGACTGTTTCCTCTTTTGACGAAGCCATTGAACACATTGCACAACACAGTTCACAGCATAGTGAAGCCATTATATCCGGCGACAGGGAAAGACAGGAAATGTTTTGTAAAATGACAGATGCAGCAGCTGTATATGTCAATACATCAACGGCATTTACCGATGGTGCCGAATTCGGCCTTGGCGCCGAAATCGGAATATCCACGCAGAAAATGCATGCCAGAGGGCCAATGGCCCTTGAGGCTCTTACCACCTATAAATGGATAATTGAGGGTAACGGGCAGACCAGGCCCTGAACGGAACAATCTAAAGCTTACCATTATGAATTCTGATTCTGATAAGATAAAGAAATTCTATGAAGACCTTCCTGGAAACATTGCCAGGATAAGGGAGAGTCTCAACAGGCCGCTGACCTTTACCGAAAAGGTGCTGTACAATCATCTCGGGGATCAGAACAAGGTTGTTTCCTTCATCAGAGGAATTGATTACGCGGAATTTTCACCCGGCAGGGTTGCAATGCAGGATGCAACGGCTCAGATGGCAATGCTGCAGTTCATGATGGCCGGAAAGCTGAACACTTCTGTTCCCTCATCAATTCACTGTGATCACCTTATCACAGCATTCAGGGGAGCTGAAAGCGACCTTGCTAAATCCCGTGAAACCAACCGTGAAGTATATGATTTCCTCCGGTCAGTAAGCATGAACTACGGAATTGATTTCTGGGAACCCGGATCCGGTATCATTCACCAGATCATTCTGGAAAACTATGCCTTTCCGGGAGGGATGATGGTGGGCACTGATTCGCACACACCAAACGCAGGGGGAATGGGAATGATAGCAATCGGTGTGGGCGGCGCTGACGCGGTGGATGTAATGGCGGGGCTTCCCTGGGAACTGAAGTTTCCGAAAATAATCGGTATCCGTCTTACAGGAAAACTGAGCGGATGGGTCTCTCCCAAGGACATCATCCTCAAAATAACAGGAATGTTATCAGTAAAGGGAGGTACCGGATCAGTTCTGGAATATTTCGGGGAAGGAGCCGAATCCATTTCAGCAACCGGCAAGGCCACCATCTGCAACATGGGCGCTGAAACCGGCGCAACCTGTTCTGTCTTCGGATTTGACCGGATGATGGCTGATTATCTTATCGCCACGGGCAGGCAGGATATCGCAGAAATGGCAACAGCCGCCGGAGAACATCTCAGAAGTGATCCGGAAGTATTTGATGACCCGGCGAAATTTTACGACAATTACCTTGAGATAAACCTTTCGGAACTGGAGCCCTATATCAACGGTCCGTTCACACCCGATCTGGCCACTCCCATCTCACAGATGAAAGAAACTGCGGAAAAAAACAACTGGCCGGTGGAGATATCTGCAGGACTGATTGGATCATGTACCAATTCGTCCTATGAAGATATTTCAAGGGCTGCTTCAGTGGTAAAAAGTGCACTCAGGGAAAAACTGACGGCAAAATCCGGTCTCAGGGTTACGCCCGGATCAGAAATGATACGCGAAACTATTGAAAGAGACGGCCTTCTGGCAATTTTCAGAGAGATCGGAGCTGATATCTATGCCAATGCCTGCGGACCCTGTATCGGACAATGGGAAAGGCCCGGACAGGAAGACAATCCGGTAAATACTGTGATCCATTCGTTTAACCGCAATTTTGCAAAAAGGAACGACGGTAATCCAAATACACATGCCTTTGTTGCATCTCCTGAAATAGTAACAGCCCTGACCATAGCGGGGAAACTGACATTCAACCCTCTTACGGATTCACTAATCAATTCGGAGGGAAGACCGGTTAATCTTCCGGAACCACGGGGTATTTCCTTTCCCTCAGAGGGATTCAGTATTACTGAGGGAAAAAGGATGGAGGCCCGGCAAAGGAAAAAAGCAACATCCGTCATCATAAATCCGCGCTCGGAAAGACTGCAGACGCTTACTCCCTTCAAAGCCTGGGACGGCAGGGATCTGACAGGTCTCCTCCTGCTTATAAAAGCCAGGGGGAAATGCACCACCGACCATATATCAATGGCGGGTAAATGGCTCAGATACCGCGGTCACCTGGAAAATATATCAAACAATTACATGATAGGCGCCACAAATGCCTTTAATGACAAAACCGACTGCATACTGAACCAGCTCAACGGTGCATATGAACCGGTACCGGCAGTTGCCTTTTCCTATAAGAGAAAGGGACTGGGCTCAATTGTTGTGGGTGAGGAAAATTTCGGGGAAGGATCATCGCGCGAGCATGCGGCAATGGAACCCCGCTTTCTGAATGTTAGAGCCATCATTGTAAAATCATTTGCAAGGATACATGAATCAAACCTCAAGAAACAGGGAATCCTTACACTTACATTTTCCGACAAAAACGACTATGCCAAAATCAGGGAGACTGACAGGATAGATATAACAGGATTAAGGGATTTTGAGCCCGGCAAGCCTTTTACGCTTATCCTGCACCATAGTGACGGAACGCGGGATACCATATTTGCAAACCATTCATACAATGAATCCCAGTTTGCATGGTTCAGGGCAGGAAGCGCCCTCAATCTGATAAGGCGGCAACAGTGAATCAATAACGGAAAATTGAATTATTAATTTAAAATAGAGGATGAACGGGGAGAAAATAAGATTTGAAACCGGGAAGATGATTGTCCCGGATTTGCCTCTGGTTCCTTTCATTACAGGGGACGGAACGGGTCCGGATATCTGGAATGCTTCCGTAAGAATATTTGATGCCGCTGTGGAGAAATCCTACGGGGGAAGGAAAAAGATAATCTGGAAGGAAGTGCTTGCAGGGGAAAAGGCATTCGGAATCACCGGAAACTGGCTGCCCCGGGAAACACTTGATGCGTTCAGGGATCATCTTGTCGGGATAAAGGGACCTCTCACAACACCGGTGGGGGAAGGAATGAGATCCCTTAATGTTGCCCTCAGGCAGGAACTGGATCTCTATACCTGCTACCGCCCCGTAAGGTATTTTAATGGCGTGCCCAGCCCTGTAAAAAGGCCGGAATCCGTAAACATGCATATTTTCAGGGAGAACACTGAGGATATCTATGCCGGAATAGAATACCTGAACGGTAATCCGGATACGGAGAAACTGAAAAGTTATCTGATTAATGAAATGGGAGTCCGGAGTATCCGTTTTCCGGAAACATCCTCAATCGGCATCAAGCCGGTATCGGTGGAAGGAACTGAAAGACTTGTAAGGCAGGCGATCAGGTTCGCAATTGAAAGGAAGCTGCCGTCAGTGACCCTGGTACACAAGGGCAACATAATGAAATATACCGAAGGGGCATTTATGAAATGGGGATATGCCCTGGCGGAAAGGGAATTCAGGGATAAAGTCTTTACATGGCAGCAGTACAGCAAGATTGCAGGAATAAAGGGGGAAAAGGAAGCGGATGATATTTTGTCAGAAGCTGTAAAGGAAGGGAAGGTAATAATAAAGGATGTTATTGCCGATGCATTTCTTCAGCAGATACTTACACGGCCCGGGGAATATTCGGTTATTGCAACCCTTAACCTTAACGGGGATTATATTTCCGATGCCCTTGCAGCCATAGTCGGCGGGATTGGCATTGCACCCGGTGCCAACATAAATTTTGAAACCGGACACGCAATATTTGAAGCAACTCACGGTACTGCCCCGAAATATGCGGGACAGGACAAGGTGAATCCCGGTTCTGTCATCCTCTCGGGTGCTCTGATGCTGGAATATCTGAAATGGGAAGAGGCCGCACAATGCATTTACAGGAATCTTCAGAAAACCATTCAGGAAAAGAAAGTTACCTATGATTTCCACAGGCTGATGGAGAATGCACAATTGCTCAAAACATCGGAGTTCGCTGACGCGATTATTAAAAATATTTATTCTGAATAAACACGTTAATTATCATGGAAAACAATAAACTCCTTTCAAAACTGGAAAAGACAGTAGAGGAATCATGCCGGATTGATAATGATCTTTTTGAAAAATATGATGTCAAACGGGGATTGAGAAACAGCGACCGCACCGGAGTACTTGTGGGACTGACGAATATAGGCGACGTGGTCGGTTATGACAAGGAAAACGGCAAGGTGATTGCTATTCCGGGAAGATTATTGTACCGTGGAATAGATATTGAATCAATAGCTCACGGATTCCAGAAGGAGCACAGGCACGGATTTGATGAAACCGTTTATCTGTTATTGTCGGGCAACCTGCCTGACAGGACCGAACTGGAAGAATTTTCGTCAATGCTTGCAGCCAGGAGAGGCCTGCCGGACCATTTCATCAAGGACATGATCCTTTCAATGAAGGGCAGGGACGTGCTTAACATGCTGGCAAGATCTGTGCTGGGCCTGTATACCCTTGACGAAAAAGCGGATGACATTTCTCTCAGTAACATGATAGATCAGTCACTCAACCTGATTGCAAAATTTCCCTCAATAATTGCCTACTCCTACCAGGCCTTACGGCATTTGTATCATGGCAAGACATTGTCCATCAGGCATCCGAGACCAAACCTCTCAACAGCCGAAAATTTCCTTCACCTCATAAAGGGAGATGGTTCCTATACGAGGCTCCAGACTGATCTCGTGGACCTGTCCCTGGTTCTGCATGCGGAACACGGGGGAGGAAACAATTCCACCTTTACAATGAGAGTAACCAGTTCAACCGAAACGGATATCTATTCAGCCGTCACATCGGCTATCGGCTCCCTGAAAGGTCCCCTGCACGGAGGAGCAAACCTGAAGGTTCTGACCATGATGGAAGATATTAAAAGAAATGTCAGCAACTGGAAGGATGAAAAAGAGGTTGCATCCTACCTTCTGAAGATATTACGTAAAGAAGCAAATGACAAAACCGGTATTATCTACGGTATCGGCCATGCAGTCTATACAATATCCGATCCCAGGGCAATCCTCCTCAAGGAGAAGGCTGCGGAGCTCGCAAGGGAATCAGGAAGAACCGATGAATTCGAACTGTATGCCCTTGTTGAGAAACTGACTCCCGAGGTGTTCAGACAGTTCAAGGGCGAGAAATCTGCCAAAGTGGTATGTATCAATGTCGACTTCTATTCGGGCTTTGTTTATTCCTGCATCGGAATACCAAAGGAATTATATACCCCGCTTTTTGCCATGGCAAGAATAGCCGGATGGTGTGCCCACCGGATAGAGGAACTCACCTTCCAGGCAAAACGCATCATAAGGCCGGCATTTAAAAATGTTTACGGCACCAGGGATTATATTCCCATAGATGCAAGGGACTGACCCTGTATTCTGTGCCCGCAGCCAGCCAGGCAATGCTGCTGTTCTGAACTACCAGTCAGCAATACAGGACAGAGACTCAGGCCTTTCAATCAGTAATTCTGCTCCAGCAGCTGCATGTATGATTTCGGATAAAGGCAGGCAGGACATTTCTCATATGCCTTTTCCGATTCATATACAAATCCGCAGTTAATGCATTTCCACCAGACCTTTCCGTCTTTCATGAATACCTTGTCTTCCGAAATATTCTGAAGCAGTTTTAAGTATCTGCGTTCATGTTCTGCTTCCACCTTTGCAATCATTCTGAAAGCGGCTGCTATTTCCGGGAAACCCTCCTCCTTTGCCACTTCGGCAAAATGAGGATAAAGATCATTCCATTCCTCATGTTCCCCTTCCGCGGCAGCCTTCAGGTTTTCAGAGGTTGTGCCGACCCTGCCGGCCGGATATGAAGCACTTATTTCAACCATTCCTCCTTCAAGGAAGCTGAAAAATCTTTTGGCATGCTCCTTCTCCTGCAGTGCAGTTTCCTGAAAAATATTTGCTATCTGCTCAAAACCTTCCTTTCTGGCAACCAGGGCAAAAAATTCATAACGGTTCGTGGCCTGTGATTCACCCGCAAATGCCTTCAGCAGATTCTGCTCTGTTTTCGTACCTTTTAATAATAGTGACATAGAATTAGTTTCCTTTTGGTTTAACTTGTTTAAATTTGTCTGCCAATATAATTTTTTTTAAGCTTCGGAAAAAAATAATTGTTCGCAATGATCTTTCATACCGGTTGCCAACAGCAATCTTCATTCAATAAACATCACTGACATGAAAAAGTATTTTTGGATAATTCCGGCACTTATACTGGCATTAAGTGCATGCAGGGACAATCAGAAGGCCGTCACGCCCGAAACAGCTCTCGGGGCTTATATTAACTCGGCTGATGATACCTATAAGTGGGAGATAAGGGAGGAGTTCAGTTCGGATGGCCTGCAGACAGCTATCCTGAAACTTACTTCCCAGAAATGGCGTGAAATTGTCTGGAACCATCAGCTGACCGTGATTTCTCCTGCGGGAACACCATCAGACGGGGCCTTGCTCTTCATTACCGGGGGAAGTAACAGGAACGGGGAACCAAAATGGCATTCCCGGAACAACGAGGATTTCAAAATGTTCAGTATGATTGCAGCAAAGAACAATGCAGTGGTGGCAATACTTTCCCAGGTGCCCAACCAGCCGCTGTATGATGATCTGACGGAAGATGCCCTGATCTCGTTCACGCTTCATAATTTTAAGAATGACAGGGATTTTACCTGGCCCCTTCTGTTCCCGATGACGAAAAGCGCAATAAAGGCTATGGATGCTGTTCAGGAGTTTTCAGAACAGAAACTGAACCATAAGATCCGTGGATTTGTGGTAAGCGGTGCTTCCAAGAGGGGATGGACAACCTGGCTTACGGGATCACAGGACAAAAGAGTTCTGGCCATAGCCCCCATGGTGATTGATGTGCTTAATATGCCGGTAAATGTGCCTTATCAGAAAGAGGCCTGGGGTGATTACAGTGAAGAGATAATGGACTATGTGAGACTCGGTATTGCACAGGATCTTGAAAGTCAGGAAGGCAGGGACCTTGCCACAATGATTGACCCGTATTCATACCGTGCCTCCCTCACAATGCCCAAGCTCATAATTATAGGTACAAATGATGAATACTGGCCGGTTGACGCAGTAAAGAAATACTTCAGTGACCTGCCCGGGGAAAAATATATCCACTATGAGCCCAACACTGGCCACGGACTGGGTGACGGAGTGAATGTGGCAAAGTCCCTGAGCGCCTTTTTTAATATCACAATCAATAAAAAAAGCCATCCGGTCTGCGAATGGCAGGTGGAAAATGATGGTGAAAGGACCGCTCTGGTTGTCAGGGCATCTCCTGAACTGATAAGGGCCGGCCTCTGGATATGTGATTCCCCCGACCGCGATTTCAGGGATAACCGGTTCATTGAAAAGAATATTGAATATGAGAATCCCGGTTCGGTAAAGGTGACGGTCGATAATCCCCCTGCAGGATTCAGGGCATTCTATGTCGAGCTTGTTTATCCGGATCCGGTTGAGGGAACATATTCAAGAAGCACCCGCATGTTTGTGGCCGACAGCGGTGAATTATTCCTGGACTGACAAATTGTTCCTGAACTGACAGCTGCCGCCGGAAACCGGACAAAAACATTATCCGGCCGTGATGCCTATGGCATCATGAAAGGCATCATCATCATGCCTCCCCCGGAATTGCCGAATCTCGGATTCACAACATTGTTGTAGATTGAACCGAAGGTATAGGTAAATCCGAAGCTTGTGAAGTATTCGAACTGTGTTGCAAGTTTCTTTCTCTGAAGCAGGATCTGGTCCAGCGGCATGTTCTGACGTACCAGTCCAAGCTGGTCATGCACCATCGAGCCGCTTCCCATGAAGGAAACCGTCAAGCCCCTGGCAATTCTGAGATCCAGGTAGGCAGTAAGCGACAGATTGTTTTTGGACCAGTCGTGGAAATAATTCCTGTATTCAGCCACAAGGTTGATATTGCCCCATTTCTGTACTATTTCATAGGATGCTGAAAGGGAATGACTCCACAGGTTTTCCCTGATCCTGTCATATATTGTTGTATCTATGTAATTGACAAAGGTGTAGCCTGCTGTGTACAGTATCCTCAGCTGACGCCTGGTTGATTCGGAATAGGGATAAATATCATATTCAATACCGGGCATGAAGGAAATACTGATGTTCTCATTGTTGAATGAAGAAGACCGCAGTTTTGCCCTGGCTCCTGCAGACCAGTGGTTGCTGATGCTTTTCACCACCAGAGCATCCAGGTTTTTAGATGAATTGGTACCCCTGATGGTTATTGAGTCATTGATCAGATACTTTGTCTCATTCTGATTCAGTTCCGACAGCAGGTTAATCTTCCAGTTTTCAGTAATACGGCTTGCTGTAAGGCTTCCTGAAAGGTTCCTCGACCGGAAGGTTTTTTCTCCCTGGAGAAACCCGCTGACAGAAGACCTGAACACCCAGCTGTTCCACTTGTCTGTGTAGATAGTCTCAAGCAGGGGTTCTGTGAACGATATGTTTATATAGCCTGCAAGAGGCGTCCTTGCAACATATCTCATCAGGCCCATTTTTAAATTGTTAACCTGCTTGTACCTGGTTATTTCCGAAGTTTCATCAGGCGCAGAAGTGAAGGTCAGCGTATCGGCCATTCCTGCAAATTTGCCCTGGCCTACCAGGAAATAGGTGTATTCAGTCCCGTAAGATCCTGTATTCTGCCTGGTCGAAATAATATACACATCCGCATCCTTGATCTCCCTGACGTAATTGACGTAGGGAATTTCCTTCCTGATGAAATCTGATGACTCCATGTAAATATTAATCGCATTCTTCCTGAGAGTGTCAGCCGGAAAGACAGCCCTCTGGGAATATGACTGGAGAATGATCATCAGAAAAGCGAGAAGCAGCAAGGTTTTTTTCATATCCGTCAGTATTAAACATTTTGTAACCGGGTCGAAAATAAGTAAATATGTCATCCTGCAATGACGGAATCATGTGTTTAACAAATCATTAACCCGGACAAAAAATCCGGCACCCATGGACAGGCGCCGGAAGTAATAAAAATTTAAGGAATGAAAATACAGAATATCAGGGATTTGTCTTCTGTTCTGAATCAAGGTCTTCAAGTCCCTTTCTTGTCATGATCATAGTACTTTCTGAATAATCATTAACAAAGTCCTTACCGATGTTTCCCCCGAGCATTCTTCTTATGCCGCTGTCAATGCTGATTTTTGTTCCCCGGGGTACGTTTACATGAACATCAACAACATCAAATGACCATTTTACTGCTTCCGGATAAGTAAAATACTCATCAAGGAAGAGGGTATCCCCTGAGATTCTGTAATTATACTGAATCCTGTCCGCCTTTTTTGCAGCATCGGTTTTTGATTTCCCCGATGAGCGCTTTGTTACATCAATCCATGCTGATTTTCCGTCGGCTGGCATAATATCCAGATGCGCTCCGATATACAACTGTTTATTTACCTCATCAATAAATACAAAATAATTCTTCCCCGGGATGCTTATTTCATTGTCAGTATCAAGTGCGGCAATTCCTGAGGCCTGTTTTATATAAAGAGTTTCAGGAGGGCCCGTAAGGTATTCCCTGTAGCCTGAACGCGCAGTCTCAACAAAACTGATGCCTTCATTGAACAGGAGAATCGACAGGATGGTAACTCCGAGAATCCATATCACAAATCCCGCGAGGAAAAAAATGCCATCCGCTGCCCTGAGCCGGAATACCATCTTAATACCAAGGTATACCAAAGCCAGAAGGGGAAGAATGACAGTAATGACAGTAAGGAAGCTGATCCACGGCACCATTTTCGGATTTATTACATAATTCAGAAATTCAGGAAGGTAAGAAATATTTATGCCGGCAGCTCCTGGCGCATAAATTCCCGGAAACCTGAAAACAAATACCATTATAAAGGCTGCCGCCGCAAAAAAGCCGGCCACAATAAAAGACAATCCGGCCAGGACAATAACTGCCCTGATCACCAGCCAGAATATGTTTCCGAGAGCCCTGAACATTTCATTAAAGGCATTTCCCGCCCTGGAGGATTCAGTGAAATCCTCCGGTTTACCCATGATGAGAATCATTTCATCAACATCAGAGCTGTCTATTACACTTGCTGCTGATTTTTTTGATAGAAATATTTCTGCAATCCTGAGTTCAATATCTTCAACCGTTTCATTCCAGCCGGGAGTGTTTCTCATTTTATTGCTCAGGGCCAGGAGATAATCCCTGAGTATCCTGTAAGCTTCTTCATCAATGTGAAAAAGGATTCCTCCAAGGTTGATATTGATTGTCTTATCCATAATTAGCCTGGTTTAGTTTTGTAATAATGACTATTTCGCACGAAGCATGCTGACTGACTCTACCAGTTCATCCCACGACCTGTCAAGATCTGCCAGGTAATTCCTCCCTTTGGCTGTAAGTTCATAATACTTCCTCGGCGGTCCCTGCTGGCTTTCTTCCCACCTGTAACTGAGCAATCCGGAATTCTTGAGCCGGGTCAGGAGAGGGTAAAGAGTACCTTCAACCACAATTACCTCAGCCTTCTTCAGTTCATTGATTATATCACTTGAGTAGCTTGATCCCCTGGAAATTACTGACAGAATACAATATTCCAGAATCCCTTTCCGCATTTGAGCCTTTGTGTTTACCAGATCCATAACAACAGATTTAATTTTTTTGCCTAAACCAGATTTCCCCTTCCTCCCTACAGCTTCATGTTTTTCCTCACCCTGTCAAACTCATCCCGCACGGCATCGGTAATATTTTTGATATTTACCGGATCGCCCTTCATCTCAATCTTTTGTGAAGTGGTCCGTGCCTCGGGTATTGCCACATACAGGATAAGATAGATGATGATCCCCAGGCCGCCGGCAAGGATCAGGGCAATGAATATAATCCTGACTATCCATGGATCCAGACTCCAGTAGGCACCGATACCTGCACAGACACCCCCTATTATCCTGCGGTCCGGATCGCGGTACATCCTGTGATAGCCGGAAGAGGAATCCCTTTGCTTTCCGGAATTGCTTCCCTCTTCCGAAAAATCTTCAGGCCTGCCAAGTACCGAAACAGCATAGCGGACATCCTCCATTGTGATTACCTGCCTGTAAGCACTGAGTCTTGCACGGAATAATTCAGACATCCTGGCCTCAATGTCCGAGAGAATTTCGGAAGAACTCTCCTCTCCTGCAAAGTGTAATTCAAGCTCCCTGAGATATCTTTTCAGTTCGCCGTAGGCATCTTCATCAATGTTGAAGGCATAACCCCCGAGATTAATGCTGACAGTTATTTTCATCTTTTCTAATATTTATACTACCATTAACAACATACAATAATCCATTACAAAGATATATATAATTTTTACTACTATGTAATACCTTGTATTGTTTTTTTTTACTTTTTCCGTCTGTCCGGTTCCCGCGGGTAATCATACCGCCGGGAACAATCAGTTGCGGATAAATTAAAAAACCTTTCCCGGAAACATTAAAACAAGCAATTATCCATATCTTTAGTTCCAAAATTTATCTGCTCATGAAGAAATACAAATGGGGAATCCTGGCACCCGGGAAAATGTCGGCAAAGTTTACGAAAGCCCTGAAAACACTTGACAATGCCGAGCTCCATGCAGTTGGCTCACGCGACGTTGAGAGGGCGGCACTTTTTGCCAGGGATTACGGTTTTAGGAATTATTACGGAAGCTATGAAGAACTTGCAGCTGATCCGGAGCTTGAGATAGTCTATATTGCCTCTCCCCACTCCCATCACTATGAACACACTATGCTGTGTCTGAGAAACGGCAAGCATGTGATCTGCGAAAAGGCCTTCGCCCTGAATGCCGGGGAAGTGGCTGAAATGATTGATGAAGCCGGAAAAAGAAAGCTCTTCCTCATGGAGGCTCTCTGGCCTCCCTTTCAGCCTTTTTATCAGAAAGCCAAAGAGATACTCAGTTCAGGCATACTCGGACGGATTAATTACATGAACGGATATTTTTCCTTCATACCACCCTTTAATCCTGAAGACCGCAAGTTCAATCTTGCCCTGGGAGGCGGCTCCCTGCTTGATATCGGTATTTACCCTGTTATTGACGCACTTACATTTCTTGGGGTGCCCTCCGATATAAAAGCCTCTGCCATATTCGGACAAAGCGGCTCGGAAGAATCACTGAGCGTTATTTTTTCATATGATAACAGGTGCATGGCATCCATCTACAGCTCTTTCAGGACCTCGGCGGGCATCGGCAGTGAACTGTACTGTGAAAACGGCAATATGACGGTAGCCCGTGGCAGGGATATGAATCAGACGGTTATTCTTACCCCCCATGACAGGGAAAAGGAGGAGTTCGTATTCAGGCCGCCGGCCATGGGATATCACTGGGAAGCGGCAGAGGTTATGAAATGTCTCGACGAAGGCAGGACTGAAAGCAGTATCGTTCCGTTGTCATTCAGTCTGGATCTGATAACGACTCTTGACCGCATACGCATAGCTGCCGGAATAGAATTTCCCGGCAGCGGATAATAATTTCAGCATGTCCGGTGAAAACCATTCTTCCCTGTCAGAAGAAGCCTTCCTGAAAAAAAAGTTTCTTCTGAGTCTCATTATTCCCGGGATTTTTGTGTTTCTGATGGTACTGGCCAAAGTAATTGAATTGCTCTTTGAAACAGATCTTTCCGTGCTGGGAATTTATCCCCTGTCATTCAGGGGTCTGCCCGGGATCATACTATCACCCTTCATACATGCGGATTTCAGACATCTGCTGAACAATTCCCTGCCCCTCTTCCTCCTGTCGGTATCGCTCTTCTATTTTTATTCGGAAATTGCCCTGAAGGTTTTCATCATGACCTGGATCTTTACAGGCCTGCTTGTGTGGACCGGAGGCAGGGAAGCATGGCACATCGGGGCAAGCGGAATTGTATACGGACTGGCTGCATTCCTTTTCTTCAGCGGCATCCTGAGAAAATACTACAGGCTGGTAGCCCTCTCCCTGCTTCTGGTTTTCCTTTACGGAGAGATGGTCTGGGGATTGTTTCCCGGCATCTATAAAAACATCTCATGGGAATCCCATATGCTGGGATTCATATCCGGTATTTTCCTGGCAATTATCTACCGGAACGAAGGCCCGCAGAAACCTGTTTACGACTGGATGGAAGAGGAGGACGAAGATGAGGAGGAAGAAGAAGGGGGAAAAAGGACGGAAGAGTAAAAGGCAGAAGCTTCATTTTTCGGGTAATTTATTTCTTTTTATTTATTTTTAACGCAAATACTAAACCTGCACCGACCATGATAAGCATTGAAAAAAAATTAAACCCGGCTGATCTGTCAGACAAGCTTGCCGGATTCTGGGAAATTTCCGGACGGAAAATCAACCTGATTGAAAAATACTATGATGAATCCCAGGGTTCACCCGTGTTTACGGTAAAGGGCAGATATTCAACAAGGGGCTGGACCGAATGGACCCAGGGATTTCAATACGGATCAGCCTTCCTCCAGTTTGATGCCACAGGAGATAAAAAGATGCTGGATTATGCCAGGGAAAAGACAGTCAGGAAGATGGCCCCTCATGTGAGCCATACGGGAGTTCATGACCATGGTTTCAACAATGTGAGCACTTACGGGAATCTTCTGAGACTGATGAATGAAGGCAAAATTCCCTTCAGCGAATGGGAGAAAAATTTCTGCGAACTGGCTCTCAAAGTTTCAGGAGCCGTTCAGGCAAGCCGGTGGACTGCCATCAGGGATGGCGGATATATTTACTCCTTTAACGGTGCCCATTCATTGTTTGTCGATACCATAAGAAGCTGCCGCATTCTGATGATTGCCCACCGTCTCGGCCATGTTCTTCAGGCTGAGGGTGATATCAGGATCAGCCTGCTTGAACGCGCACTTGAACATTTGAAGTCCACTGCCAGGTATTCGGTTTATTATGGCGAGGGACGTGATATATGGGATACTGAACCCGGACGTACTGCACATGAATCTGTATTTAATCCTGCTGACGGAAGTTTCCGCTGCCCGTCCTCACAGCAGGGCTATACCGGTTTTACAACATGGACCCGGGGACTGGCATGGGCTGTCTGCGGATTCTCCGAACAGCTTGAATGGATAGATTTTCTGAAAAGGGAAGGAACGGATCATCCCGCAGATCTGAATAACATTGAAAAAATCATTGACAGGGCAGCCAGGGTCACATGCGATTTTTATATAAAAAACAGTCCTTCCGACGGAGTCCCCTACTGGGACACCGGGGCTCCGGGGCTTGTTTATCTGAAAGATTACCTGAACAAGCCTTCAGATCCCTTCAATGAATATGAACCGGTCGACAGCTCGGCTGCAGCCATAGCTGCCCAGGGTCTGTTGCGCCTCGGGCACTTTCTGAAGCAGAAGGGGGATGTTTATTCCGGAAGCCGCTACTGGCAGGCAGGACTGAAAGTGCTTGATTCACTTCTCAGTGAACCTTATCTGAGCACCGGGGAAGAGCATCAGGGGCTTCTCCTGCATTCGGTTTACCACAGGCCCAACGGATGGGATCACATTCCGGAAGGCAGCAAAATACCCAACGGGGAATCAAGCATGTGGGGAGACTATCACATACGGGAAGCCTGCCTCTATCTTCACAGAATCATCAGTAATGAAACATATTATAATTTCTTCAGCTATACAGGATGAATTTACAACCAATCACTGACCTTCAGAGGCTCTGTATCCACACCATAACCGTAAAACCATGGAATATCGGGGAAATTGCCGCAAATTTCTCCTCTGCAGGCGTAAAAGGTATTACAGTATGGCGGGACACCCTGGCTGGCAGGGATATACGGCAAACCGGCAGGATGTTGCGGGACCACGGTCTTTCCATAGTCTCTCTCTGCAGGGGAGGTTTTTTCCCTTCAGCCGACAGAGCCAGGCGCCGGGCCGCAATAGATGACAACCGCAAAGCAATTGAAGAAGCTCATGAACTGGGAACAGACCTGATTGTCCTGGTCTGCGGGGCAGATCCCTCACAGTCTCTTGAAGATTCACGGAAACAGATACACGACGGAATAGCATCAGTCCTTCCTGATGCTGAATCCGCAGGAGTCAGACTGGCAATCGAACCTCTCCATCCGATGTTCGCGGATACACGCTCGGCAATCAACACCCTTGCCCAGGCAAATGATCTTGCTGAAATACTTGAAAGTCCCTCAGCGGGGGTGGCAGTCGACGTATATCACCTGTGGTGGGACCCGGATCTGGAAAAGGAAATAAAGCGCTCGGGGAAAAACGGAAAGCTGTTTGCCTATCATGTATCCGACTGGAAATCGCCAACCGTGGATATGCTTAATGACAGGGGACTGATGGGTGAGGGATGCATTCCCCTGAAGAAAATCAGATCCTGGGTGGAAGACAGCGGATTCAGCGGATTCATTGAAGTGGAAATCTTTTCAGATATATACTGGAGCCGGGATCAGCATTCCTTCCTGCAGGATATAGTTTCCTCATACAAAAAATATGTATGACAGCATTGCCACCGGAGCCTTATTCCGGACTGGCTCACGGCAGGGACCAATGAATCAGACAGCAGAAATAACATCATATCAAATTAATTTACCATGAAACAGCATACCGTAGGAATAATCATGAACGGAGTGACCGGCAGAATGGGCACAAACCAGCATCTTCTCCGCTCAATTGCGGAGATAATCAGACAGGGAGGCGTAAAATGCGGATCCTCAGAAACCATTATGCCTGATCCCATCCTGGTGGGACGGAACGAAACAAAGCTGAAAAACCTCTGCAACATTTCCGGAATCTCAAAAATGAGTACCGATCTGGATGAAGTACTGAAGGACAGGAACTACCAGCTTTATTTTGATGCACAAACAACCGGAAGAAGGGTTGATGCCGTTAAAAAGGCCATCAGGGCGGGAAAGCATATTTACTGTGAGAAACCTGTTGCCATCAGCACGGAGGCTGCCCTCGAACTATATGAATTATGCAGGGATGCCGGACTAAAAAACGGAGTGGTACAGGATAAACTCTGGCTTCCGGGAATACTGAAACTAAAAAGGCTTATTGAAACGGGATTCTTCGGAAGGATCCTTTCCGTAAGGGGGGAATTCGGATACTGGGTGTTTGAGGGAGAAACCATTCCGGCACAAAGACCTTCATGGAATTACCGCAGCGAGGACGACGGCGGTATTATACTGGATATGCTGTGCCACTGGAGATATGTCCTTGACAATGTTTTCGGAAAAGTAAAAGCTGTATCATGCCTTGGAGCAACCCACATACCGGAAAGGTTCGATGAGGAAGGCAAAGCCTATAAGTGCACTGCCGATGATGCCGCCTATGCAACCTTCGAACTTGAAAACGGCATTATTGCACATTTCAATTCCTCATGGGCCGTAAGGGTACGCCGCGATGACCTCCTCACCCTTCAGGTTGACGGAACAAGGGGATCTGCAGTTGCCGGACTCAGGGAATGCTATATCCAGCATTACGGCAACACTCCCAAACCTGTATGGAATCCTGACATTCCCCAGCCGATTGACTTTTTTGAGGGCTGGTCAAGGGTGCCGGAGCAGGAGAATTATGACAATGCCTTCAAGGCACAGTGGGAGCTCTTCCTGAAGCATGTGGTGAAAGATGAACCCTTTCCCTGGGATCTTCATGAAGGTGCCAAAGGAGTGCAGCTTGCGGAAAAAGGTATGGAAAGCTGGAAAAAGCGCTGCTGGACAGAAATACCGGAACTGAAAAAATGATAATCAGGCCCGTTTTGTGGTAATTCACCACAATTATTATCTTTAGGTCCTGATAACCTAAATTAAACCTGCTAATTCAGCCAGTGATGAATAATAAACCTGTAGCTGTCATAACGGGTGCCAGCAGGGGAATCGGGAGAGCAATTGCAATTTCCCTGGCATCTGAAAAGTTTGATATTGCCGCTATCGCCCGTACCGTGGAGAGCGAAGGTATGGAATCCCTTGCAAGGGAAATAACAGCGAAAAATGTTGCGTTTTTCCCCGTTGGCCTTGACATCGCCTGCACGGATTGCCAGGATGAAGTTGTTAAGAACATTCTCGGGCGATATGGCAGGATAGACCTGCTTGTAAACAATGCGGGCGTGGCTCCCCTGAAACGTAACGACCTCCTCGAAATGACCGAGGAGAGCTATGAAAGAGTCATGAACATAAACCTGAAAGGCCCCGTCTTTTTTGCCCAGCGAATCGCCAGGGAAATGATTTATCTCGGCCGGCAGATTTCAGACTACAGACCCGCAATCATCTTTATCTCATCAATATCATCCACCAGGACATCTGTCAACAGGGCGGAATACTGCATTTCCAAAGCCGGTCTGAGCATGGCTTCCTCGGTCTTTGCCGACAGGCTTGCAGCTGACAATATCAGGGTGTTTGAAATCCGGCCCGGCATTATCAATACCGATATGACTGCCAGGGTAAAGGATACATATGACAAACTGATTGCCGACGGCATGGTTCCCCAGAAACGGTGGGGCTATCCGGAAGATATCGGCAGGGCAGTTGCATCTCTCGCACGGGGAGACTGGGATTTTTCAACCGGAGCAATATTCGATATCAGCGGTGGCCTTAATATCACCCGGCTCTGACAGGAATACTGACCTTCAGATTATTCGGCCACGGGCAGAAATACTTGTTGAACATTTTCACGAATATTCTGTTAATTCCTGAAATCAAATGATGAATGTTATGAAACCGTTTTTATTAACTTTTTTTATTTTATTGCTTATGAATACTCCTACCAATGCAGAGGAAAAGATGAATGCCGATGTCAGGAAAACCACTCTGAACTGGCATGGGGAGAAAGTCCTCGGTCATCATACCGGAACGATTCTCCTCAGGGATGGCTGGATTATTTTTGATAACAACAGAATTACCTCCGGAGAATTTACAATTGATATGACAACAATTAAGGATGACGATTCGAATGAAAGACTTGAGGGTCATCTGAAATCTGATGATTTCTTCGGAGTGGACAAACACCCTCTGTCCAAAATTGTGATCCTGGAAAGCGAAGCTTTTGACAAGGGCAAGGGTCTGGTTAAGGGCCATCTCACTATCAAGGGGATAACACATCCGGTTGAATTCAGCGCCACAATGCAAAAGAATAATGAAGGAACAAGCTTTTTTGCCCTTATCATTGTCGACCGGTCCAAGTATAATGTACGCTATGGTTCCGGTTCATTTTTCGAGAATCTTGGCGATAAAGCGATTTATGACGAATTCAGGGTCAGGGTGAATCTGCATCTGAACTGATAGCCATAACAAATTACACGGGAATTGCAATGATTTCCGTATCACCTGATACAGCTTCAGGATTAAGAACCCTGAAGCTGTATTTATTTTTCCTCAGAAAATTCTCCGTGAAGTCCCTGCATTCCTTCCCATGAGTGGCAACAAGCATTTTCGGATGTTCCCGTGAAATGAATTCCTCCAGATCGGCAAGCACTTCCATCTCACCACCCTCAACATCTATTTTTATAAAATCAGGCGGCCGGATCACGCCCCGTTTTATCAGTCCGCCGACAGATACCTGTTCAACTTTCAGGTTTCCATCTCCTGTCACAAAACCTGTTGCGGAACCGTGCCGGTTGTCAAAACGGACAAATCCGTCATACCTGCCGGCTGCCGCTTCAATCAGGGTGATATTCCTGAAATCATTTATTTCAATATGCCGCCTGAAAAACTTAATATTCATCGGTCTCGGCTCCAGTGAATAGATCCATCCTTCCCCCCTGCTGACTGTTGCAGCCATCGAGGAATAATATCCGAAATGTGCCCCGATATCCAGGAATATGCTTCCCGGTTCGAAATTATCCAGGAAGGCTCTGGTTTTGTACGACTCATAATCACCTCTGATGAATCTGGAACCCGAGGCAATACTCCATTTTTTCCCTTTGAGTGGTCCGGACCGTATTCTTGCGGATACTCTCCTGAATACAGTTTTAAAGACGTGCTTAAGCTTCATTTACAAAAGTAAAACAGGGGGAAAGTTAATAAAATTATCAGCCCCTGAAATGAATTTCTTTTTTAGAAAATTATTAAAACTCTTGGAAATACAATAAATCATAATAATCTTGTATTGATAAAACATATTCATCTATGGCAAATAGTGTTTCTCTTAAAAACGACAGGCAAAAACTTGTCACAGAAGGTTATCTCATCCCTTTTATGCTGGTTACCAGCTTGTTTTTTCTCTGGGGCTTTGCTCACGGATGCCTCGATGTCCTGAACAAGCATTTTCAGGAATTGCTTAGCATTTCAAAGGCAAAATCAGCTCTTGTGCAATTCGTGTTTTACGGTGGATATTTCCTGATGGCCATCCCCGCAGGCCTCCTGATGCAGCGCTTCGGATACAAAAAGGGAATCATATGGGGCCTGCTCCTTTTCTGTGCCGGTGCTTTCCTGATGTTTCCGGCAACTTTTATCCAGACCTTCGGCAGCTTTCTTGCCTGCCTGTTCATAATTGCCTGCGGACTAACCTTTCTCGAAACAGCCGCAAATCCCTATACAACAGTACTTGGTCCTCCGGAAAGTGCAGAAAGGCGTATCAATTTCTCCCAGTCATTCAACGGTCTGGGATGGATAGCCGGACCTCTCATCGGTGGACTGCTCATTTTTTCGAACACTGAAAGCGAAAATAAATTCTCATCCATTGCCCTGCCCTACATGGTGATCGGCACTCTGGTCCTTCTTGTCGCACTGCTTTTCTGGCGGGTCACCCTTCCAGAAGTAAAGGAAGAATCACAAAAAGCGGATGACAATGGACCGGACAGCAATGCGGCGGATTATGATGTGAGCTGGAGAAATCTCTTCCGTCACAGGCATTTCGTCCTGGCAGTGATTGCACAGTTCTTTTATGTTGCAGCCCAGACGGGAGTGAACAGTTTTTTCATCAACTATGTTACGGAAGAAATGCCGGCCATAAGCAACCAGGCAGCATCCAGGATTCTTGCTTTCGGAGGCATGGGACTTTTCTGGCTGGGAAGGTTTACGGGAAGCACAATTTTCATGCGGCTGGCAAAACCAAACAGGCTGCTCGCGATATATGCCCTGATGAATGTTATTACTATGATCATTGTAATGGCCGGGCTCGGATGGTTTTCCGTTGTGGCCCTGTTTTCAACATACTTCTTCATGTCAATTATGTTTCCCACAATATTTGCCCTTGGAATAAAGGATCTGGGGCCACTGACCAAAAAGGCATCATCCTTCCTTGTAATGGCAATAGTGGGAGGCGCTCTCATTCCCATGCTGATGGGTCATATTGCAGATATTTCCACCATGGCAACGGGTTTCGCAGTACCTCTTGCCTGCTTTGCATTCATCCTGTATTTCGGCCTTGACGGATATAAGGTAAGAATTGCCGGAAAGTAAACCATCATTAACCATACTGATAAACAAAATTCCGTTAGTATCTTAAAAATAAATTGACAGGCACCCCGAAGAAAAACCTGAGGATTTCATTTGTCACATCCGGACACTTTCCTGATGACGACAGGATTTTTTATCATCAGGGCAGAACCCTGGCAGAAAAAGGATTCCCTGTTCAGATTGTTTCCTCTAAAACAGATACTGACTGTTCCGCTGAGGGAATGATCCTGAACTGCTTCGACGGGGGATCCATGACTAAAAGGGAAAAAATAAGGAAATTCACCGAAACCCTCAGGCAGTTCAATCCGGATGTACTGATATGTTCAGAACCTCTTACGGTACTGGCAGGCAGATTATTCAGACACGGGAGTAAAAAAAGGATCAGAATAATCTATGATATTACCGAATGGTATCCTTCAAAGAAAAACCTGGCCGGGAAAAGAGCTTTCTGCAAATACATCACTTTTATCAAACTTTTGTTTTTCAATATATTATCCTCAGCACTGGCCGATGCGTTTATTTTCGGTGAATATTATAAAAGCAGACCTTACAGATTCCTTTTCCCTTTCAGACCATTCATTTTCTCAACCTACTATCCTGATCTTAAATACATTGAATTTAAAAAACCCGAGCCGGCCGACGGGAAACTAAGGCTCTCCTATTCAGGGAAAATAAGCCGGGAGAAGGGATTTGTGAATTTCATAAGTGTCATAGACGGCCTTTCGGCTGTTCACCATGATCTTGAGATTGAGGTGAAAATAACAGGCTGGTTCGAAACGGATGATGACAGGAAAGAATGCGAAACATACCTGAAAAACGTGAATGCGGATATTGCTTTCATCATGAAGGGAAAACAGGATTTTGCCGGATATACCGGGAGTTTGCATGAAACTGATATCTTCCTCGATCTCAGAAGTGATGACCCTGAAAATAAACATTGCCTTCCCATAAAATTATTTTATTATGCTGCAGCTGGCAGACCGGTGATTTTTTCTGACCTTAAGGCAATCAGAAAAGAAGTGGAAGTGGAGAAATTCGGATTCCTCGTCAAACCCGGTGATACTGAAATGATTGTCAGACTGATTTCGGAATATCTCGAGAATAGTGACTTATACTGCCGTCACTGCAATGAAGCACGAAATCTGGCCGAGACAAAGTATAACTGGGGAAGGATCAGTTCAGAGTTTGTTAAATTCGTTATTAATGCAGCTTCCCGCACGGGAGCCGCTGATAAATAATCTTGAAATGTTATCCAGGAACACGTCAATTACCATCGTTACCAAATTCCTGATTCTGGCGGCCAACTTTGCCCTTGTGGTTGCCAGTACCAGGCTGTGGGGCAGTGAAGGCAGGGGCGAAATAGCCCTGTTGCTGGCAAACATTTCAATAATAGCCATATTCGGAAATGTGTTTTGCGGAAGTACAATAGCTTTCCATACACCGGTAATGAACAGGGATATTCTCCTGACAGCGGGATCCGCCGGAGCTCTTCTTGTGTCCCTTACAGGTTCGCTGTTCTTTTCGCTGCTTTTCGGATTCAGGAATTTCACCTTTCTGCTTCCAATGTCCTTCTTCCTGTCACTTTCAACACTCGTTACATCATACCGGCTGGGGAAAAAAGATTTTGTGAGATACAACCTGCTTACCCTGCTGAACCCCCTGTCCATACTCATCTTTTTATACATACTGTATGCACTGCTGCATAAAACAGGTCTTGAAACTTATTACCATGCCTGGTATATCGGTACGGGATCAGTCTCCCTCTTCGCACTGACAAGCCTCCTGAGAAGAAATCCGTATAAAAGGCCCGGTCTGAAAACTGCTGACCTTAAGAGAATACTGAACTACGGTTTTAAAAATGAATTCAATTATCTGCTACAGTTCCTCTCATACCGCCTTTCATATTATTTCATTGCACGGATTCTCGGATATGTACAGCTCGGGATTTTTTCGGTAGTAATTTCCGTTTCTGAGGCAGTCTGGATTATCAGCCGGAGCATGTCGGCAGTTCATTATTCCAATGTCATCAACAGCAATGATTTCATCAGAAGCCGCAAAGAGACAGTCGCTTTCGCAAGACAAAGCTTTATAATCAGCATTGCTGTCCTGGCAGTTTCCGTTCTTGTTCCGGTGAAAGTATATCAGCTGGTCTTCGGGGCTGAATTCGGTATCGTCAGAAAATATATTCTGTACATGATACCGGGCATAATGGCAATCTCCGTATCGAACCTCTATGGACATTACTTTGCCGGAACGGGAAAGCTGAACATAATAAGGAACAAATCACTCATAGGCCTTCTGGCAATAATTATATCCATGCCCTTTCTGATAAAGGCATTCCAGATGGAAGGCGTATGCATTGCTGTTAATATTTCATATATACTATCTTCGGTTTATCTCTGGGTTTATTTCCGCAGGGAAGGAAAAAGCCTTAACTTTAAAACTCAAGCCTAATAAACTATGAAAAAGCATCTCTTCATATTTGCAGTTTTCCTGATATCCGGATTTACAAACTTCAGTGAAGCATGTACCACTTTTATTATTTCAGGAAGATATACTCCCGATAGCAGGCCAATCCTGTACAAGCACCGCGACACCGGGGTTACTGACAATGCCCTGGCAGTTTTCAGTGACGGAAAATATAATTACGTGGGTCTGCTGAATTCGGATAAAAACTGGAACAATGAAGTATGGGGAGGATTCAATTCTGCAGGGTTTGCAATAATGAACTCTGTCGCCTATAACAAGAACATCGGTGATACCACCGGCCTGGCCGATCAGGAAGGAAGGATCATGAAACTTGCCCTTCAGAACTGTGCCACCGTGGACGATTTTGAAAAACTCCTGGCAGAACTTCCGAAGCCCCTGGGTGTTGATACCAATTTCGGAGTGATAGACGCACTCGGAGGAGCCGCCTATTTTGAAACGGGAAATTACGGCTTTGAAAAGATAGATGCCAATGATGCTGCAGCGGCACCCTACGGCTATCTTATAAGGACAAACCATGCCTTTACCGGACCTGTCGACAAGGGATTCGGCTACATCAGGTACTCAACGGCAAATGAAGCCCTTTACAGGGCAGCTGCAATGAACAGGTACGATCCGCAGTATCTCATATCAAACATATCCCGCAATCTTTATCATTCACTTACGGATGTCAATCTCCGGGATGTACTCCCGGCAGACAGTGAACGGGAGAAATTTGTTTTTTTCGAGGATTTCATTCCCAGGTATTCCTCCGCATCTGCTATCTGTGTTGCTGGTACAAAAGCGGGTGAAGATCCCTCAGGCACGGTAATGTGGACTTTATGCGGCTTTCCTCTCACAACTGCCGTTGTGCCCGTCTGGCTGACAAAAGATAAAATCCTTCCGGCAGCGGTGAGTATGAAGGATGATCTTCATTCCCCGCTGTGCGACGCGGCACTCAGGCTGAAAGACAGATGCTTCCCGGTAAAAAGAGGATCCGGGACGAAATATCTGAATCTTGCGGCACTTCTGAACGGCCGGAACACCGGAATCTTACAGCTGCTCGAATCTTTCGAGAATGAAATATTCAAAAAGGCGGATGAACTGATCCGCTCTGCACCCGGCATGATACCGGATGAAAAAGGCATTGGCCGGTTTTACAGCTGGCTGGATGACTATATTGAAGATTCATACCGTATGCTGTCCGAAACCGGAACAGCAGGCGGACAGAAACTGCCCCCGGAGCTTGTTGATCCTCCGCGCGAATTTTCAGTTATGCCCTTCTGGTTCTGGAATGATACCCTGAAAGATGATGAAATCATCCGGCAGATCGCTGATTTTGAATCCCACGGAGTTTATGGTTTTGTCATTCACCCGCGCGTCGGTCTGCCTCAGAATGTGAAATGGCTCGGACCCGAAATGATCCATGCAATGAATATTGCCATAAGCGAAGCAGCCCGCCGCAATATGTATGTTATACTCTATGACGAGGGAATGTATCCTTCGGGCTCATCTTCCGGACAGGTTGTGGAAAAAAATCCGGAACATGCAGCCAGGGGACTGGCAAAAATCGATCTGAAGGAAGGAGAAGAACTCCGGCTGGAAGAAGGCTGGAAGCTTGTAACCATTGCCCAGCGGCCCGGAAACAGACGCACGGCTATCATAGAACGCCCCTCCGGAGGGGTAATCCGGGGTCTTCATTACCTGAATGAGGGCGAGGAAAGGCTTCTCGAACATTCCCCGCCCGCGGGTGACCTCCTCAACCCGGATGCAGTGTCAAGCTTCATTTCACTTGTATATGATAAATATGCAAGGGAATTCGGGAAATATTTCGGGAATACCATCATGGGAATCTTTACCGATGAACCCTCTCCGCTCGGAAGGGATGCCCTGAGGGGAATGGTTCCGGGAAATGCATCCCTCCTTCCGCGTATTAAAAAGATACTGGGATATGACATTACCCCCCATCTGGCAGACCTCTGGTATAACGACTATCCTGATTCAGAACGGCACAGGACCGATTATTACCATGCCATCAACATATGCCTTGAGGAAAACTATTACAGGAGACTGGGCAACTGGTGCTTCCTTCATAACATATCTCTTATGGGACATCCGGCCGGATCAATGGACATAGGCACTCAGCGTTATTTCCAGATCCCCGGCCAGGACCTCGTATGGAGATATGTTGAACCGGGGCCGAAAGCCCTGGAGGGACAACATTCAACTATGGCCAAGGGTGCTTCAAGTGCAATGATCCACAACGGTTATCGCCGGAATTCAAATGAGCTTTACGGAGCCTACGGCCATGAGCTCACCTGGGAAGAGATGCTGTGGCTTGCCGGCTGGTGTTTTGTAAGAGGTCATAACCTGCTCATTCCCCATGCCTTTTTCTATTCGGTCCGGGGTCCAAGAATTGATGAGCGTCCGCCTGATGTGGGGCCGAATGCATCCTGGTGGCCGGATTATAAACCCTATGCCGATGCCTGCCGCAGATTAAGCTGGCTGAATACCGATTCCCGGCATATATGCGACCTTGCAATACTCTGCGAAGCCACCTGGCTGCCTGACAGGCCGGCAAAAGTACTGTACAGGAACCAGCGGGATTTCAACTACCTTGAAATCCGCCATCTGTGGGAAGACGCAAAGATTGATTCCAGGGGAATCCATATAGGGGACATGACTTACAGGGCACTTATAGTCGACAGCCTTTCATTCATTCCCCCCAGGGTGATTCCTAAACTTAAGAAACTGGCCAGGCACAGGCACCTCATCCTGAGAAGTGACTCAAAACTTGCATCCGTCTGCAACGGGGCACTGGTTTACGGAAGCGGGGATGAACTCAGGGCTGCAGTAAACAAAATCACCCCGCCCGACATCGTCCTGAGTCCTTCTTCAGGAAACATACGCTGCCGCCATGTGGAAAAAGACGGGGATCATTACTTCATGCTCTTCAATGAGGAAAATTCCGAAGTAACTGCAAACATCAGCCTGAAAATTGAAAATGACATTAAGAATACCGGAAATACAAGGGAATGGATTGACCCATTCACCGCAAAAACAAGTACTGCCGGAACAGACCGGGCGGTATATTTCAAACCCTTTGAAATGAAATTGCTCAGAATTGCCCGGAAATAACAATTATAACCACTCATTAATTCTGAAAACTCATGCCGTTTAAAACATTGAATCTCTTTTTTCACTTCTGCCGCGGAATTCTGCCCTTAGCTTTTCTGGTGCTGACGGCCTGCAGCAACCGGCAGGTTCCGGAAGAACTGATGGTAGAATTCATCCGCGATCCGGAAGGAGTCAGGATAATGGATCTCAGGCCGGAATTTACATGGATAGTGCCGCTGCATGCAAAAAACCAGACTGCCTGTGAAATACTGGTATCCTCGGGCAGGGAAAAGCTTGAAAAAGATATTGCAGATATCTGGAACAGCGGAAAAATGATCGCTCCGGCATCGTGTGAGGTGGAATACGGAGGACCTCTCCTGTCGCCTGACAGCAGGTACTTCTGGAAAGTAAGGATATGGGATGAAAAGGACAGACCGGCCGGATACTCGGAAATCCGGTCTTTTACAACCGGAAATCCGGCGGGCTATGCCACTACTGCCAACAAATTCCGTTCGTCATCAATACATCCCCTGAAGCTGACAAGGATCAGTGAAGGTCATTATTTTGCAGACTTCGGAAAGGATGCCTTCGGAAAACTTATTATTACCGGTATCAGTCCTGATATAGCCGATACCCTGACTGTCCACCTGGGGGAAAAACTTGCCGCAGCAAACACTGTTGACCGTAATCCCGGGGGAACAATACGTTATTACAGAGTAAAAATCCCCCTGAAACCCGGACAAAATTCTTTCACCGCAGAACTGCCTCCGGATGAAAGGAATACCGGGCCCTCAGCCGTACATCTTCCCGATTCACTCGGCATCATTGCACCTTTCCGCTATGCAGAGATTGAAAACTGCAGCTTCAGGCTCGAAAAGAACAACCTTGTTCAGGAAGTAACCAGTTATTTTTTTGATGACGGTGCGGGCAGCTTCACCTGCTCCGATACTATTCTGAACCAGGTGTGGGATATGTGCAAATATACCATGAAGGCCACATCATTTGCGGGGATTTATATTGACGGCGACAGGGAAAGGATCCCCTATGAAGCCGATGCCTATATAAATCAGCTGGGGCACTATTACACCGACAGGGAATATTCAATGGGAAGGCTTACAAACGAATATTTTATAAAACATCCTACCTGGCCTACCGAGTGGATACTTCACACAGTACTGATGTTCTGGAACGATTACATGTTCACCGGGAATCCCGAATCACTCAGGGAATACTATGAGGAGCTCCGGCACAAAACCCTCATTTCCCTGGCGAGGGAAGATGGTCTGATCTCATCAAAAAATGCAACTGACCGGATTATGGAGGATATCGGTTTTTCAGACCCGGGGGAAAGGATACGCGATATTGTTGACTGGCCGCCGGCACAGAAGGATACGGGCTGGAAGCTTGCCGGTCCGGAAGGCGAAAGAGACGGATATGACATGGTTGAAATCAATACTGTGGTAAATTCATTCTATTACCGTAATCTGTTTCTCATGTCAGAAATAGCCGGGATCCTCGGGAAAACAGATGACTCTGCATTCTTTCGCAGGGAATCGGAAAAGGTAAGGAAATCAATCAATGAAAAACTGCTCGACCGGTCCAAAGGTATTTACCTCGATGGTGAGAATTCGGAACATTCATCGCTTCATGCCAACATGATGCCCCTGGCTTTCGGAATCATTCCCGCGGAGTACAGAAAAAGCGTCATTGAGTTTATCAAATCCAGGGGAATGGCATGCAGTGTTTACGGAGCCCAGTACCTGCTGGAGGGATTGTTCAGGGAAGGCGAAGCGGAATATGCAGTCAGTCTGATGAATGCAACCCACGACAGGAGCTGGTGGAACATGATAAGGACCGGATCCACAATGGCGATGGAGGCCTGGGACATGAAATACAAACCCAATTCCGACTGGAACCATGCATGGGGAGCAGTACCTGCAAATATCATTCCCGGCTATATGTGGGGTATTGCCCCTGCAGAACCCGGTTTCGCTGCTGTTACCATCAGACCTCAGCTCAGCGGCCTGACCTACAGTAAAATTGAAGTGCCCACGATCAGGGGAAAAATAGTTGCGGAATTCAGGGCCAAGGGGAAATCATCCGTTTATACGGTAAACATCCCTGCCAATATGAAGGGCAGACTCATTCTTCCTGACAGGGAAGCATTTGAACTCAGTCCGGGAATCAATTCATTGAAACAGGTTCATACCGTAAAAACACAATAAAATCAACAAACATCACAAAAAAAAACATACAATGAAAACAGCTATTTTTCCCTTGCTTTTCACATTCTTACTTGTGGCGGCATGCCCGTCCTGCAGTAATACTGATATTTACAGGGCAGACATCATCGTTTACGGAGGAACATCGGCTGCTGTCACAACAGCCGTTCAGGCAGCAAGAATGGGAAAATCGGTAATTGTTGTTTCTCCCGACAGACATCTTGGCGGCCTGTCCTCTTCCGGTCTGGGATATACCGACACAGGGAACAAGGAAGTTATCGGAGGAATTGCCAGAGAGTTTTATCAATATGTTTACCAACACTATGAAAGGCCTGAATCATGGAAATGGCAGGAAAAGTCCTCATATGGCAACCGCGGACAGGGAATACCGGCAATAGACGGGGAAAAACGGACCATGTGGATCTTTGAGCCCCACGTGGCAGAAGCCATATTCGAAAAATTTACAGAGGATCATAATATCACTGTTTTCCGCGATGAATGGCTGGACAGGGAAGAAAATACAATTAAAAAGGATGGCAGGATAATTTCCTTCCGGACACTCAGCGGTAAAACCTTCAGAGGAAAAATTTTTGTTGATGCAAGCTATGAAGGTGATCTGATGGCAGCTGCCGGAGTAAGCTATCATGTGGGCAGGGAGGCAAACAGTGTCTATGACGAAACCTGGAATGGTGTCCAGAAAGGATTGTATCATCATAAACACTATTTCAGGGATAATATAAGCCCGTATAAAATACCGGGCGATCCTTCAGGCGGACTGCTTCCCCGTGTTTCTGCCGGGGCACCCGGTGAAAACGGATCCGCCGACAACAAAATACAGGCATACTGCTACAGGTTATGCCTTACAAAGCATCCTGAAAACAAAATACCTTTCACCAGGCCTGAGGGATATGACAGCACACAGTATGAACTGCTGGTCAGGGTACTGGCAGCAGGCTGGGATGAATATTTTGAGAAATTTGACGAGATACCCAATCTTAAAACCGATGTAAACAACCACGGGCCCTTCAGCTCGGATAATATCGGCATGAACTATGATTACCCGGAGGCATCCTATGAAAGACGCCGGGAGATACTGAATGAACATATAACCTACCAGAAGGGGCTGCTCTATTTTACTGCAACGGATAAAAGGATTCCGGAATGGCTCAGGAATGAAATAAATTTATGGGGCTATGCGGCTGATGAATTCACCGATAACGGAAACTGGCCCTATAATATATATGTAAGGGAAGCCCGCCGTATGACCGGGGAATATGTAATGACCGAACATGATGTACTTGTCAGAAGGCCTGTTCCTGAACCCGTGGGCATGGGCTCATATACAATGGACTCACATCATGTGCAGCGTTATGTGACACCCGAAGGATATGTTCAGAATGAAGGTGATATAGGAGTACCTGCCCCTGAACCCTATCAGATAGCCATGGGCTCTCTCCTGCCGAAACGCTCTGAATGTTCAAATCTTATTGTCCCGGTTTGTGTTTCCAGTTCGCATGTAGCCTTTGGCTCAGTCAGGATGGAGCCTGTTTTCATGATTCTGGGCCAGAGTGCCGGAACCATCGCCTCAATGGCCATTGATAAAAACAAAAACATTCACGACCTGTCATATTCCGGGATAAGGGAGAAACTGCTGAGTGACGGACAGATACTTGAGTATTAATCAGGGTTCGCTAATATGCCGTATTTCAATTACATCTGTCTCATCTGTCTTTTTTGATTTTTCGTCAAATTTAGAAGCTGTTCGTCAAAGATGCTTTAAAATGCTTGACTTTGAATTAACTGTCTTCTAATTTTGATTTAGATATTTACTATTAACCTCAATGTCCGGGAACCAGTTAGTAATTCCCATTATGAGTGCGTAGAAAATTGTAGTGCAAGCTGAAAAACTTAAGAGTAAGCAAAACCAAAAAAAACAACCATGAAAAAAATTTATCTGTGTATTGCTGCAGCTTTTATTCTGGCTGCATCCCCCTCCCTTGCTCAGTTTGAAAAAGGCAGTTTCATTACGGGGGTTAGTTCAACCTTCGGCGTAGGCTCATTCGGAACTGATCTGATGAGTATTGGTACAACCAGTCAAAAAATAAAATATAATGAGGAAGAGGTGAAGGGCACTCTGAAAGGCGGTAAGTATTTTAATTTATCCCTTTTACCCCGTGCCGGATACTTTGTCATTGACAATCTTTCAGTCGGACTTGATCTGATTCTGGGTTATAATTCATGGAAGTATCCGGAAGAAGGCAAGAACGGTGTTGAGAAGACAACAAGTACTTCTGTGGCGGCAGGCCCTTTTGTAAGATATTATTACCCCCTGGAGAAGCTGTACCCTTTTGTTCAGGCAAATGTGGCTTTTGGAATAGATAAAACCAAGGGATACTACAGTTCAACAAATTTGCTTTCCGTGTATGGAATTGGTGTGGGAGCTGCCAAGACTATTGGAGAGAAGGTAATGGTGGATGCTGTGCTCGGCTGGAATTCCGCCAGCCTGACGGATGAAGACAATGACAAGGAGATTTATGGTTCATTTGGTGTGCGTGTTGGTTTCTCCTATTTTTTCAGCATTAAGTAACCAGTATTGATTTATCAGAAATAATTTAAAAATCCTATCATGAAAAAGATATATTTATTTGTTGCGGCTATTTGTGTTTTATCGGTTTCACACACCTTTGCACAATTTGAAAAGGGCAGAATACTGGCAGGAATTTCTTCCGGTCTCCAGGTCACTGACCCAGGAGCTTCCCTGATGAACCTGGGATTGGGAAGGATAAAATATAAGGAAGACGGAGAGCGCGCGGAAAAAGGTCCCAAAGAATTTAATATTAATCTTCTACCCCGTGCAGCTTATTTTGTTATGGATAATCTGGCTGTAGGCCTGGATCTGCAGGTATATCTGAACGTCTTAAAAGACAGAACTACCAAAGGTTCCAACTATGTCAATACTTTTCTGGCAGCGGGCCCTTTTGTGAGATATTATTATCCTCTGGAGAAAATTCATCCTTTTGCTGAGGCAAACATGGGACTCGGCATCTCCAGAACACTGGATTCCTCGGATGGTGAAAATGGTTTTTTATACGGAGTTGGTATTGGCGCCGCACTGCCTCTTGGAGAAAACCTGATGCTGGACGGCCAGGTCGGATTTAGCTCAAATATATGGAAAGATGTGGACCCTGACAAGAAACAGGCTTCTACCAAATATATTTACAACTCGTTCGGTGGGCGTGTCGGATTTATCCTGTTATTCGGTAAGGGAAAATAATTCATAAAATTATTTCACGGAAACACAGCGGTTTCAGACATATTCTTATCTGAAACAATCAGGACGTGTCATCACTGATTCATATTCCGCGTATCAGGCATGATAAACCTGATTGTGATTACCGGGTTTTCCGGCACATCTTTCCTGCAGGCCTTAATTAAAAATTCTGCCACAGGGTTTTGAATAAATTAAAATATTTCATGGCTTAAATAAATCTTCATATCTGTAATGAAAAAAATACATATGAAAATAACAAGTATACTGATGTCACTTGTTTTACTTATTTCCCAGAGTTACAGCCTGTCGGCAGGAACAATCCCCGTTGAGTTAAAAAGCCTTGAAGAATCAGTTTTCATACCCGACCAGGAGGCTATTGACCTGGCTTTCGGGGAACTGAATGAACTGGATGAATATCTCGAGCTGAATACCGGTTTAAGCTACACAGATCTGCAGGCAGCCGGCAGCATTCTGATTAAGGATATCAGCGACATGGTTGCCCCGTTTGGCCAGTCTGAAGAAGGTGATGACGAGGATCCGCTGGGAATACCCGCTTTCTGGTGGGGGTGCTTCATGGGAATTATAGGAGTACTGCTGGTCTATATATTTACTGACAATAACAAGGACCAAACAAAAAAGGCATTCAAGGGATTCCTGGTAACGCTTGTTTCTTCCTTTGCCGCCAGTGCAATTATCATGATTGTTATACTTGCAACCACCCCGGTAGTGTTATCAGATTAGAATTAAACATGAATGAAAAAATTATAAAAAATTCTCATCGGGTGTTTTAGAATAAAGAAATATTCATATTTTTACTTAATTAGTGTCTGTCCATAAAGTCCCTGTTTTGTGTAAAATCGGGAAAATTTTTTGTTGAGTAAAGGGATTTATCCAACAAAATTCAGTACCCGGCAAAAAACAGCCATGCTCCTGTTAATA
>Ga0255343_1000088_pt1 | contig 151254 bp, 134 predicted proteins | sample wastewater_treat_4_FD_192413 | JGI IMG/M metagenome (GOLD analysis project Ga0255343, IMG submission 192413) | Wastewater microbial communities from Lulu Island WWTP, Vancouver, Canada - plant16 | ecosystem: Engineered > WWTP > Wastewater > Unclassified | place: Canada: Vancouver, British... | reverse complement strand
CTTCGTGCTGCGACAGGCCATGGAAATCAAACTTAAAAAAATCTTCGATCTCTGCTATAAACGGGCTCTCTCCCGTCAACGACCTGAGCCCCCTCTTCGGTAACATTTATTTATGAGGCAACGGGGTCGTTCTTGCCGCTGAAAACCGGTGACGTCATATTCCCTCTGAATTGTAATCGAAATGCACAGAAAAACTCAAAAAATTGCCGCTTGACAATAAATTACAAATATGCAAACAAAACAGCCGGATAACGCCCCGGCAAAAGATGTTTCTGTTTCGGGCATTGTCTTTTTTACGTGTTGTTTTGCAGTGACGGCTCACAAGTTCAATCAACGCCTCAGCCACAAGTAGAGCTCAATCTGTTATGCTTCTTTGTACTGGTCAAGTACAAAAGGGGAGGGGCTGTTTAGCCTTTTCCGTCATCATTGCTCTACTCATTGTCCTTTCCGTATCGCCTTTTATACACAGAGCACAGGCCGCTCAGGTGACTCTTGCCTGGGATCGCAACCCAGACCCGAGTGTAATCGGATATCGTCTCTATTACGGGACAGGGAACTACTCTTATTATTCCATGGTCGACGTCGGCAACTCGACTCAAGCCGTCGTCTCAGGGCTCGTAAGCGGTGTCACTTATTATTTCGCCGTGACGGATTATAACTCGGTGGGCGAAAGCGGATTTTCCAACGAGGTTTCGTACGCTGTCCCGGCGGATACGTCACCCCGCGATTCAAACGGTACTCATAGCGGGAGCAGTGCCGGGACCGGCGGCGGGGGCGGTTGTTTTATCGCGACAGCCGCCTACGGAAGCTTCCTCGCACCCGAGGTCCTCCTCCTCAGAAAATTCCGCGACGATCACCTCCTGACAAACGCACCCGGCAGACTCTTTGTGAAATTGTACTGCAGTCTGTCGCCGCCCCTTGCCGACTTCATTCGAAAAGACGAAAAACTGAGAACAGCGACGAGATTGCTCCTCGCCCCGGTCGTTTACGCCGTAAAGTATCCCGCCGCAGGATTCCTTGGCCTCGTGCTGCTCGGTATATGCGGCTTTCGAAGCATGACCGGGCGATCAAGAAAATTCCAGTAGCACCCCTCACGGCCGGGATATCTTCCTTCGTGCCGTTCTGTTTGCTTTCACCCCGAAAAAACGAGAAGTCCCGTGGTGGAGGATCCACGGGACTTCCAGAAGGAGTTATGAAAGGAGGATAATGGTCCTATAGATTTTTTGCCGCCCACAGAGCCGCCTGGAGGCGGTTGGGGACGTTGATCTTCTTGAAGATGTTGTAGATGTGCGTCTTTACCGTGTGGGCGCTTATGCACAGATGGTTGGCGATGTCCTCATTTTTGGAGCCGCTGATGACCATGGTCAATATTTCAAGCTCCCGCTGAGTGAGGACAATGACATCCTTCTTGCTATTGTTGGTGTCCTTCCTGGAGAGGATGTACTTGGCCATGACATCCCTCGGGTACCACATCTCCCCCTTGACCATGGCCGTGATGCCTTTGACAAACTGCTTGGGAGAGTCCTGTTCGTAGAAAAAGCCCCTGATTCCCCAGGAGATGGCCTTGTCTTCGATCCCCGAGCCGGGTTTTACATTAAAAAGCGCCACGATATGTTCGGACAGGCTTCTTTTGCTTGCCGATTCGAGACCCATGAAATATTTGTCGAGGTCTTTCTCCGGCGAGTCCAGCAGAACCAGTGCGGGACAACCCTGGCCATTTTCGCCGACAGGCGGACCGTGGCGGGCGTCTGCGGTGACGACACACTTTGCGCCCAACTCCTTCTCCAGATAGTCGGCCAGAATATCGTTCTGCAGTTTGCGTGGCCCAATGATGTAAATCATTTGCTTGTTTGCTGGCGTTCCCATGGCCCCCTCTCAAAATCTTTTTTATTCAATCAAGTTTCGGATAGTTTCCCTATGCTAGATTAGATCGGCATCTAATACTTTTTCCTTAGGCACATTACGTGCCAATCAATAAAAAATATTGTTAAACAAAACAAGTTATCATTTGAAATCAAATGGTTAGAATCTAATTATTTTATTTTTCCGTCTAATGATAAAGTAGTATTTCCTCAGAATTGGAAAGGAAACAGGAGGAACCCTACAAAACGTGAAGGTCAAAGATCATGGGACGAGAAGACCAGGCAAGAAGCCGAAAATTGAAAATATACTGTATTATCGTTATGTTATACATTTTGTTTGTTATGGTTATGTCCGGCTCATACAGAAGCTCGGACGGTACGAAATTCACAATTTGAAGTAATCTTTAAAAATAATGTAATATCAGCATGATACAAAAACTACATTAATTTGTGGCCGTTTCCTGTCAATTTTTAGAGGCGATTTGCAGATATAGAGAGGATAAATATACGACAGACCTGAAAAGTTCCTCCGGGCTTGTTCTCCATGAGGCAAATCGAAAGGGGTCGAAATCAGGGTTCAGCGACGGATGCCAAGCCGGACAAAGGCACACTAACGGACGCAGCACATCTAAATCATTTTGATAAATATTTTAGCCGGTGCCGAAAAAGTCATTTTGATATCGCTTTCAGCTCTTTTTCAGCCTCGGTTCTCCCCGGGTACTGCTCCCGGCCTTTAAGGGCGAGTTGAAGGTGCGTCCTGGCCTTCTCATTGTCGCCCAGCCTGAGGTAGGTCATGCCCAGGTGGTACTGGATGGCCGGAAAGCGACTCGCGCTTTCATAGACGCTGAGAAGAAGACCCCTTGCCTTTTCATATTCGCCCTTCCGGTAGTAGACCCAGGCGGCGGTATCCACAACGTGGGGCACGTTTGCGTGCTTTTCGAGAAGCGGGGCTATCAGCTTTTCCGCCTTTGCGATATTATCCTTCGTGGGTTCGTATTCCGCGTAATAGAAGGCGAGATTGTTGGCCGCGGGGGCGGCATTGGGATTTTTCTTCAGGACATCCTCGTAAATAGCCTTCGCTTTCACAGGATCCCCCTTCCTCTCGAGCAGCGATGCGGTCAAAAGGGCAATACCCGCATTGTCAGGGTTTTTTGCCATGAGTTTTTCGTAACGTGCGAGGGCATTATCGAGCGATCCTTCCGACTGCTCAAGCTGGGCCATGGCGAGCATGGTTTCGAGACTGTCGGGGTCCATGGTGAGCGCTGTCTCCAGGGATTTCCTGGCACCGGCATAGTCCCTTTTGGCCATCTGGAGCCTGCCCATCAGGATCTGGTACCCGGGGTTTTTCGGGCTCTTCGCGATCTGCTGTCTGACGCGGTTTACGGCACCGTCAAGGTTCCTTTCCCCCGCGTAAATGTCGGCAATCTCAGCCAGGGCCGGGACGTAGTCGGGGTTCAGCGCAAGCGTCTTTTCGAAAAAAGTAACGGCTTCCTTGTTCCTGTTCTGTGCGCGGCGGACAACACCGCTTTTGAAGTAACCCACCGGCTGTCTGGGCTCCAGTTCAGTGAATCGTGCGTAGTACTTGCCTGCTTCGTTGGAATCCCCCTTCGACAGAGTGATGTCTCCGAGCGCCAACAGGGCTTCTCTTTCTTTAGGGTTCGTTTCGAGGACTTTCCTGTATGCCTCCTCGGCGAGCGACCTCTCATTGTTCATGAGGTGCGCGCGGGCGAGACCCAGCAGGGCAGGGATATTGCCGGGCTCCTCCTTGAGAACGGCCCGATACTCACCGATAGCTCCCGTGAAGTCCCTGCGTCCCGCGAGAATGTTCCCCTTCATGACCTTCGCTTGGGCATCTTTCGCATTTTCCTTCAGAACGTCATTCACGTGTTTCAGGGCTTCATCGGGTTTACGGTCCTGGAGCAGAAGTGTGGCAGCGAACATCCTGGCCTTTCGGGTGTCCGTGCCGGAGCCCGCCTTCGAGATAAACTGCTCCTGGAGCTTCAGGGCTTTGACTTTCTCGTTTTTCGTGAGGTAATACCTGGAGAGAACTTCGTAAGCCGCGTACTTGTCAGGCAGGTCTTTAATGGTCGACTGGAGGGTTTCCTCCATGGGACCGTACTGCTTCGTCTCGCCGTAGATGTTTCCGAGCAGGAGGCGAGGCTCCTGCTTCTTCGGATGAGCGGCGATCAGGTCTTTGAGGATCTTCTCCGCCTCGTTCACCCTGTTCGTGCGTGCGTAGAACCTCGCGAGCAGCATCCCCGGCTCGTCGGCATCGGGTTCCTGGCGGACGAGGGTGAGATATTCCTTTTCCGCCTCCTGATACTTCTTTTCGCTCTCGAGGATCTGCGCGATCATCAACCGCGCCGTCTTGTTTTTCTCGTCCTGGGCAAGGAGTTTATACAGGCTGTCTTTGGCCTGCGCCGTGTTCTTGTTCTTGAGCATGATGTTGGCGAGCAGGAAATAGGCTTCCGCGAGCTTCGGGTTCCTGCCGATGACGAAGGTCAATACCTGCTCGGCCTCGTGGTCCTTCTTTTCCGCAACCAGGCAGGCCGCCTTGAGGATCAGAGCCTCGGCATGATCGGGGTTTTTTGCCAGGACGAGCCTTGTCTTGTCCATGGCCTCGCCTTTCTTGCCCCCGGCAAGAAGAATCTTCCCGAGGCCCACCTGGGCGTCGAGCTGGTCGGGATTTGCTTCTACGGCCTGGAGGAAGGCGTTGTAGGCCTGGCGAAAATCCCTCTGCTTCAGGTAGGACATGCCGAGCATGTAGTGGGCGTCGGCGAACTTCGGGTCGATCTGGATGGCGTTTTTGAACTCGATGACCGCCTTGTCGAACTCGCCCCTGTCGTAATAGGCCTTCCCGCTTTCGAAATATTTTGTCTTTTTCTGTTCGGGGCTCGCGCAGGCGGCGATGATCAGGATACAAAGAACGATTATCCAACGGAAGAATCTCCTGTCAGGGTTCATGCTTTTCTCCTCGCATGGTTATGCATAAAAATCTGGCCGCATAATATCGGATTGACGGCAATAATCAAGGATTCATTTCGCGTGAATCCCGGTATATAAAAGAATCGGGGGTGCCGAAAACGGCACCCCCGATTTCTCGGGGTTGTTTTGGTTACCGGGTTATTTGGTCGTGACCGCTGTTTTCTTCCTGAGGCATGCAAGAACCACAAGCCCAACACTGAGAAGAATCATGGCAGCCGGCTCCGGTACGGGGGAGGGGCCGGTGCAGTCCATTTCAGGCGCGTAGGGGCCGTCCATGGAGGAAAAGACAAACAGGCCGCCGGTTTTGTGATCAGAGGGCACAGCCATGGCCAGCACCATGACGCCATCGAAAAGGCCTTTATAGTATGGCGAATCCGGGGCGATCGTGAAATCAAAATAAACCCAGCCGGGATTTGCCGGGTTGAGCCCCTGGACGGCGAGGGGCTCGGCGGCAAACGGATACGGATACAGGCTGTTGACGACAGTGGAGGCATCGGTCGGCTGCGGGCCGGCAAGCGCAAGCGCGTTATCGGCGACGGCATAAACCCCCGCATAGGATGAGCTTGTGGTCGACGCCCCTTTCAACAGATAGACGCCGAGGTGGAAATCCAGGCTCCCCCCGTCTTTCATTTCGGGCAGTTTGAAAACAAGATAAGTCATATAGGGTGTGGTATGCACGCCGACCGGATCATTCCCGATATACAACGACTCCGTATTGAAAACCCGCCCGGCAGGCCCGCAATAGAAATCGTCCACAAGAATCGCCGTGATGGCATGAGCCGGCTGCTGCGACATGAGCGGCAGCATCAAAACGATTATGAACAGGCCGACATGCTTTTTCATGATATCCCCCGTCGTTTTCTCCACCTGTTGAGGCTGAATAGATCTGGGTTTGCTTATTTAGAAACAATTCTAAATATTTAAAGAGAGAAAGCAATAAGGCGGGGGTATGATTTTCAGTATTAAATTATCTGGGTGGATTTTAAGAAGGGGGTATTAGGCGAAGGGAGGAAAGCGGTAATACTTTATTACTAAGAACTGTCATACGTATTACAGGAACCACGGCACGAACTGAGAGGGGAAAGGCATACAGCCGGGTTGAGGCGTCCGACCGAGACAACAATCATCGCATGCACAAAAAAAGCTGCCCGAAATCAGGCAGCTTTTTTTGTCGAAATGTCCGTCCGTCTTGTTTATTTTCTTCGTTTTTTCCTGTTGATCCCGGCGATGCCGACAAGCCCGATGCCGAGAAGCAGGAATGTGGTCGGTTCGGGAACTGCAGCTGAAGAAGTGAACTCGGCCACGTGGCTGATCTTGCCTATATTGGGAATACCGAGAGCCCTGAGGTCGATCACGCCCCAACCTGTGGCTGATTCGTTACGGAACAGGAAATGATCTGCGCCGGCGTAAGGGCCATCCTTTATTTTCCCCGTCTTGATGAGGAAGTATGCCGGGTTAGTTGTCCTGAGATCAATTGCGTAAACACCGGTTTCACCATCAACGGTCAGCCATGTCATATTTGAGTATTTAGCGTCGAGAGTGATCGGAATAACCTGTCCTGTAACGCTCTGGACCCATGCTCTTTCAGTTTCGTCACCGCTGTTCGAGAGGGCGGCAGATGTTATCAAGGTGTCATAATATTCCCCCCCGATATCAGACCACGGGATGGACCAGGCTGTGCCGGTCAAGAGCGCAACTATTGCAAAAGCTGTAATTCCGATGAAGGATGATTTATTTCTCCTGTTCATTCCAATCCTCTATTTTGCAATGTTTGAAGGATTCAGTTCGAATTTAACCTTTTTTCAAGTTAACAGAATTTTATCGAAATTTCAACAGGGAAATCACCTTTTTCCCTTAATAAAATCAACACGATAAATAGTTAACCGCGAACTTCCTTCCGCCCCAACGATCTTCGGACACTATTGATTTCCGCGATACGGCAGACGATAAATAACGATTACTGCACCTGGTTTAACAATAGACTCCTAAATGTGGAAAAACAATCGGTAAAAAGTCGTATTTTACGGTGTGTCTGTTTTCTAATTTTTCTACGAAAAAAGTATTAGACCAATCTAATTTGTTCGGTGACGTCAATAAGCCGGGCTCGATAAAAACACCGCGAATATGAGCCGGCGAACCGGAAGAGCCCCCCGGATTCGCCTGATCACCTATTGCAGTTGTCTGATCCTGTAATCCCCCTCGAAACCGACGGCCATTCCCGAGGTCTCGCTTCTGAGCACCCTGCCCGTGCCTTCGATCAGTACCCTCTGGTTTCCGCCGAATCGTCGAAAAATTCGATGCGGAAGCACCGCCTCGATCAAAACCGGGGTCCCCGTGGGCCGGGGGTTGTGGGTCTCGAAGTAAAGACCCCCGGCGCTGACATTGGCTGTGGTAAGGTTCATCACGCTTTTTTGTCCGAGACCGTTCAACTCGAGCCTGGCGGGACAGGATATGGGGAATCTCTTCTCTTTGCGCCTTTCGTAAGATATCATGCGTGCCACCCCTGGAAATTCTGGCGATCGCTTTTCCGGTCTTTATCCCACTGCAGGAAAAGCTGACCTGGTTTATTCAGGGTTTCGGAACGTCCTGTTCAGGCCGGCCATTCCAATTCTTGAATGGGTATCCGCGGACGCTTTTTTTGATCTGCTTCAGTTGACCGGCATGATGCTGCAATCGTCGTTGAACTGAACGGCAATGCCGGCGGCCTCGGTTCTGACGACCTTCCCGGAGATCATCAAGCAGGCATCTTTGTCGACCCTGACCTTCTTCAGACTGTTGAAGGGCAGGATGATTTCCATCCGGACCTCCACGCCCTGTGTGAGCGGCTCAGGTGTCGTGAAATAGGCGCCGCCGGCACTGATGTTTGTCGTCAGGAAACCGGGATTGGGACCGTGGCGGTCGCCGTCGTTCGCTTCGAGCCTGGCGTCAAGGCTCAGCCCAAATCTTTCAAACCTTCTTCTCTCTCTCATCCTCTTCGCCGCAATCGGGTGTTTTTGATGGTTTGAGTGTAAGTGATATTTCAAGAAAATCAATACGAAGGTCGTATGATTTTTCTTCGTATTTTTCAATTTCAGACAACCTAGGCGGATAGTATGAGAATCGAAATATTTCCATTTAATTCAATAGATTAGACAATTTTTAACGGTTCCCCCGATCGTCGTGCTAAGGGGGTAAAAATGCGCCATAAAGAAGTCGGTCCGGACGACGCCCGGAGGTCGCCGGTGGCGCTTCCTTACCGGTTCATCTATGTCCGATACCTCTCTGCACTGCCTGGGTATTTGTCCGGCCGGAGTCCGCAGGACACGAGTTCACCGACCGGACCTGTACCCGACGATCCGATCCGGTGCATCGATCCTGTCCGACCTTTGCATGACGAACGAAAGCAACCGCGTCGACTAACTGGAACCGGATGTTTTCATGGGGGGCCGGATGAGTCCTTCGTCGTGTGGAAAACAGTGTGCACGCCATCTCCATCAGACCCCAAAAAGTTGTAACACCCCGATAGGTAGATAGTAGTATGCGTCTTCGTATCTTCTATTTTGAAAAATACGAATAAAGTATGAGAAATCCAAAATATACAAACAATATCAAAACGTTACGTTGCTAAATGTCAAAGAGACCTATAAATTTCACCTTGATTTTTTTTAGAATGTGAAGAGAATGAAACTGTGGGTTTCGAGCCGGACATTTGAGAGAAAGCCCGCGGGATAAGGGATCAAAAGCCCGTTTGAACGGTTTAACAAGACGCCCCATAAATCATTTTGTAAAGGCACATATGGCTGAACAGACCGAGATATACGACATCAAATTTTTGAAAGGTTTTATCAGAAGGCGGAAGAGGGTTTTTCTCAAGGTAGCAACCGGCGTTATGGCGGCTGCCATTCTCTTTGCGATATTCGCCCCCAAGACTTACGTCTCTATGGCCACCTTTCTGATCGAAGGGCAAGCCTCCGATGAGATTGTCAAGGGAGGGGCGGTGGGTTACATCGAAGAAAAACTGCAGGCCATCACGCAGCAGATTCTGAGCCACGAAAAACTGCTCGAGATCATCAAGGAGTTCAAATTATACGGAGATATAGAAAGCCCGGCCGAGATAGAATATGCCGTAAGGCAAATGCGCAACGATATCTCGGTTCGGACCATCAAAGCGGAGGACCTCGACCAGAGGCCATCCCGCGCGCGTTACAGCACTGTCGCGTTCACTCTATCCTACCAGGGTAAGGACCCCGTCACGGTCCAGAAGGTCGCCAGCAAGCTCTCGTCACTCTTTATCCAGAAGAACATTCAGACAAAGGAGCAGGTGGCTTCCCAGACGGTCGCCATCCTGGAGAAGAAGATAGCAGAGATGAAGGAACGAACCGGTTTGTTGGAACGGAAGCTCAACGACTACAAGGTAGCCCATGCCGGCGAGCTCCCCGAGGCCATCCCGTTCAATTACGAACAGATCAACAAGTTGAACACCCAGATCGACGAACTGAACCAGAAAATAAGGGTTCTCGAAGAGAGAAAGAGAAACCCCGACGCGGCCTTCGCAAGCCAGACGGCATCGGACACGGTGGCGAGTGCCGCCACGGCAACGGATCCCTGGACACGCATGTCGCAGCTCCGGATGCAGCTTGTCAGCATGCAGTCAAGATACTCGGACAAGCATCCCGAGGTGATCAGGACAAAGAGCGAACTGCGACAGCTCGAGGCAAGACTGGGGATCTCCAACGAACTCAATGAAAAACAGAGGAAACTGGAGGATCTCAAAAACCGGGAAGTTGATCTGAAAGCCGGCAAGGGGCCGAATGATCCCGAGGTCAAAAAACTTCAGGAAGAAATTGCCGGCCTGAGCAGGGAAATACAGAAGATCAAGGGCAGCGGGGTCGTCACGGACCCGACAGAGAGGGAACTGAAACGTCTCACCCAGCAGAGAGCGGATCTGCAAAAAAGAGTCAATGAGTACCAGAGGAAAAGTCAGATCGCCCCGTTGGTCCAGAAGGAATACAGCCGGATCGCCTCCGAGTACGATGACGCCCTGAAACAGTACAACGAAACGATGAGCAAGCTCACGGAGGTGAAGCTCGCCCGGGGCATTGAGCAAACGCAGCTGGGGGAGCGTTTCACAATCATCGACGAACCCCAGGTGCCCCAGAAGCACGACAAGCCGAAGCGATGGAGAATCCTGCTGGCCGGTCTCCTCCTGTCGGGATTTTGTGGGGTTATGGTTTCATTCACCGTGGAAAACATGGATCATTCCATCAAGTCAGTGGAGAAACTCCAGAAGGTAACGCAGGTCCCCGTGCTCGCGGTCATGCCGTTCATGGAAAACGGCAAAGAGATAAAGAAAGAGGATCGGGTGAAAACCGGGCTGATGCGTCTGGAGAGGAGCAAAGCGGGTTTGATCAACTTCCTGGGCGACATCAGGAAAAGGCTCGGGAAGCAGCAGAGTCAGGGGGACCGTTAAGAATGGCAGGCGACCAGATATGAGCAGGCTGAAAAAGGCACTTGAAAAAGCAAAGGAAACGAGGGGCAAAACCGGTGAGGCGACGACCATGCGGATCGAGCCGGCCCCCGCGCCGGAAGGGAAGATCGAGCTTGAGCAGAAGAGGGATGTCGGACCGCTGAGGCTGCTTTACAAGAGGACAAAAACGGTCAGATGCAACCCGTCATTGCTGAAGAAAAACAATATCATCGCCGTGTGCACAGAGGATGAAGGGAGCACGCTGAAGATCCTGCGGACGCAGGTTCTCAACAGGATCAGCGAAGACGGCAAGAAAACACTTCTGGTCACGAGCGCGAACCCGGGCGAGGGGAAAACCCTGACGGCCATCAACCTCGCGATCAGTTTTTCCCATCAACTGGACAGGACGGTCCTGCTCGTCGACACGGACATCCGGAAACCCTCGATACACAAATTCTTCGGGCTGGAAGACATGCCCGGACTGTCGGATTACCTCATCGGCAAGTGCGAAATCGAAGACGTTCTCATCAATCCCGAGATCGATCGGTTCGTCCTTCTGCCGGCCGGGAGGCCCCTGACGAATTCAGCAGAACTCCTGGGTTCTTCGCGGATGCAGGTGCTCCTCCGGGAGATGAAAGACCGCTACAGGGAGCGCTTCATCATCTTTGACTCGGCGCCCGTGCTGACATCGGCGGATCCCCTTGTCCTCGGCGGGTTGGTCGACGGCATCCTTGTCGTTGTGGAGGCGGAGAAGACGTCGCGGGAGGACGTGAAGAAGGTTTTCGACATGATGAAGGACAGGCCCATCATCGGCACGGTGTTCAACAAAATGATCGAGTAAGGAAGAGAAAAGAATGTACGAAGCCTTTTACGGCTTGAAGGAAAAGCCCTTCAACCTCAACCCCGACCCGGACTACCTCTACATGAGCCCCGGCCACGAGAATGCCTACACGCACCTCGAATACGCCATTCAGGAGAGCAAGGGGTTCGTCGTCGTCACAGGCGAGGTCGGTTCGGGCAAAACCACCCTGATCAATTACCTCCTGCGCAAGATCCCCGAGACTGTTCACGTGGGTATCATCAACAACACCTTCGTCGACCCCCAGGAACTGTTGAAAATGATATGCCAGGAGTTCGAACTGGAGATCGGTGACTCGGACAAGACGGTTCTGCTCACACGATTCTACTCCTACCTCATCGACCAGTACTCGCAAAAGAAGCGTGTCATCCTCATCATCGACGAGGCCCAGAACCTGCCGGAGGCTTCCCTGGAAGAGATCCGCATGCTTTCCAACCTCGAGTCGGAGAAGCACCATCTCATCCAGATGATCCTCGTCGGTCAGCCGCAGCTGAAGGAAAAGCTTCAGAGAAAAAGCCTGGAGCAGTTTGTTCAGCGCGTGACCGTTTACTGTCACCTCGACGCCCTGGACAAGGTGCAGGTGGAAAATTACATCCATCACCGGCTCCGGGTCGCCGGCGCCGATCATCTGGACATTTTCGACCCCGATGCCGTCAAGGCGCTGTACAGGCACTCCCTGGGCATCCCCAGGCTCATCAACACCCTATGCGACGGTGCCATGGTATACGGCTACGCGGATGAAGTGAAGGTGATCGGACGGGATTTGATCGAGGCGGTAGCGCAGGCGAGGGATCTTGGGGGGAAAGAAAAGGAAGGGGGAGCCATCCCCCCGGAGAAGGCCGATTTTGAAAGGTCGGAACCGGCGGCGGTCGCGGGGTTTGTGAAAGAATTGGAGAGCCGGATCAACGCCCTGGAGAAAAAACTGGCGGCTCAGGATGAAAACCTGATCGCCGTCCAGCATGCGCTCCGGACCATGAACGGCCAGAGAGATGAGAAAGACAAAACCATCATCAAGCTCATCCGGATGCTGAAAAAAAGCATGGAAAGCCGTTCCAAGCTGATCGTGCAGATCGCCCGGCTGCGGGATAAATACGAGCCGCAGGAGACGGCTGCCCCGAAAAAGGTGTCCGTGAAATCCAAGGAGAACAGCATCCAGAAATCGTTTTTGCCGATCAATAAAGGAAAGTAGAACAGACAGAGCGGTCGGAAGCCGAAAACGTCTCCCCCCCTCGGCAAAATCTTCTTCCTATGAACAGGCTACAGAGGCAGCGCAGCGCCCGGCGTCAGTCATCGCGGATAGTGATCAGGAAAATATTTTTGAAAGCGGCAAGCAGGATCATGGATATCCCAGACAGCTCAAGCACCCAGTTCAATCTCACGCTCGAGAGCCGGGAACCGAGAAAAGCATCGAAGTGATGGAAAGATGCCGCCCGGATGATGATGAAAGTCAAAAGAAAGAAAAGACCGAGAAAGGCCAACGTGAACCGCCTGAACAAGCCTTGCATCCGAATCGCCAGAAAAACAAACAGTGAAAGAGACGCAGCCCCAAAGATCACGACAAACCAGAACTGCACCGTTCTTCGTTCACCCATCCAACCCTGAGCCCTCGCAACCTGTCTCCCCACTTCCGTGAAAAGGGATTGCAGATCCAACTGTTTGTTGACACCGAGCAAAAACATCAGAACTGCGATCACAAACCAGAACAGAAAGGCCTGCCTGTCCTCTCTCTTGGTTCGATTGAGCCAGGCGGCGCAGGTCGTGGCCAGGACACAGGTAAAATAAGCCCCCACAGTGAACCACCCCATGAAGGAGTTATCCCCGATACCCGGCCGCCAGGATCCCATCAGATATTCAAGAGACCATCTCCAGGAATTCACCTGTCAACCCCTCTTCGGGATAGATTGCGGTTCTTCCGTTCATTTTTCCCCGGTATTCGGCAGCAGTTCGTTCAGAGCCGATTGAGCGGGGCTTACCCCCAGCCTTTGCCCTTCAATCTCTTTCCCGTCTGTTCCATCAGTCTGTGAATATAATACCAGTAGAAAAATAAATGGATCGTCCTCGGTGCAGGTGCCTTCCGGGCAATCTCCAGAAAGCGCTCCATTGTGGGATCGAGGGAATATGCGCCGGCATAGTCCCGCGTCCTGAGCATCTCCTGCTCGTAGGATACCGCCGGAAGCCCAAGAATCCGTTCGATCTCGGACTCCACGGTCTTCATGGGTGCGTTCTCCATGATCACACCGCAGTTCCCAAAACGGTATTCATACAAGCAGCCGTGTGTCACGCCTTTCGTATCGTAGGCTAAGGCGACCACGCTCGGTACTCCGCACATCGCGGCTTCAATCGCGGAGGTTCCCATTCCGACAAAGACGTAAGCGTTCCGCATGGCCTCGGCAAACCGGGTATAGGGCAAATTTCCTTTCAGTTCGACAACCCCGCCCAGCCCGAGAGCATGAATGCGGGCCCGCATCGCCTCAAAGAACTCTCCTTCACCGTAAACAGTCCAGGTGACCGGATATCCCTTCTGCCTGAGTCTGGCCACCACATCGGTCATATAGAGGTTATACTCCTTCATGGGTGACAGCCGTCCCACGGACACAATCCGGCCGTGCTCGGGTTCTCGAACAGGGTTCCCATGGCTGGGGTCTTCGACCGGCAGCGTCCAGAAAATCGGGTTCCGGTACTGACCGTAATGGTAGCGAAACTCCGTGATCTGTTCCTCGGATATGCAGAGGATCGACTCGTCGAAGAAAGTTTTCGTTACATTGTGAAGATAGAGCTTGTAGGTGGCAAATCTAAATGGATTAGGGTTTCTCGGAATGACATAGGGGAAATAATTACCGAAAATTACCTTCGGCACCGGTTCCATCCCTGCCGCAAGAACGGACACAATCCATGTGGAAGGCAGGTCGAACGCCTTGATGACGTCGGGCCGCTCGATTCCCAAATCCTTCCAGAGAGACAAGGCTTTGTGGCGATAGCAGAACTGGGACAGTCTGTTTCCGAGTTCCTTTATGGCAACGCCTCTTACGAAGAGCTCCCGGCACTCATCGGGGACGCAATTCACCAGAAGGGTAACCCTGTGGCCTTTCTCGAACAGCCATTTCGACATCCTTGCCATCAGGGTCTCGAGTCCGCCGACCGTCGGACCCAGAAAGCTCGAAACAAAAAGAAAGTGCATTTCGACACTCTTCGAAAAATATGCGCTACGGGTACATCAAAACGCCTCTCCCGGGTCGAACGCATCCGGAGTCGCGGAGGTTTGCCTGCTGACGACAGCCATGCTCAAAGCGTCAGCGCTCCCGGAACTTCGCCCTCAACAGGTCCCACAGGGACGCGCCCAGCAGTTTCTGCAGGCTCTGCAGGCAGACCACCGCCGTGGCGGTGGTCATCAGCATACCGCAGGCCAAAGCCGGGATGTCAGGCAGATACCTGACCGCCACAAATGTCAGGATGACAGCCGCGCCCGACGCATAAAGAATCTTCATCGCCTGCAGTGACCACTCAAAGCCCGACAGCCACCGGCAGATGAAGAAGATGCCTCCGGCATAACAGAAGTAAAATAAAGCGAAAGCGATTCCGACCCCCTCCAGACCAAACAGTTTCATCCCCCCTATGAGCAGTGCAATGTGGAGAACACTTGCAGCCAGTTCGGTGAGAATAAAGAGTGTCCCTTTCCCTTTTGCAATCTGAACGAAACCCAGCGGCCAGCTGACGACCCGGAGTGCAATGCCGATGATCTGCCAGCGAATGATCTCCGTGGCAGTGACGAATGCGCTGGAGTAGAAAACCGTCAGAACCCACGGGGCGAGGGTGATAGTCGCCAACACGCCCGGGATCGAGATGAGCAGCCCCATTTCGGTTTGTTCATTCACCATGCGATTCACGGCTGCATTGTCGCCGGCAGCGGCGGTCAGCCTGGGATAGAAATCTGTTGCCATCGCATTCAGCACGAATCCGACATAAATGGTGGAGAGTGTCCAGGTCGCCTGATAGAGACCCACGGCTTCTTTCCCCAGTTCACGCAGAATCAGAACGCGGGAAGCATAAGCGACACCGGCGACCAGCAGTGCCGACACCATGAAAGCCGTGCCCATTCCCAGAAAGGACCTCGATTCTCTCAGGGTTTCCCGGATCGTCATGGAAGCCGGCTGCCTGGGAATTCGCCTGGCGTACCACCAGCTGGCCAACAGGCCGAAGGCTGACACGGCTACAAGATAAGGGGCAATTCCGTCTTCGCGGAGGATGTAGATAAGAGCGATACTGGCAAAGGTCCCAAAGAGTGCCCCGAATATCTGACTCGAAGCAAGCTCTTTGATACGGCGGCAGCCCTGTAACAGGGCCAGCTGCCCCGCCGAGACGCCCCCGAAGAGCAGGGTCAGGGACATCAGGGCCATGCCACCGATGTGCCGACTGTCACCGAATGTCAAGCGGCTCAGGGGGACGCAAAGTACCAGGACCACCAGCATCCCGAGAACGCCGGATACAAGGGACGCACGCCTCAGGACAAACATGGTTCGGGCAATCCGGCTCGCGTCCCTCGTGCCGGTTGCCTCGGCGATCTGCCTCACACCACTGCTTCCTATGCCCATGCCGGTGATCGTGCCGACAAGCTCCGTCGCCGTGGTATAAAGGCCGACAAGCCCCATTCCGGCGGGACCGAGCAGAACCGCCAGGACCTTTGTCCTGACAATTCCCGCCATGATGAAGATGATCTGGGCGCCGCCGATCAGCGCGGTGGATTTAAAAATGGTCTTGTATGAACTGGATGCCACAACCGCCCGATCAGACCAGTCAGTTGACGACTGCATCAGGGAAAAGGGTGACAGCCGAGACGACGGATCCGTCTCACGGTCGTCGCCGCTGGCGGGGGCGGGCCGGGCGAGGCTCGCCGAGGGAATCCCGCTCCTATATGCGCGGTGCGCCCGTTATGTGGCGGGGACGGTCAACGTTGCCTTGCGAACCGCTTCGACGACCTGCTCGACTTCGACCCGGGTCAGGTGGGGACCGATCGGCAGGCTGAGCACGGTCGAGGCCAGTGTCTCGGCGATGGGAAGACCGCACCGATGGCCTGTATCGCCGGCATAAGCGCCGGAAAGATGGGGCGGCACCGGATAATGGATGAGCGTACCGATACCGGAATCGGCGAGTTGCCGCTGCAAGACGTCACGTCGCCTGTGACGTACAACAAACAGGTGCCAGATGGGTTCAGCCCAGTCGGGCACGGAAGGCAACACCAGGCCGGGCAGGTCCTGGAAAGCACTCAAATAGAATCGCGCGATGTTTTTTCGTCGCTCATTCCACTCGTCGAGTTTCATCAGCTTGACGCGCAGAAAGGCCGCCTGCAACTCGTCCAGCCGAGAATTGAATCCTTTGATTTCATTATAATATTTGATCATGGAGCCGTAGTTTCGCAGCGTGCGAACCCGATCAGCCAAACGAGGGTCGTTTGTCGTTATCGCACCTGCGTCCCCGAAGGCCCCGAGGTTCTTCCCCGGGTAAAAGCTGTTGCCCGCCGCATGGCCGATCGAACCCGTGCGTCTTCCCTTGTATCGTGCTCCCTGCGCCTGGGCGTTGTCCTCGATCACCATGAGGCGGTGTCTCGCGGCGATCTCCAGGATCCGATCCATGTCTGCCGGCTGTCCGTAGAGGTGGACCGGCATGATGGCCCTGGTTCGCGTCGTGACGGCCGCTTCAATCTTTTCCGGATCGATGTTGTATGTTTCCGGATCCGGTTCCACCGGGACCGGGGTGGCACCGGTGTGAGACACGGCGAGCCAGCTTGCGATATAGGTGTTCGAGGGAACAATGACCTCGTCCCCGGGCCCAACGCCCCAGCCGCGCAGAATGAGATGAAGCGCTTCCAGCCCGTTGGCCACCCCCACACAGTGGCCGGCCCCGCAGTAGGCCGCATATTCTTTTTCAAAGCTCTCGAGTTCGCTCCCGAGGATGTACCATCCCGACTTCATGAATCGGACGTAGGCCTCGTCCAACTCGGGTTTCAGCTCCTCATAGGACCGGATAAAATTCAGAAAAGGGATTTTCACTTCAGTCTGTCCCCCACAGCCTTGAGGTATTCGGAGTACTCCCTGTAATAGTCCTTCTCGTCATAGGGTGTCGATGCCAGTACGAGACAGACCGACCCCGACGAGAAGTTGTCCATTTCGCGCCACACCATCGGAGGCAAATGCAGACCGTAGTAGGACCGGTTGAGGTGGATACGCTGATTCTGTTTTCCGTCATACACGATGACGTCGAAGCTTCCCGACATGGCAATGAGGAACTGATGGCAGCTCCGCAGGGCGTGACCCGCCCGATCCGCGCCGCCGGGGACGTCATAGAGATAGAAAACGCGCTTGATGTCGAAGGGTACATGCCGCTGTCCTTCGATGAATGTCAAGTTACCTCTCGGGTCTGCGATCTTGGGCAACTCGATAATTCTGCAATCCGTCACTTTGACCATTGGGAACCCTCCTCATCCGTTGTGTCTGTGTCACATGCCCGCCGATTTGTTTCCCCGGGGCGTGCAAGCTCTGGAGAATATGTGCGTCACATAGCCGAGTTCGAAGCCGAAAGATACCAGCATTCTGTTTGCCCGTCTGTTTGAAGCCTGCGTGTTGACCAGGATATAATCAATCTGTTTGTCTTTCAGGCGATGAAGCGTCTCGGACAGTAATTTCCGGTGCCATCCCTTCCGTGTTTCGTTCGACACGGCCACCACACCGAACTTGGCAATCCGTTTGCCCAGTATTCTCTCCGGCAGCAGAGAGCAGGTGTGGAAGCCGTCCGGAGGCCCATCCCCTTCGGCCGGTACGAGAACGATATCCGCGAACCCGCGAACGGAATTCTCGACATATGTGGCTACGTATGCGTCGGCAACCTCTTGGTCAAAGGCGACATCGGCGTGTAACCTGTCGTATGGGTTTCGCATAGCTGTCGCGACCTGTTTCAGATTTTCGATGTCCTGCTCTGTTGCTTCTCGGACTCCGTAACGCTCGTGGACAAAGGCGTCCATTTTCGAAGATACATAGTGGAGACGTGTCTCCGTGAGCCTGAAACCGCACTCGCAGATCACCTGGATCAGATGTGTGTCTTCGGAAGGGATGTCCGCGAAGTAAAACGAGGGCTTCTCCCTTGCGATTTCTTCCGTGAACCGGACCATCGCCTTCCTCAGGACACGGTAGTCGCCGTGGTTGTAGAGAACGGTCAATATTTTATAAAAGGGATAGCCGAAGTATTCGGTATCCCAGGAAAGCCGTTCGACCAGCACATAATGGGGCGCGCTGTCCACGACAATTTCCCGGACCTCGATGACCCCCCTGCGGATGCCTTCCAGCCAGGGTTCAAGGACGGTTTGGACAAAGACGGCATTTCGGTCTTGATCGTTAAGAAACTTAAAGGGAGAGTAAAAATATAGACGCTCCTCCTGTTGCAAAAGTATTCTAGAGTAATCTTCTATGGTCATCACCGTTCGATGCGGTCCATCCCCTTCGCGATCCGGCGCAGTTTTCTCGCGTATTCCAGAACAATGATCTTGTCTGCCGGCAGGGGGGGCTTTTCCATGCTGCACCGCTGAAGATTGCTGGTAATCTCATCGGGGATCATCCCGGCCGTTCCGAAAGAGATGTCCACGCAACCGGCGTTTTGCAGGCGATGGAAGAATTCTTTGGGCACGCCAAAGTCCTTGTGAGGAAAGGCAAAGGCACTATAGGTGAGACCGAAGGTATCCCTGACAAACCTCACGCTTTCCATGGTCTGCCGTAATTGTTCTTCGAGTTCCAGTTCCGAATACAGGGGATGGTCAATGCTGTGTGCCCCTAAGGAGAAACCCTGTTCCAGGAGCGACATGACCTGCGCTGTCGTCATATAGGGACGGCAATTCCGGAGATAGGCGTCGAAATCCACATCCAGGCGCGCCGCGATGGTGTCAAGACAATCTCTCGATTCATAGGGTATGGACAGAATAAAGGTTTTGGCTTCCTCAACACTGTTCCCCTCGAGAAGTGTGCCGTCAAACAGGGATTCCCGGGGAGAATGATCTCGATATTTTCCCAGACGTTCGGCCAGAATGCTTGCCTTCTGGAGGAAACACAATGCCCTGTTGTCGATGAAGGCGCTGTTGATGAAAAATGTGGCAGGCACCCCTTTTTTGAGAAGAATGGGTGCGATGATGTCGTGATGTTCCCGGAAACCATCGTCGAAACTCAACATGAAAGCCTGCTCAGGGAGTGGAAGATCCCCTTTGACATAAGCAATCATGTCGCTCAGGGTTACCGGCGTGAAGTGCTTTGCAATGAAATCGATGTCGGCCTGGAACTGCCGCACATTTTTATATCGATACAGATGCCTGACGTGCGGTACGTCGGCGTCGCTTACCATGTGATAGTAAAATATGACCGGATTGGCACGGGTCAAACCGCGCCAAACAGAGAAAGGGATCGGTGAGAGGATCGCGGAAATGAGGCCGTGTTTCAAATCCCCTCCATTTTCAGGGGCCTTCCCGTCTTGAAGGGCCGCCCGGCACGGGGGATCCTTCATTTCCAGTGACGAAAGACATCATAAGAACCCTCTCGATGAACGAAAAAGGTTCTGCCTTGTGCGTCTTGCGATCGCCCTTCGGCCGTAGAAGACGAGAGTTATCATTCCCGCTAACAGGGCGAGTATCGATATGAGGGTCATTTTTATCCCGAAATGAAGCGTAAATTTACACAGTCCGACCACAGGAAGAAGGCTCCATCTCACCAGTGTCCTTGCGGCTCTGTTTTTTGAAATAAACTCCGCAATGCCCGGCGAATAATCATCGTAAATACGGACCACGGTTCGCCCGATCCGGCCGTTCTCCAGATAGCGACTCCTGAACGCGCGAAGAACGTCTACATGCGGCCCGACCGATGAGCCGAAGGCAGCCCCGGCGATGAAGCAGCCCCCCTGAGACCCGGCAGGGGCTACGGGCGGGGTCTGGAGGGATGGATCCGGGGGCGGTATGCGGTCCGTCATGGCGTCGAAGCGCACCTTGGCCGGAAGCTGACCGACCATGGGAGTCAGGTCCGGGCCGATGGCCGGCCAGGGCAGACTGCCGAAGAAGGCAGGCTTCGAAGCGAGATAGTAGGAGGCCGGGAGGTTGCGATCGGCAATGTTGGGATCCCAGACGGTCGTGTTCGTGACGTAATCGAAGTTTCCGTGACGTATCAGGCTCGTGGCGACAGCCGGATCGCCCGGGATTGAACCGCCTGGACACGGGTAGCCGAGGCGCCATATCTCCATGTTCGTCGAGGAGGCTCTTTCATAAACGCCCGTACAACCCGGATGGCACAGGATATTGCCGATGATATTGTGGTTCCGGTTTTTTGCGTCGATGACAACTGCAAACAGCCCCGAGCTGATGACGTCGTCGGGCGGGCTCGAACGACGTTCGACCCAGTTACGGAACGCGGTATTGTGCGAACTAGAGCCCCAGTACCCATCTAAATTCAGCTGAACGACGATGTTTCCCTCGAACAGGTTCATGTAGGGGTGGGCGCCGTGCGTAATCATGTCGGGGAACATCCAGTGTTCCCCGACGTTTCCCTGGGAATCTTTCGAGTAGTTGTAAGCGAACACGTTCCCCGAGCCACCTCCTTCCAGGACCATCGAGTGCCGAAGGACGTGGAAGATGTTGTCCTCGATGAGGTGATCGGAGTTGACAAAGTAGAGCATCACGCCGTAGGCCCAGTCGCCCGGATAATTCCCCCAGCCATGGTGGAAGTAGCACTGCCTGACTTCGTTGCCATAGCTGTACCGGATGCTGACATGGTGGTTTCGGATTTTGTACGTTTCCACGTTCCGGACCCAGCAATTCGCACATCCGGAGATTTGAATGGCATTCCGTGTCCCGCTACCCACCTGTGACATTTCCATTAAAAGGTCCTCGACCCCCGCACCGCTCATCATGGGCAGTTTCTGCACTTCGGGGTTCAGGGATTCCTTGAACGTATAATACAGGGGACGGTTCAGCGTCAGGGTGTTCCCGTTCTTGGCCGTGATCCGGACAACCTGAGTCATTGCGTGACCGCTGTTGTCATATAGCCCGCACCAATTGCACGTTCCCCCGCAGCCGGTCGGGTCGACGGGGATCGTTGAATCATTGTCCTGGTAGACAACGACATAGTCCCCGACCGCCAGTGAGGATGCATTATCCACAGTGATCGCGGCGCTATCCTTCGTGTAGCCGCTGACAATGCCGGTGGAGAGAGAGGCCGTGCCGGCAGCGGTGATGGAAAGGATGTTCCCGCCGGCGGCATCACTCCGCAATCGTGTTCTTCGCCGCCCCTCGCCGCGCAGGACGATGGACCTGCCCTCGATCCGCAGTTCGGAGGTCAACCGGTAGATTCCGGCCGGGATGTACACGACCTGGCCGTTGGGGCAGCTGTTGATGGCACGTTGAATTGCGGATGTATCGTCGGTCAAACCATCTCCTTTCGCATTGTAAGGCGAATTCTTGACATTGGCGAAGATGGTTGTACGCTGTGGTATACCCCCGGGGATACCGGGACTCCAGATGATACGGCGCCCATCCGGTATGATTTGAGCCTGCCCGTCCAACGGCCATGGGAATACGGCCAGGCACAAGATGAAAAACAGCCGGAAACCGGATGTCACGGAGATTGGCTTCCGGTCCGAGGGATTTGGGAGTCCCGGGTCATGCATGCGTCCTCCTTTCGCCAATGGACGGGCACAGGTTCATCGTGGCAGTCCCGTCGACCGTCATTTCCCGCGTCGGGCTTTGGGCGTATCGTCCTTTTCTCGCGCAGGCCCGCCAATCGAAAAAGAAGTGTCATTATAGCCCGTTCGCTGCAAAAAGTCACCGCTGTGTCCGCATTCGACCTTCTTTTATTCATTCTCCATTCTCATAACCGGGCGAATGCCGGGGCGCGTATTCGATGTTCAGCAAAAGGAGAAAGAACCAGATGGGATGAAGAGAACCAAAGGAGGCTTCCGTCATATTGTACAAAAGGGCGATAACCAAAAAAGCAATTTGCAATCTTCCACGATCCGAATCGAAAAACAGTTTCTTTTTGCTCTTCCTGTAAAAAGAAAACAGAACGGCAAGAAGCATAAAAACACCGATGAGACCGAGATTGAGATAAATTTCGAGGTAACCGTTGTGTGACTGCCCGGGCTTCCAGCTGTGTTTGGACCAAAGCCATTCCGTCTGTTCACCAAGCCAGAAGCTGTCAAATCCCGTCCCCACGAAGGGATTGATCCTCACATTCAAAAGATCCATCCAGAGATCGGTCCTCCCCGTGAGGGTCAGTTCCTTTCCCATCCAGGAGAGGAAATACGGAGACAGGTCCACGAGCAGATGAACAGCGATGGCCAGAGCCAGCAAGAGAGAAAAATACAGGTCGACGAGCAACGGTTGTTTTCTTATCGCGGTGAAACCCAGACAGCAAAAAAGACCGGTACCCAAAAAATAGGTGACGAGCGAAGTCGAGCTCTGCGCCAGGTAAAAAAGCCAGGCTATCATCAAGAGCAGTACGGGATAAATGGCGGCCTCCCCCCACTTGCCCGGACCGGGTTTCTCCTCCCGCAACAGTTTGTAGAGATAGTACGACAGGAAGACGCCCAGCACCAGGCACAGCAAACCCAGTCCATTTTTCTGAGTCGCCACGCCGACATACATCGCTTCGCCGGTCCAGCGATGATAGACCCTCCCATAGGCGGGGAAATATTTGATGAGCACGATAGAGAGGGGAAGGAGAACAAAGGCGCTTTGTCTGACGAGGCGTTTTATCGCCTCGTCAGGGTTTGCTTCCGTCAGCAGAACCAGCAGCATGATAAAATCGCCGACATACTTGAGCCATCTTTTGAATGAGGTGAATGCGTGGTCAGACCAAGTGATGCTGAGGGCACAGTAGAACAGATAGACAAGAATGAGAACATTGTTACTGAACAGCGAAGACCAATTGATTGTGCGCCTGAAAAGAAGGACCATGAAACCCGCCGCCATCAAAAAGAGATAGACATTTCTGTCGATGGGGCTGCCCTCCATGACGGCTGACGGCGACTCCACCACCATACCGGGATGCAACCAGGCGGACACGGGTCTGGAGAGCATAAGCAGGACCCAAAGAAGAGGAAGCCAGACGGCCAGGCTCACAGACACCCCCCTCCTGTAATCCAGCGCGAAAAGGAAAATGATGAATAACGCACATAATGCGATTGCCAGTGTGCCCATCTTACGATGTCAGCCCATTTTGCCCAGAAAGAGGGATAGTGCCCGGTACATGGTTGCCTGGCCCCAGTGGAGCATGGGGGTCTTCGACTTGATAAGGGGGTACTGCCTGTAATAAAAATAACCGGAAGCGTCCTGCATGTGATCCAGGGTCCAGTTGGCGACCTTCAATGCCAGCCTGAGCGCCGCCTCGTCGTCATCGGAGAAATTGACCAGCGTCTCGATGGCCTGGGCGGCACACTGAATGTCGACCGGGTAAACCCTGTCGTGGTAATATTTCGGCGTGCCGTCGTCTTTGAAGAAGTGATTGATGAAGAACTCAAAACCCCGATCCAGATGACCCTCAAAGGCGCTGTCCCCGGTATTTTCGATGTAGCATTTCAGGCTGTCGAGGTTGTAGCCTGTGTGGAAATTATCAATCCAGTGATGTTCCGGCGTTTCGGCATAATACCAGCCGCCCCCGGCCAACTGACGGGAGCAGCTGTAGACCATGGCCTCCTTCGCAACGGCGAGATAAGCGGAATTGCCGGTCATCTTTCCCGTCCGGGCCAGCATGGCCGCCCCCAGCATGTTCGAGTTGTGAACGGAACTCTGGTTGAATGCCACGTAGCTCAGGCAGGTGCCGGAATTCGTTTTCTCCCTGGGCAGATCCATGATCCAGTCGCATGCGCTGATCGCGACATCCATGTACTTCGGGTCACCGAGGATCTCGCAGGCGTCGAGAAAGGCCTGGCCGATGAGGCTTGTCCAGACAATAATGGGTTCATGCCGTTTCAGTTGTCCGCCCCGGCTGGCGTAGTCGAAATGATTCCCCCAGCTGTGGTGCTCGTAGTTTGGCGCCTTGTGTTCGTCCAGCCAGTCGAGACAGGCCCTCGCTCTTTCCCCGTAGGACGGATTTCCGGTGAGTTGCAGCATTCCCAGGTATCCCCGGGCCATGTAGCCCCTGCCCTTTGTGGAGTCCTGAGGCCTGACCCCGAGGAAGGGACGGAGATTGACCGGGGACTGACGCACGAGTTGCTGAAGAAGCCGCTCCAGGAATGCGTTGCCGAATGTGAGGGGGTGTAAAAACGAAGAGAGCCCGTCGAAGGGTTCATACCCTTTGTAGTCGCGTTTTTCGATCCACTTCTCGAGCCTGAGGAGGCTATCCATCATTTTTGTTTTTGAATCCCTGTTCATCCCTTCGGCTTCAAACAGGTTCAGTCCGTCCCCGCGTCGGGATTGCGATGTGCACGGGGCTTTTTCCCCGCTATCCTGCAAAGACTCCCCTTTCAACCCCCTCGAGACATCTCTCGAAATCGTCGCCCATCAGGAAGTCATATTCAACGGGCGTTTCGGGATGAACGGCCAGTTCCACCGCCGACAGGCGAGCGAGAGAGGCGATACCGTCGATGCGACCCGCCGGGGAGAGCGGAAGGAGACGGAAGAAATAATCGGTGCAGAGGTACCGCTTGCGCAGCCAGGCGTCCACCGCCGCCCGGTACAGACGGTTGAAAAGACTCTTTTCGCCGGCGAAGAAGGAAAAATTCCGCCTGACCCTCAGCCCCGGCGGAATAAGCCCCGCGCAGAGCACATTCGCGCAGAGGTGCATGTGGTGGTGGCCGTCAATCCGGGAAGGGGTCTTTCCATAGAGCCGTGAAAATTCGTCGACCTGCATGTCGTAGACGTAAAGGAAGTCGTTCTTGAGAGCGGGGTTGTAGAAAACGGGCCTGTACTTGTGACCGAGAAGATGGCCGGCGATTCGTTTCTGGCGCTCTTCCAGAAGGCCGTTTCGGCCGATGCCCGTGAAGGGTTGTGTGAGGTTGAGGTGCAGACCGATGTCAAGGTCGTTTGCCCTTGCGATTTCCGCCGCCCGCGCCGAATCCTCCATGAAGACCATGGCGCTTGCGGTGGTGATCCTGCCTTCGCGGAGGCAATGGAGGCTTCGGTCCGTCGCGGCCCTGTTCCGCCCCCAGTCGTCGGCGTTGATGATCAGCACTTTGCCTGTCCCCCGTCAGGACCCCGATGCCTTTGCCAGTGTCCCGCGAAGCCTCCGCATCTGCTCCCCGCGGTAGAAAGCGACCAGTTCGGCCGGTACGGGCCTTTCGATCCTCCTGGCCGCGGAGACCGCGTACCCGAGCAGGATGAAGAGACCCCCCAGTACATAGGGCCTGTTCCGCATCTGGTAGAAGGCCCGGAGAAAGGCCCAAAGGGGGTGGCTGCCCAGGTAGTAGTCCTCCCGCCCGAGCCGGAATTTCGCGGACAGAACGCCCCCTTTGCCGGTACCCATCTTGCGGTGATGGAAAGCGACTCTGTCCGTGAAGGTCCGGGTCTTCCATCCCTTCATGCGGGCCGTCGTGACGGCGACCCAGTCGATCCCGCCCCCCTTGATGGGGAGGTACCCGCCGATGGATTCGAAACACTCCCGGCGGAACATCTGGCAGCCGCCGGATACGTGTTCGATGTTGGCGAAACGGTAATCATAGTGCCCGGCCGCCTCCTCGATAAAAGGTGTGCCGGCCACGCCCAATTCCGGCTCCCGGTCAAACTGATCGAGGAGATACTCGAAATAGTCTTTCTCGAAGGAGAGGTCGGCGTCCAGGTTGCCGATGATATTGTAAGGGGTGTCCTTTAATTCATTGTAGCCCGCGTTGAAGCAAAAGACCTTCGAGGCGAAGCTGCGCTCCGTGGTTTCCGCCCTGCGGATGAGCGTCATCCATAGGTGCCGGGGGGTGTACCTTCCGACAATGTCGTCCGTGCGGTCCGTGGAACCGTCGCTCACGATGACCCATCTTGCCGGCAGGACGGTCTGGGAGACGACGGAGGCGATGGTTTTTTCTATGAAAGCCTCCTCGTTGCGGGCCGGTGTGATGAGCACATAGGCACAATCGGGATTTTTGCCAGTTGGTTTCATCATCAATACTTGATCTGCCTGAAGATGTCGTCCATGATCCTCGAGGTAAGAATGATTTCACGGTACGGGATCGGTGCCGGCTGATTTTCCCGGATAGAACGGTAGAAAGACTCGATCAGCTTTTTCATTCCGGACTTCATATGAAAGTCGTTTTTCAAGAAGTACTTCATGTTGACGTGAGCGTTCGACAGGTACTGTTTCGCGTAGAGGTAAGGCGGGATGAATTTTTCGAGATAGCTCTTGAATCGGTCGCCCCTCACCCCGATGAGCGTCTGCTGGTCGTGGTCCATGAAGAGGGCGTTTCGTTCCCCGTATACCCGGAAGGCGCGCAGGGTAGGGCGCATTCGGGATGAGAAGGTGAAATAGGCCGTAGAGGAACGGCCGTCCCGGATCATCACCCTCAGTTCATCGATGACTTCGTCTTCGCCCAGGTCTTTGAGAAAGGTACTTGTGAAACCCTGCGCGATCACCTCCGGCTGTTCCCCCCGGATGTACTCGGAGATGCGGGCGATGCCGTGGCTGATGTTGTTCTGCAGAAGCGAGCCCGGCAGTTCACGGATCCAGTGGGTCCTGTCACCGAGAAGCGCACGGGCATACTGCTGGTTGCCGAAATCGTAGCAGTAATAGCTCTCCATGTGAACGGGCGGACCGCCGAGATAACCCTTTTGAATCATTTCCCTCATGCGGATCGCGGCATGTGTAAACTGTTCGTCATGGTCCACCGTGATCTTCAGACCCTTGCCCTCCGCGTGGCGGATCAACGCCTTTGTTTCCTCCGCCGTGATGGTGAAGGGCTTTTCCATGAGCACATGGCAGCCCGCCTCCAGCGCTTGCATCCCCAGCTCGTAATGGCTTTGCGGCGGGGTCGTGATGTGAATGACCTGTGGAGCCGTCTTTTCAAGAAGATTATCAAGATTATCGTAATATCCATTGATTTTAAAGCGTTCTGAGAGCTGCCTTGCCATCAGCTCCTCCCGATCGCAGACGCCGACGATCGCGCAACCGGGGATGCGCCGGATCTGGAATACGTGCTCGTCGGCGATCTTGCCGCAGCCGACGATACCCACCCTCAGTGTCACGGCTTACAGACCCCTCTCGTGTTCAAAAAAACGTTTCGAAGCCACCGGGAAGGACACCCTCGGTTTCCAGCCCAGCCGGGTCTTTAACTTTTCGTTGGAGTAGCGGTTGCCCTTCCAGTCGTTGGACCATCTCCGGGTGTTGAAGACGGGGGGGAGCTGGCCCCTGGACCAGCTGGAATACTTCTCCCAGAGAGAGCACAGCAGGTAACCGGCCGCTCGGGGAACCCGGATCGACCGGAAGCGCCTCACATGTTTCTTGTAAAGATTCAGGAATTCGCGGCTCGTGGGCAGATCGTCGTCGACCACGTTGAAGACCTCACCACCCACCCCCGGCCTCAACCCGGCGAGAACGATGGCCTCGGCGCAGTTGTCGACGTAGGTGAAGGGGATCCGGTTGGAGCCGCCCAGGTGGAGGAAAAGGCCCAGGAGGTCGATCCCGATCCTGCCCGGCAGACCCCGGTTTCCCGGTCCGAACACGGTTCCGGGCCGCACGAGGACGTAGGGTATGCCATTCCTCCCGCAGAAGTCGACCGTCAGTTCATCCTGCCGTACCTTGGCGTAGCAATAGGCCTCACCCCTGAGCTCGGGTTCCCTGTCCATCTCACAGGTTTCATCCAGCACATCCCGGCGCCTCAGCTTGAGATTGGAATAAACGGAGAAGGAGCTGACGCCGACAAACCGTTTCAGCCTGTTCGTACGGGCGGCGGCCTCCAGCAGGTTCCTGGTGGTGACGACGGAATTCAGAAAGGCGTCGGGGTATGATTTGACACCCCGGCCGGCCGCCAGGTGATAGATCACCGAGACGCCCTCGGTGACTTTGTCGCAGTCCTCGCGGGACAGCAGGTTGCCCCGGCAGATCTCAATCGGGGGACTGCCCCTCTCAAGGATGATCTTCATCAAGGCGGAGTTCTGGCCCGAGGGCCTCATCAGGCAAACCAGATTCCTGTACCCGTAACGCAGCAGGGTATCGACCACGCGGGTGCCGATAAAGCCGTTTGCCCCGGTGATCAGGACCCGGTCGTTGTCATTTATTATGTCATCAGTGCTCATGCCTTGTAATCCGCGAAGGAGCTACTGCGTCACGTATTTCTCTTTCACGACGTCGATCCCCGCCAGCGAAAGCAATCTTCCGATGTGATCGAAGTCCCTGATCAGGACTTTCATGAACACGTGATGTCCCAGGAGTGGAAGAACCGGGAGGGCCAGCGTGTACAGAGGGATGGCCAGAAGAGATTTGGCGTAGTCCACGGGGCGGAAATGGGGGATCTTTCCCCTCACCAGAGCCCTTTTCAGCATGAAGGATCGTTTGAACCGCTCCGGCGGTATGGATTCGTACACGGGGGCCTCGGCGCACCAGATGAAAACATGCCCCTTCCGGATCATTCTTCTGAAGAAATCCCGGTCTTCCCCTCCGCCTCCGAATTCCTGCCTGAAGAGATTGCCTTCCTCCTGAAAGAGGCTTCTCCTCAGAAGCGCATTGCCCGTCCGGGTGTTTTTCCAGTCCAGTTTCGTCCCCGTTGCGTGCGAGGGCCTTTCGTAGAACCCGCCCCTGATCACCCAGGATGGCGGTTCCGTTTCGTAGTGGGGGATCACCGGCCCCAGGATGCCGTCGGCGTTCCACCGCTTCTGCGCTTCGACGAGCGTGATCAGCCAGTCCGGGCCGGGGTATTCGTCGTCGTCGATGAAGGCCAGAAAATCGCCCGTCGCGGATTGGACGGCCCTGTTGCGGGCCAGGGCGATGTTCTGGACGGGTTCCACTTCGTATCGGAGGTGCCAGCCGGCCTGAGCCCTGAATTCATCCACGGTCTGCCTCGCCGACTGCCCGACGTCGTTGTCGACGACGATCACCGAGCAGGTGAATAAACTTTCTGTCCGCTGTTCCCGGAGACAGGTCAGGAGCTTTTTTAAAAGCCTCGGTCTTCTGTAGGTGCAGATGCAGACGTCGACGTGCTGTGACACCACTCAACCCCCGAACGCCCTGATGGCGTCGACGATATGCCTGATCTGCGGTTCCGTCAGCTCGGCGTACAGGGGAAGCGACAGAATCTCACTCGATGCCTCCTCGGCACGGGGGAATTCCCAGGCCCCGAATTTCCGGTGGGAATAGGCCCTGAGCTTCGGCAGCGCGATGGGGTAGTGGATGCCCGTCGAAATGCCGTATCGCCCCAGGTGATCGATCAGATCCTCCCGAGTGCCGTTCCCGGCGCGGACGACGTAAAGATGATAGACAGCCCTGACGTTTTCAAGTTCGACGGGCGTTATCAGTGACGTGTCTTTCAGAAGCTCATTGTACAGGTAGGCGGCCCTGCGTCTCTTCTCGGTCCACTCATCCAGGTGTTTGAGCTTCACGAACAGGATGGCGGCCTGGAGGCCGTCGAGGCGGCTGTTGACCCCTTCCAGGTCGTGGTCGTACTTGCTGACCCTCCCGTGATTCGCGAACATCCTGGCTTTCAGCGCCAGATCACCATCGTCCGTCACGATGGCACCGCCGTCCCCGTATGCGCCCAGGTTTTTCCCGGGGTAGAAGCTGAAACAGGCCATGTCGCCGATGGAACCGATCTTTCGGCCCCTGTATTCGGCCCCGTGGGCCTGCGCTGCATCCTCGATCACGCGGAGTTTGTATTTCCGGCCAAGGGCCAGTATGGGGTCCATGTCGGCCGGCTGGCCGTAGAGGTGAACCGGGATGATCGCTTTCGTCCTGTAGGTTATTTTTTCCTCAATCCTCCGCACGTCCATGTTGTAGGTGGAGGGGTTGATGTCCACGAAGACGACCTTTGCACCGGCCATGGTGACCGCCTCGGAGGTTGCGATGAAGCTGTTGGCGGCCGTGATGACCTCATCCTCCGGGCCGATGCCGAGGACCTTGAGTGCGATAAAAAGGGCGTCCGTCCCGTTACCCACCCCCACACAGTGCCTGACGCCGCAGAAGGCCGCAAAAGCCTTCTCGAAGGCACTCACATAGGGACCGCCGATGAAAGCCGATTGGGACAGGACATCCGCAATGACTTGATCGATTTCATCCTTGATGGTGTTGTACTGCGCTTTCAGGTCGACCAGGGGGATATTCATTTTCACCTCACGAGATCCGTTATGGAAAGAGGGGGCAGCTTGGTTTCCAGGAAGAATCAGAGCTTTCGCAGGAGCCTGGCAGGATTTCCGGCATAAAAGCCCGGCCGGGTGATGTCTTTCGTCACGACGGAGCCGGCGCCGATGACGACCCCGTCACAGACCCTCACGGGCAGCATCGTGACGTTCGAGCCGATCGACACCCGGTTTCCGACATGGGTGGATTTCCACAGATCCATCCGGCCCCGGGCGGGGCCGCCTTCCGAGAACAGATCGTTGATGAACATCACCCCGTGGCCGATGAAGCAGTCCTCGCCGATATTCACCAGCTCGCAGATGAACGTGTGCGACTGAACCTTCGTGCGACTTCCCACCCGGACGCCCTTCTGTATTTCCACGAAGGGGCCGATGAAACAGTCGTCGCCGATCGTGCATTCGTAGAGGTTCACCGGCTCGACGACGGTGACGCCGGCGCCGAAAGCGACGTCACGGATCCGGCACTTGTAGGTTTTAACGGGAGCGGACATGGAATACCTCCGGAGTTCAGGGGTCACCGGGCGGCCAGGATGCGGACGACCTTGCGCGCATGATCGATTCCGCTCAGGCAGGCCGTGCCGTTTTCGATGCAGTCGATGAAGTGATCGATTTCCACCTTGATCGGTTCCGGGAATGGGATTCGCGGCAGGATCACATCGCCCTCCCGGTGATTAAAGTTTCGGTAGCGGGGATCGTCATAATCCATGTTCTGCCCCAGAACCGCCAGCCGGTCGATGCCCTTGTCGAAAATGGCAATTTTGTTTTCTGCGTCGTTGTCGTAAACGATCATTTTCCTGGATCCCACGACCGTCATCTGCCGCAGCCTGCGGGGATCGAGCCAGCTGACGTGGATGTTCGCCATGACCTTGTTCGGGTAGACGATGTTCATAAAAACGACGTCGTCGATCTTCTCCTGGATATAGTCAACCCCCCTTTTCACGATGGAGACCGGTTCGGGGTCCCCCAGCCAGTACTGGATGATGCTGATATCGTGCGGGGCGAAGTTCCAGAGGGCGTCCACGTCGGAGCGGATCCTGCCCAGGTTGAGCCTCTGGCTGTAGATGTACCGGATGTCCCCGAGTTCCCCCGAGTCGATGAGCTTCTTTGCGTAACGGACGGCCGCATTGTACAGAAAGGTGTGGCCTGCCATGGCGACGAGCTTCTTTTCCCGGGCGATCCGGCCGATCTCGTCGACTTCGGCAACCGTTGTGGCAATCGGTTTTTCCACCAGGATGTGCTTTCCCGCTTTGAGAGCCCTCACGGCGAGATCGAAATGGGTGGCAACGGGAGTGGCGATCACCACGGCAACAGTGTCCTTGTCCTGCAGGACATCGTCTGCGTTGTCCGTCACGGCAACGCCGGGGTAGAGACCGAGGACGTAATCGCGCCTCTGCGCCGCAAGGTCCGCCACGGCCTTCACCTTGCATCTCCTGCTCGCCACAAGGTTTCTCAAAAGATTGGGGCCCCAGTAGCCCACGCCGATTTGCGCTACGGACAACATTTTCTCCTCCACTTCACGGGTTACCTTCCGCGGCCCGAAGGCCTGTCGATTCTATTCCCGGGGATCAGGAACGGGAACGATGCGAACGGGGAAGTCAATGCAGGGCGTCGTATATTCGCACCAGATCCGTCTGGTGCCTCTCCCAGCCATACCGAACCATGAACTCTCTGGCACGGCGTGCCTGTTCGCTTCTCTTCCGCTCGTTGATGTAAAGACCCGTAATGGCTTCGACCATCGAAACTTGATCCTCCGGTTCGAAGTAAGTGACCATATCCCGGGAGAAGTAATGCCGGATCGTTTTCAGGTTCGGCACGACTGTCGGCAGACCGATGGTGGCGTATTCGAGGAGCTTTACCGGAAGCATTAGATCCGTCGCCGTGCTTCGCCGGTTGGGTACGATGCCGAGGTCCTTGCTTTCGAGCATGACCAGGATCTCGTTCAGGGGATAAACCCGCATACTGAAGTGTACGCGATCCGCTACACCCAGGCTCCGTGCCTGCTGAACGAGGGAATCCAGGTGGGGTCCGATGCCGATGATGTGCAGATGCAGTTCGGGAATCCGCTCCAGCAGTTGCGGCATTGCGTCGATGACAAGGTCCAGGCCCTGAATCCGATGGATCGTACCGTGATAGACGAGGTCAAACGTTTCCTTTTGATGGCTGCCCGCACGATTGCTCCGCCGGTCGTCCAGGATGTGATGATCAGGAACATTCAGGATGACAGTGATCTTGTCCGCCGGGATGCCCCGACTGACCAGCGTGTCCCTCTGCACCTCATTGACGCAGATCAGTCGTTGTGCCAGGGCGCAACATATCCGCTCCTCGAGGCAGAAGAGCTTGAAGAGAAGCGGAGAGGGATTGTTGAACTTCCCCTCGAAGGTCTCGGGGACGGAATCATGGATGTCCAGAATCAGTTTTTTCCCGAACAGCCTCGGCATGATGGCGGCAAGGACAAGGAAGTTAGGCATGTTGTGCACGTGAACGATATCGATTTCACCACGGATGAAGCGGCCGATGCAGGACAGGAAGGCCGGCAGCAGGAACCGGAGATAGGACAGCATATAGGAGGCCGCATTTCCCCCTCTGTACTTTCCGGCTCTCAACTCGACGACGGTGACGCCATTGAGTTCGTAGGTCCGGGGCGTGTCTTCCTCCATGAGCGCGAGCATTGTCACCCTGTTGCCGTGCCTCACGAGGGTTTCAGCCTCGCGCCGGATGCGGGTATCACAGGGGTAATGGGTGTATGCCAGCATGAGTATATTCTTCATGGGAATCGTCCGTCCGACAATCGGGCCCTTTCCGCCCGGGGGCCTAACGAAGGTGCGCCCGTGTAACGGTGTTGATATTCAATGGCACTTCTTCCGGGTTTTTCCGCACGGGCCATTCCCCGGGGCAACGGGAATGAACTCTCAAAAGAAGACCGGGCAGGCCATCGTCGGCTGGTGCACCGGCTGTTGATTTCACTCGAACCTCGATGCCGTCGCCTGCCCATTCCACTTTCTCGAAAACCACCGAACGGCGTTTGCGAAACCACTGCACGGCCTTCCCCGCCGGGCCGATCCAGGCACCGTCGGCTTCGAACTTGCCCAGGAGGTCGCGGTAGAAATCCCCCCACAGCCTCTCGGGAGCCATACTGCGGTCGTGCCAGAGCAATGTCAGCGCTCCCCCGAACCGTCTGCTGTTTTCCATAAGTGAGTCGCAGGCGATCGTTGCATCTTTTTCCGTCAGGTTCATGCGACCCGGATAGAAAAGCGCCGTATCCTGAATATTCAGGGGAAGCTCGAGCAGACCTGTCACACCCGGGGGCTTGTAGACCTGAACCGTCCCCGCTCTGTAGCCGACGGCATCGTTGTAACCGAAGGTGGAATCGTAGGCATAACCCGCCTCGTCGAGGATCCGGAAAGTGTCTTCTCCCCGGTACAGCCAGTGCATCCTGATGCCGATGCCGTCTGTCCGGCTGTAAGGTTCCAGCCGCCGCCGCTCTTCAGCCGCGCAATCCCTGTCCGCCCAGGCGTCGATCCCGTGCACCCCCACCTCGAAACCTTCGTTGACAACGGTCTTGATGATGTCGCCCATTTCCGCCACGTCATACCGGGCCGCTCTGGAACTCCGGTCCTCCGGGCCGCAGGGTGCACCCGATCGGCCCTCGAAAGGGATGAGAAAGAATGTGGATTTCCAGTTCTTCTCCAACTCCATGTAAAGGGGGATCTGATTCCAGAAGTCGGGGCAGAGGCCAAGGTGAACCAACGGCGCCGTCGCCAAGGCGACGAAATTTTTGAAGACGTTGCGCGACGACATTCTGCCCTGCAAGAGGCGGACGACAGACCCCAGGGACGCACGGTAAATGAAGCCCATCATGGTCTTGTCAAACAGGTGATCCCGAAACCGGAGGAAATCGATGTCGTGGGTCAGGCACACCGCATATCGGTACCCCGCGGGGATCGGCGGGATCTCGACGACCGGCATATCCCCCGACAGGATGGATTCCCGCAGGAGATCGATGTGAAGATCCAGTGTAGGGATCGAGGCATGACGGGCAGGCTGGCCCCTGAGGAGCAGGGTTTCAACCTCCCTGAACAGGTCATAACCGAAACGGAATATCCTCCGGCCGGCCCTCTCGACCCTCGTACCGGCGGATTCCTGCGTTCCGTCCACCTCCAGGATGGCTTCGCCGGGTGTGTCCAGCACGGCCACCTCCCGGTAGAGGGGGAAAAGCCGACCTCTCCATTTCAGGAGGGGAGCGGACCGACTCCTGAGCCTGAGGCCGTATCGTTCATCGAGCTTCTTCGTTGAGCTTCCATAGATGATGACAACGGGAGCATCGGGAACGGTCTCAACATCATCCGCAACCAGCAGAGCATCATAGCGTTTTTCAGGATTTCCCCATTCCCACGGCGTCTTGAAGAGTTCAAAGAATTCGGCAACAACCTGCCTGTCGCGATCATGGGTAAAAACGCCGATCATTTGGATCAGGAGATCTTTCGCATGGTGAAGGAGGTTTGAGCGGTTTCAGGACGCGTGCAAGCGCCCGCGGAGCACTCTTATCCGGGGACGACGGCGCGAAAGGGGTTTTTCACTTCCGGGTCGGCTCCCTGAGCATGGCCAGAACGGCGATCGGGTCTTTTAGGTCGCTGTTCCTGAAGGTCTCTCTTTGATGTTCATTGAGAAGAAGGGCCCTGTATTTGAGTTCCAGTGATACTGCCTGAAGCATTGCATTCAAAAGTTGGTAGCCGATTTCCCACAAGGCCCTCCCGCTATTCTCGTTCCTCCCGAATACAACGAAGCAGTCGAACGGGTCATGAGCCTTCAGCAGGCTTGTCCATGCACCCGGGTTTACCCTGTCCGACGTGTCCAGTGCATGGGCCCACTTGCTGCCCCGTCGCCGGTTTATGTACCTTGAAAGCATGCCGTTCCATATCACCGACACGTCTGAAATATCCTGCTCGCCGCCCCAGGTGGGAATCGTCATGCCCCACGGGGTGGATTTATAGTAGTGCGGTGTTCTGCCGCGGGCCGCCCAGAGCAGTTGACCGAGGTGTTCCAGGGTTGTTTTCTCCCCCTTCGTTTCTTCCGTTTTCAGTTCCCTGAGAACGGACAGAAGAGGTTTTGCACCGCTCCTGGCAGGAGCCGGCAGGGCGTTCAGGCCGTCGGCGTTTCCCCCTGGAGAGGCGTCGGTCCAATATGAGCCGCCGTAACCCGGCTTCATGGGATCAACCCTGATCTTCACGGTTCCGATCTCATCCCCGGACAGGGTCGTCCCATCGCGGCCGAGTTCGGCAAACACGTAGCCAACCCCGAGGGCGGAGCAGACCAATCCCACCGCCTGGTGCTGCATACCGCTTTCAACCATGCCCCACTCCTTCTTGATACCGGCAGCCCTGCGGTCCATGGTAAATGTCAGGATGTTGCGGTCGTTTCTGATATGAACTCTTTCTTTAGTAAAACGAGGTATTATCGCGTGTCGGATGATGTATTCTATTTGTAATGATGACAGTTTTTTCCGGGTATCAAACATGCCCCAGTGGAAATTCATCGGGTTGTTGTCATCGTCGCTTGTGCACCTTGAATTCAATGCCGTCTCGACTGACACCATGGGACCTTCCGGCGGAAATGTCGTGTCTGCTCGCTCGCTTTCAGGCGGCACCTCGGTGGGCTGTGAAAAGAGGCCCTGGATCCTGTAGAAAGCTTTACGCACATATGAAAAATTAAACATGATCATAGCTATCGAACCCAGTCCCGCGAGAGCAACAAATTTCAGGAAATGCCTTCGGATCATCGTTTGTCGACCACACAGGCGGTCCAGAATCTCGCCACCTCTTTCGGAAGTGCGTGCCAGTATTCATTCCGGTATCGATCCTTGATGTAGAGAAGGAGATCTTCGTAGAGACGGGATGGATATTCTTCAAAACCCGGAGCCGATCCGTCGAAATTCATATAATCGGGGTGTGTGAGGATCAGAGCCATCCCTCCCTGATCGGCGATCCAGTCGAGTTTATGTTTCCACATATCGATATTTCTATTCTGCATCAGGATAAAGAGTGTGAAATCCTGAGCCAGTGTGTATGGCAACTCCACGTATCCCCCCCGGGTTGTCTCTCCATTGACCCAGAATGGAAAGATGGTCCTGACGCCGTCCGGCTGAGGCTCGAAAGGGTCGGTGTCGAACGTGGAGGCATCATATTCCACTTCAAGATCATGGAGCCAGTCCAGATTGTGATGCATGGATGGCGACCGGAAACCAACGGCCTGCCACTCCTTGAGATACCTGTTGATGTGCAGGGCTCTCTCACGAAAGATTTCCCTCGATTTGTACAGAAGGCCGTCATGGTAAAGCCCGTGGACACCGATTTCGAATCCTCCTGACAGGAGGTATTCTCTGAGTCCCAAAGAGACGTCGTAGCGTCTTGGAACGAAATAGAAAGCAGAACGGAATCCCAAGTTTTTTTCCAGATCTGCAAGCTGCAGGCATCGGGTGTGGCCTCTGGGTGTGTCAACATCGTGGGTCAGGATGACGGCAAATTTCTTCTGATCGGGCCATCCCGACCAGTTGTTCACGGGTGTCGCGGCGGCGACGTCGATAGGCCAGGTCCGGGAGGATGTCCGCCTTTTTTTTGCGACGATGCGGCGGCGCAGATGGATCTGCATGCGGCGGGGGATCAGGGGCTTGAACAGATAGAAGAGTGAGATGATTCGGCTTTGTTCGATCATATCAGACGGCTTCCCGCGATGACCCGGAAGCGAAGGCATGCCGATGGTATTTTCCCTCACCGCCCGCATTCCACGACAGGGATTCCTCGATCCCTGTTTTGATTTTTTCGGCGAGCATACCGACGAAAGGTTCGACGAGCATGCCGGCCGGATAGACGGGCAGTTGATGGATTTCGAGCCCGCCCTCGGCAATCTTATCCCAGCCCATTTCCGTCGACGAGTGGACGGCGTATTCCCTGAGCGGGCGGTACTGAACGATTTTCCCGGGATATGGCGAGGGCACGTAACTGAAGGCTGCCTGATCGTTCGCCCTCCACAGGTCATAAAGAGATGTCGCCTGTTTATGGTCGTTGGATCGCTTGCCGAATATCTGAGAGAACATGCCCGTCCAGACTTCTTTTCTGCCCCTGGCGACCTTCATCTTTTCGTTAAGAAATTTTATTTTGTCCCGATACTCGAGAAGTAAAAAATTTCTCCCGTGAAATTCTATTTTCTGCATGTAGTAATAAAGTTTCTTGAAGGAGTTGAAGTTCCTGATTCTGGAAAAGTTGTATGTCTCCATCAAGGCCAGAAAGGCCACATCCTTGCCCCTGCGGTGAAGCTGCTGGGCCATTTCGAGAGCCACACTGCCGCCGAGGCAATATCCCCCCAAGAGGTAGGGCCCTTCCTTCCATTGAGTCAAAATTTCCTGCAGGTAGTGAGAGGCCATCTCCTCGATGGAATCCAGGACGGCCTGCCGACCGTCGAGCCCTCGGGACTGGAGCCCGTAGACCGGCTGGTCGGGTCCCAGGCGGCGCGCGAGATCACGGTAAATCAGCACGTTCCCGCCGGCGCCGTGAACCAGAAAAAGCGGCGGTTTTGTCCCGGAAGGCTGAATGGCCACCAGAGACGACCAGTGAGTTTCCCTGACATCCTCACAAAGAAGTCCGGCTAATTGATCAATGGTCGGGGCTTCGTAAAGGGTTGAAATCGGAAGTTTCTTCCCGAATTTCTTGTCTACCCTGGCGAAGAGGACCAGTGCCGTCAGGGAACTTCCACCCAGATCAAAAAAATTGTCACGGACCCCGATTTCGCTGTAGCCCAGCAGCTCCTGCCATATGCCCGTCAATAAACGGACCGCATGCTCTCTGTGGTCGAAGGCCTTGACGGGTTTTGCCGTCGGCTCAGGCGTTACGGCTTCCGTCACCCTCTCGGGTTCTGATCCGGGTTCCTGCCCGGCAGAACTTCCGAGGGCCGGTTTCACTTCTCCCAGCCAGTAGCGCTTCCGGTCAAAGGGGTAGGTGGGCAGGGGAACACGCCGGCGCTCTTCCCCCGAATAGAACCGGGGCCAGTCGATGGAGACGCCGGCCAGCCAGAGCCGTCCCAGCGTGGTGAGGAGAAATGCGACATCGGATTTTTGCTCCTTTGCGTGCCGCATGGACGAAAGCACGACGTGGTCGTCCGTCATGAGCGGATGCTGCTGGATCAGCGTGCTCAAAGTCGGACCGGGACCCACTTCGAGGAATACACCGTTTTTTGTTTTCAAAAGCTCGCCGGCGCAATCGGAGAAACGGATGGTGCCCCGCAGATGTCTCACCCAGTAATCCGGGCTTGAAACTTCTTCGGTGCCGATCCATGTGCCCGTTACGTTTGAAACGAAGGGGATCCGTGGCTTGCCAAAGGACACCCTTCCGAGTTCGCCGGCAAACCGGTCCAGGATGGACTCCGTCATGGCCGAGTGGAAGGCGTGCTCCGTTCTGAGTTTTCTGATGTCGATGCCTTTACCCGTCAGATTCTCCGCCAGATTTTCCACGTCTTCCGTTTCCCCGGCCACCACGCACAGGGAAGGAGCGTTGATGAGCGCGATGGAGAGACGCGGGTTGAGAAAAGGTTGCAGGTCCTTCTCCGACAGGAAAACGGCGATCATCGACCCTTCCGGCAATTCCTCCATGAGGCGGCCCCGGACGGCCACAAGACCCAGCGCATCTTCGAGGGAAAACACGCCCGAGAGGCAGGCCGCGGTGTACTCCCCGATGCTGTGACCGGCCAGGGCCGACGGCCTTATCCCCCACTCGGACCACAGCCGGGCCAGGGCGTATTCAACGGCGAAGATGGCCGATTGCGTCAGGGATTGACGGGCAAAAGCCTTTTGTGCCCGATCTTCCTGTCCACTCTCCGGGTAGAGGACGTCGCTCAGGTTCACGGATAAGCGCGGTTTGAGGATTTCGGAACAGCGGTCGATACTCTCGCGGAAGACAGGCTCCCTGCGGTAGAGCTCCAGCCCCATGTTCAGGTACTCGGAGGCCTGACCCGAGAACATGAATATGACATCGCGGTGAGGCGGATCTGAGACGGACTCAAACGCCGCCCCCGGCCGGTCCCCGTCGAGGCCGGCAATGGCATCCCGCGTTTCCCGGCAGACGACGATCCGGCGGTGGCTGAAAGTTCTCCGGCCGGTTTGAAGCGTGTAGGCGACATCGGCCGGGTGTAATTCGGGGTGCCGTTTCAGATGCGCCGCGAGGTTGCGCGCCGAGGCGTCAAGAGCTGTTTTGGTCCGGGCGGACAGCGGGAAAAGATGCCACTCCCTCGACGGTCCGGAGGACTGCGGTTCCGGTGCCTCCTCCACGATGACATGAGCATTGGTGCCGCCGATGCCGAAGGAGCTCACCCCCGCGATCCTCGGCGAGCGATTTCTTTCCCATGGCTGCAGGCGGGTATTGACATAGAAGGGGCTGTTATCGAAGTCGATATTGGGGTTGGGCTCTTCATAATGCAGGCTCGGCACGATCTCTCTGTGTTCGAGCATCAGGACCGTTTTGATGAGTCCGGTCACGCCGGCTGCCGCATCGAGATGCCCCACGTTGCTCTTCACCGAACCGATCGCACAGAAGGTCTTCTTGTCCGTGGTCTTGCGAAAGGCCTGCGTGAGGGCCGCGATCTCGATCGGGTCACCGAGGGAAGTTCCCGTTCCGTGGGTCTCCACATAACGGACATCCTCGGCTTTCACGCCACTGATCGCCTGGGCCATCGCGATGACGTCGGCCTGGCCCGTAACGCTCGGGGCGGTGAAGCCCACCTTGAGAGCCCCGTCGTTATTGACCGCGGAGCCCCTGATGACGGCGTAAATCCTGTCCCGGTCCACGAGGGCTTCCGACATTCTCTTTAGCACGACAATGCCGGCCCCCTGGCCGACGACCGTCCCGTTTGCCTTTGCATCGAAAGCCCGGCAGTACCCGTCGGGGGAGGGAATCATCCCCTCTTCGTAGAAATATCCCCCCCGGTGTCGGGGGTTCAAAGCGACGCCACCGGCCAGGGCAAGGTCGCACTGGTAGGTCAGGAGGTTCTGACAGGCCAGGTGAACGGCCACGAGAGAGGTGGAACAGGCCGTCTGGACCGTCAGGCTGGGTCCTCTCAGGTTGAGCTTGTAGGCCACTCGTGTCGCGAGGTAATCTTTCTCATTTCCTATCTCGACCTGGAAAGCTTCGGCAATGCGGCTGGGGTCCATGCTCTGAATCGCCTCGTCGAGGTAGCGGTTCGGTCCACAGCCGGCAAACACGCTGATCAGGCCGCTGTATCTTTCCGGATCGTAACCGGCCCTCTCCAGGGCTTCCCAGGCGCACTCGAGAAACATCCTGTGCTGCGGGTCGGTGATTTGCGCCTCACGGGGGCTGAACCCGAAAAACTCGGCATCGAACATCTCGACATTCTCTATGACCGTGCCGGCCTTGACGTAGCCGGGGTGTTGATACACCTCCGGCGGTATCCCCATGGCCTCGAGCTCGTCGTCGGAGAAGAGTTGAATGGAGGTGATCCCCTGGCGGAGGTTGAGCCAAAACCGGTCCGTGTTCGGTGCCCCGGGGAAACGCCCCGAGAACCCGATAATCGCGACACCCTCCATGTGAGCCTCGGATCCGGTCATTGAATGTTGCCCGGGTCGGGGTGACCCTTTCTTTGCCGCTGCAGGGCGGCTCTCTGTTTGGAGGCGCGGTCCTGAATGACGTCGGACGGGAGCAGATCCTTGCGCTCCACGGCCAGGAATTTTGCGAGATCATGGATCGTCGGCCTCTGAAACATATCGACGATGGTTATGTCTTTTCCGAGGGACTGCTGTATCCGGTTCATGACCCTCACCAGAAGCAGGGAGTGACCTCCCAGATCGAAAAAGTTGTCCCGGGTGCCGACCTTTTCCAATTTCAAGACGTCTTTCCATATTCCGGCGATCGCCTTCTCCATCTCACTCTCCGGGGCGATGAACAGTGTCTCGATCTGACGCTTCCCTTCCGGGACGGGGAGGGCGCGTCGGTCCACCTTGCCACTGGAGGTCAGGGGGAAGAAATCCATCTGGATAAAAGCGGAAGGAACCATGTAGTCGGCCAGTTTTTCCTTCAGGTGACTTCTGAGCTCGTCCACGTTGACCTTTTTCCCGTCTTTTGCAATCATGTAAGCGACAAGCCGTTTGTCGCCTCCCTCGCCGCGCGCTACGACAACCGCTTCCCGGATGTCGGGGTGCTGTCCGATCTCAAATTCGATTTCACCGAGTTCGATTCGCAGGCCGCGAATTTTAACCTGGAAGTCCGTGCGGCCGATATACTCCACGTTCCCATCCGGCAGATAGCGGCAGAGGTCTCCCGTTTTATATAGACGGGCGCCGGGTTCCTGTCTGAAGGGATCGGGGATAAATTTCTCAGCCGTCAGTTCCGGTCGGTTCATGTACCCCCGGCCGACCTGGATACCGCCGAGATAGAGCTCCCCCGGGATTCCGATTGGAACGGGCTGCATATACCGGTTCAGGATATACGTCTGCGTGTTGGCGACAGGCCGGCCGATGGGCACGAGGTGCAGGTCGCTGTCCCGCCGGCAGGCCCAGTACGTCACGTCGACGGCGGCCTCCGTCGGGCCATAGAGATTGTGCAATTCGGCTTCAAGGAGTTTGAAGAATCGTTCCTGGAGCTCATAAGGCAATGCCTCGCCGCTGCAGATGACACGCTTCAGGGACTTGCATCTCCCGGCGTTCCGGTCTTCGAGGAAGATCTGGAGCATCGACGGCACAAAGTGGATGGTCGTGATGTCGTTGTCGACGATCGTCTGAACGAGATAGGCGCTGTCACGATGTCCGCCGGGGCGAGCTACCACCAGTGTTGCGCCGTAGAGCAGCGGCCAGAAAAACTCCCAGACCGATACGTCGAAGCTGTAGGGGGTCTTCTGAATAACCCTGTCTGTCCCATCCAGCCGATACTCCTCCTGCATCCAGACCAGGCGGTTGACGATTCCCCGGTGTTCGTTCATGGCGCCCTTGGGCTTTCCTGTCGAGCCGGAAGTGAAGATGATGTAAGCCAGGTTGCCCGCACTGGCACCGCCGCTCAGATTGTCCTTGCTTTCACGGTCGATCACAGGCCATTCGTCGTCCACACAAATAATTTTAGCGGGACTCGCGGGGATGTCTTCGAGAAGATGCTTCTGGGTCAGAATTACGGGTACGTTCGTGTCTTCCAGCATGAAGGTGACCCTCTCATGGGGGTATTCCGGATCGAGGGGAACGTAGGCACCGCCCGCTTTCAGGATGCCGTAGAGGCTGAGGACCATCTCGAGGGAACGTTCCATGAATACACCTACGGGAATATCGGGTCCCACTCCGCAAGAACGGATGACACGGGCGAGCTGGTTGGCCCTCGCATTGAACTCACGGTAAGTGAGCCGCCGGTCTTCGTAGACGAGGGCCGTGCGGTCGGGAGTCCTTTCCACCTGATCCTCGAAGAGCTCGTGCAGGCATCGATGCGTAGGGTAGTCCCTCGCCGTCGCATTCCACTCGATCAATATCTGCCGGCGTTCTTCCTCGGTCGTGATGACCATTTCGGATACCCTTTTTCCAGGGCCCTTCATCATCTGTTCGAGTAAAACTCGGATATGGCCCCCCATCCGCCTGACTAGGTCTCCGTCGAAGCGATCCTTGTCGTATTCGATGCGTAGCAGTATTTCGGGGTCATCGTAGCCGAGAATGGTGAGGGGGTAATTTGTCCGTCCCCGGTAGATGAATTCTCGTTTCTGCCAGTTTCCACCCCTGGAGCGGAGGAACGAATTCAAAAGGTAGTTTTCGAAGACGACAAGGCTTTCAAACAGGGGGGTGCCCGGAGGGACGCTGCTCCACTGCTGGACTCTGTGCAACGGACTGTGTTCGTATTGGCGAATCTGCACGTGCTGTTCGCGGATCCCCTTCAGGAAGGACAGGACGGTTTGATCCGGTGATATTTTCACACGAACGGGAAGCGTATTGATGAAAAGCCCGATCATGGATTCGGCGCCCTCGATCGCCGTGCGCCGGCAGGAGCGGGTGGCACCGTAAACGACGTCGTCTTCGTCGCTGTAGTGATGTAGCAGGAGCGACCAGGCGCCCTGCAGGAGAGTGTTTAAACTCAGGCCGTTTTTTTCCGAGAAGGACCTCAGTGACGATGCCGACTCCTTCGACAGGCGGAATTCTTCCACCCCTTCTCCGCCCAGTTCTCTCTTTCCCAGAGACGATGGTGAAACCGGGAGGGGCGTCGGTGCCGTAAACCCTGCGAGGGACTCGCGCCAGAACTTCTCGTCCGCTGATAAGTCCCTCGCCAGAAGCCATTCGATGTAATCCCGATATGGCCTGGCGTTTGGAAGCGTCAGATCCTTGCCCGCCCGGAGGGCGTCGTACAGGTTGAACACCTCCTCGAGGACAAGGGGGAACGAACGGCCGTCAAGCAATATGTGATGAAAAGTCCACACGCATTTGACTTCGGGTTGATCGGATCGAAAGACGGCAAGGCGCATCAGCGGAGCCTCGGTCATCCTGAAATCGCTCACCCGGTCTTTTTTTAGATAATCCTCAACCCGCTCATCAAGCTCCGACGGCGACAGATTATGATATTCCAGATAGCGGGGGGTAAATGAGACGGCCTTTTCAACGATCTGCAGGGGCTCATCCAGTCCCTCCCAGACGAACTTTGATCGCAGCACGGGGTGTCTTTCCAGAACGCGTTTCCAGGCACGTTCGAAGGCCGAAAAATCCACCCGTTCACGGATGGTAATGATGATCTGCTCCATATCCACGCCGGATGAGGGGACCGACAGGGCGTGAAAGAGCATACCCTGCTGAAGGGGGGAAAGAGGATAGTTTTCAAGCATACGGTGGTCTGTCATTTTTATTCCTCCTTGATTGCCCTGTCGCCGTTTTGAGGCGATTCATCACGGCAATGCATTTTTTACCTTATTCCGAAGGATAAGCGTGGAGATGACAGGATGCCCCGTCGAAGAGTACGGTCCATCTTTCGCTCCGGAGGCACCGCCGTAAGACATTCGGGAGAGCGCGTGTCCCAGGCCGCCTTCTTGTTGACGGGGTGCAGCAAGACCGTCGAAACCTTCCACCGCGACCGCCGCCGCGAACCCCTTTTCAACGTACAGATCGTGCAATAGAATGCGAGGTGCAATATCCTTGATCCCGGCCGCGTCCGTCACGCGAGGCTCCTCTTCAGTCAACAGGGAGACGGAAAACGAATTGAGCGGACGGTAGAGGCCGTCCCCCGTCGCCTTCAAAAAGGCCTCTTTCCTCGCCCAGCAGCGAAAGAAGGCTTCCAGCCTGGAATTCGACGGAAGTCCGTTGTAATCCCGAACCTCACGGGGCGTGAAAAAGCGGTTCACGATCCGATCCATTTCGGGCATCGGTTCCATTTTTTCGATGTCCACACCCAGGGAGCGGTCCCTCGCGAAGGCATAAAGAGCCAGCTCTTTCGCGCGGGACATGTTGAATTGAATCCGATCAGGGGCGAACCTCCCGGAAAGCACGGGCTTGTTCCTCTTTTCGCGCCCGAGCTCGATCTGCTTCGGGTCGGTGCGCAGATAAAAACCCAGAATCGACCTCAGCACTCCGAGGGCTGCCACATAGCGGATCCTGTCCTGCTCAAAGTAGAATCGCCCGGCGATTTTCGATTCTTCTTCGGAAAGAGTTTCTTTCAGGGCTTCCCCCCGGAGGGCGATTTCATCGAGGCGGGCGATCCAGACATGGACTTCATCCGCGGGCAATGGATCATCGGTCCGGGGAGCATGGCGCCGTCGGTCAGGCATGAGGTGGACTGTTTCTTCTTGGCCGGAGCGGGTTGTCGGACCCCCTCCGGGGAGGAGAGTTACAGGTAAACCAGTTCGCCTTTCTTCTTCAGGGAACGATCGGCAGCCTGGAGCATCCTGACGACCCGGAGGCCGGCGGCGCCGTCATTGATGGGCCGGGTACCGTCGCTCACACACTCGATGAAATGATCGACCAGATGTTTCAGGGCCTCGGTCTGGTCGACTCTGGGGGCCCACATGTCCCCCGACCGGTAGCTGACCAGCAGGTCGTAGACCCCTTCCTTGCTGGTAATCTTCACCCCCTTGTCGTAAACCCGGATCTTGACGTCGGGATCCAGGTCATTCCAGACCAGCATCTTCTTTGTCCCGCCGAGCAGGGTCGTCCTGATCTTGACCGGCGACAGCCAGTTGACATTGACATGGGCAATCAGGTTTTTCGGGAAATAGAAAGTCACGTAGGCCAGGTCCTCCATGCCCCGGTTGTAGTGGGATTCCCCGGTGGCAACGACCGCGACGGGCTTGTCGGCGATCAGGTGATCCATGATGGCGAGGTCGTGGGGCGCGAGATCCCACACGACATTGACGTCGTGCTGAAAAAGGCCCAGGTTGACGCGCGTGGAATCGAAGTAGAGCAGGTCACCGAGATCCCCCCCGTCGATCAGCTCCTTCATCTTCCGGACGGCCCCCGTGAAGAGAAAGGTGTGGCCGACCATGATCTTCAGTCTTCTCTTTTCGGCGAGCTCGATCAGTTCTTCCGCCTGTTCGGCGGTGTGGGTGAAAGGCTTCTCGACGAAGACGTGTTTGCCGTTCAGGAGGGCCTTTTTGGCAAGTTCGTAATGGGTGAAGACCGGCGTGACGATGGCGATCACATCCGTCTCCCCGGAGCTGATCAGATCGTCGCTGTCCGGCGTGACGGACATGTCGGGATAAGCCTTTTTCAATCGCTTCAGGGCATCGGTGTTGAAATCGCACACCCTGACCACCCTGGAACCCGCCGAGCTGTTGAAATTCCTCACGATGTTGGGGCCCCAGTAACCGTACCCAATGACTCCTATGCGTAACATTTCTCCCCCTTGAACATTCGAAAAACGTCGTGAATGATAAATCGATAAGAAATCATGAAAGTATCGATCGGACCATGAACTCCGCATAGCGTCTGTTCCGAACCAGGCCCGCTTGCAGGCAATGCATCAGTAAGCACCCTTGCAGGAGATGACGGCCGAGGGTGTCTTGAGAAGGATCTTGATATCCAGCCAGAGGGATCTCTCGGCCACATACTTGAGGTCCAGCCGGACCATGTCGTCGAAGGTCGTGCTGCTTCGCCCGTGAACCTGCCAGAGACCCGTGATGCCCGGTTTGACCTGGCGAAGCCTCCTTTTGTGCCAGGTATCATAGAGTTCGAACTCATAGGGAAGGGGAGGGCGTGGTCCCACGAGAGACATCTCCCCTTTCAGGACATTGATGAACTGGGGAAGCTCGTCGAGGCTGGTTTTCCGGATGAACCTGCCCACAGGGGTGATACGGGGATCCTTCGTCAGTTTGTAAATGTCGTTTTCTTTGCCCGCCTCCCCGGTTTCCGCCGGCCTGCCGTTGATGAATTTCTTGATGTAATCGATGTGCGGGTTTTCATCCCGGTCGATGTACATGGATCTGAATTTGAGAAAAATAAAAGGTTTCCCGTGCATTCCGATGCGGCTCTGGCGGAAGATGACCGGCCCTTTCGAGGTCATCTTGACCGCAACGGCAATGGTGATGAAAACCGGTGAGAATATCATCAGGGCGGCGATGCTCCCCGACAGATCGATGCACCTCTTGACAAGGTCGTTGTGCTTGCCCGATGCCTTCGGCGGTGAGGGTTTGGGGTTGAAAACGTTGCTGAGGCCGTTTGTTTTCCCGTTCTCGTCGATCTCTTCGGGGTAGACGTGCAGGAAGATCCGGATTTTTTTCAGGTCGTCGGGCCCCATCGAGAGATTCAGCTTCGCGTGAATTTTTCTGAGAAGTCCCTTCTTCACGTTTTCATTCAGGATCTGGATCTCCGTGAAAATGATGCCGATGAGGGAATCCGTCCGATACCACCCTCTCATGTCGGTGTCCCGGAGACAGTCGGAGAGCACGCCTTTGATCGTGAGCAGGATCTGACCTCTGCGGGGGTTGTCGTTGTGCCCCGTTACGTCAAGAAGCATGAGGATAAAAGGTCTCCTCGATCGCTCGCTTCTTTTTTGCTCGACATAGAGAAGCCGATGGAATTCAGACTCGGTGCGGAAGAGCTCATCGCATATGTCATGACCCGCCGATGACGGATTGACGAGTTTAAGAAAATTGAATTCCATGTCGTTTCCCCGTATTTCTTCGTGTTGGCATCGGTGATGAAATGGCAGGCTCACGCCCTCTCGGTTACATTTCGAACTGAAATGAACCTGCATCGAGAGGTCTGTTCGTACTTTAAAAACTTATATGAACTTACATTCAGACTTTGTGGCCCCGAAATTTGAATTCAGTGACCAGTATCTGCGAGCAAAAAGGTCCCGAAGGGGCATTCTATTCCTGAATCCAATTTCCGATTCTCTCTGAGGGCACCCGGCATGCATTTGTCCGGGTCCGGCGGTGGGCAAGAAAAAGATAGGTCCGTCAACCCTCCCCCCAAGGAAGTGCATCATTTGCAAGAGCAATCGATATGCCACGCCTGATGGAATGATAACCATGTAATCACTTGTATTTGCAGTATATTTTTAGATCCAAGCCGCCGTTTTTCCCCGGGGATGACACAAATGTCGTGGCGAAAATGAGGCATCCGCTGGATCGCTGTAAAATGATCTTCTAAATCTTCAATAATATTGTATATTCTCATGTGACATGGATGTCGTCATCCCTGTTCCCGCAGGGCACTCAATGTCATGAATAAAGGGGGTTTTCCCCGATTCAAAATTAAAATGGCCAGGCCCGAGAAACCTGTTGATAACTGAATCGTTCACACACATATGTGAAGTAATCATAATAATTTATCGAATTGTTGTGATATTCATCTTTTGCAACCCGACTCATCTCATCATATAGAACGCTGTCGAAATTACAATACGGATATCTTCTTATTTTTCTTCGTATAAAATCACCCCCTTTACTACGAAGAAAGTATTAGATGGTATTAGACGATTTAAATCTCCAATATTTTCACGCAGATATTTATGACGATTTTCTTTTTGTCACGGGTAATTCAGTATAAGAAATGTGCGCCGTTGAGATTCCAAACCTCGGTCGGTGTAGAAACAGGAAGCGGCCCCTCATTCCGGTGTTTTTCTACGGCGGCAGACAGGCCTGTCCCGATTGACTTTTCATCATCTTGTGGTAGTCTTTCGCAGCTCTTTCGGGCTTGAAATTGACAGGGAGGAAGCCTGCATGAAGGTGCTCGTCAAAAAAGGGAAACTGTCGGACCAGAAGTGCGATGCCGTGATCGCTTGTCACTTCGAGAATGAAAAGAAACTTTCAGGAGCCGTCGGGAGTCTCGATAAGGCATCGGGGGGGCTTGTCCGGGAGGTTATCGAAAGCGGCGATTTTAAGGGAGAAAAAGAACAGGTCGCGGTTGTGTACACGAGAGGGGCGATCCCGGCCGGACGCATCCTTCTGCTGGGTCTCGGGAAGAAGAAGGAATTTGACCTCGAAAAACTAAGACGGGCATTCTCAAGGGCCGCCCAGCGAGCAAGGGATCTGAACCTCAAGGGACTGGCCGCTTCCGTGGACTTCGGGGAAATCGGTCAGCCGCCGGGACGCCTGGCCGAGGCCCTGGTGGAAGGGGTGATTCTCGGGCTCTATCGTTTCCTGCCATACAAAACGGCTGAGAAAGGGAGCAAAGGGAGGATAAGGGAACTGGTCATTCTGGAGGAACGCGCGAAGGTCTTCGGGGAAGTCAGGGAGGGGTCAAAGCGCGGGAAGGTCCTCTCCGGGGCGGTCTATTTTGCTCGCGATCTTGTATCAACACCCTCTAACGAGATGACGCCGACCATCCTTGCCGGGAAAGCAAAGGAAGTGGCGAAGAATAGGGGCGTCAGGGTCAGCGTCCTTGACGTCAAGGGCATAAAAAAGGCCGGCATGAACGCCATGCTGGGCGTTTCGAGAGGGAGCCACGAGCCGGCGAAATTCATTATCCTCCGCTACGGGGGCGCCGGGAAGAAGGAAAAACCGGTGGTGGTTGTCGGAAAGGGGATCACCTTCGACAGCGGCGGGATATCGCTCAAACCCGCTGAGAAGATGGAAGAGATGAAGGCTGACATGTCCGGCGGTGCCGTTGTGCTCGGGGTTTTCAAGGCCGTCTCGGAACTCCGACTTCCCGTCAATCTCGTGGGACTGATCCCGGCCACGGAGAATCTCCCCGGCGGCGGTGCTTACAAGCCGGGGGACGTTTTGAGATCCCTTTCCGGAAAAACCATCGAGATCATCAGCACCGATGCCGAAGGCAGGCTTCTGCTGGCCGATGCCCTGACCTATGCGGGTCGCTTCGACCCCGCCGCCGTCGTGGACATTGCGACTCTGACGGGCGCGTGCGTGATCGCCCTCGGTGAGGACGTCATCGGCATGCTGGGGACCGACGAAAAACTCAAAGCCCGGATCCGGGCCGCCGCCGATGAGACGGGCGAGAAGCTCTGGGAGCTGCCGCTCTGGGAGGACTATGCAGAGTTGCTGAAGAGCGACGTGGCGGACTTCAAGAACACCGGCGGGCGGGCAGGGGGCGCCATCTCGGCGGCCGTGTTTCTGAGCAAGTTTGTCGGCAAATACCCCTGGGTGCATCTGGACATCGCGGGGCCTGCCTGGAGAAAGGCAGGGAAGCCCTACATCCCGAAAGGTGCGTCGGGCATCGGCGTCAGGCTCCTGGTACGGTTTCTCATGGACCGGGTTCGGGGGAAAGGGCAACGGGCAAAGGCTAAAGGGTAAAGGGCTGAAGCCTGCTTCAATTATGAATGTTGAATTTTGAAATTCAAAACTCAAAATTACTGATGGACTCGATGGCATAGGTTTGAGTCATGGCTGACGTTTTATTAGAAGTAAGAAACCTGTGCACCTATTTCGAAACGGCGCGGGGGACCGTTCGAGCCGTCGACGGGGTCGATTTTACTCTGAACGAGGGTGACACTCTCGGGATCGTCGGCGAGAGCGGCTGCGGGAAGACCGTTCTTGCCCTGTCCATCATGCGGCTCATCCCTGTTCCCCCGGGAAGGATCGTATCGGGAAGCGTTTTATTCGAGGGAGCCGACCTTATCCGGCTGAGCGAACCCGAGATGAGAAAAGTCAGAGGGAAACACATCTCGATGATCTTCCAGGAACCGATGACCTCCCTGAACCCCGTTTTCCGCGTGGGCGACCAGATCGCCGAGGCTGTTGAGCTTCACCTCGGCCTTTCAAAGAAAGACGCCCTCGATCATGCCGTTAAAATGCTTCAGCTTGTGGGCATGCCCTCGCCCCGGGAGCGCATCCTGGACTACCCCCACCAGATGAGCGGTGGAATGCGACAGCGCGTGATGATTGCCATGGCCCTGTCGTGCAATCCCCGCCTCATGCTCGCCGACGAGCCCACGACGGCTCTCGATGTAACCATCCAGGCGCAGATCCTCGATCTGATCAACCGGCTGAAGGGGGACGTGGGAACGTCGGTCATGCTGATCACGCACGACCTCGGGGTCATCGCCGAGGCGGCGCAGTTTGCGGCCGTCATGTACACCGGGAAGATCGTCGAATACGGTTCAGTGGACGAACTGTTCTCGAGACCGCTTCACCCGTATACGGTGGGGCTCATGAACTCCATCCCCAAAATCGGGGGGGACTCCGGGCAAGGCCATTTGAGAACGATTGCAGGAACGGTTCCGAACCTCTATGAACTGCCGGTGAGCTGCAGTTTCCGGGACCGGTGTCCCGACGCCATGGCTGTTTGCTCTGAACAAAAACCGGAGTTGATAGAGAGATCGCCGGGGCACTTTGTCCGATGCTTTAAGTACGTATGAGGGCCATGAGTCTGGGGTACCGGGTACCGGGTACAGGGTACAGGGTACAGTATTCCTGACTAAGTAAACGAAAAAGACGAAATAGACGAGATAGACGAGCAGGAACAGATCGACCAAACAGAAGAGAAGATCAGAAGTTCAGAAGCTGTGAACATAAACCTTTACCCCTTTGCCATAAGCCTTTAACCTGACATTTCATGCCATAGACTTAGACAGACTTAGACGGACCTAGAGAGACAATGGACGTTTTACTGGAAATAAAAAATCTCAGGAAATATTTTCCCGTCCGGGGCGGGTTTATCGAAGGGTCAAAGGGGATCGTGAAGGCCGTTGACGGGGTCAACCTCGAGGTGACCAGGGGGGAGACTCTGGGACTGGTCGGAGAGAGCGGCTGCGGCAAAACAACCCTCGGCAGGATGATCCTGCGGCTCGAGGCACCGACGGAAGGGGAGATCTTTTTCGAGGGCGAAAATGTGCTCGGTTACAACGGCGAGAGACTCAAGAAGTTCCGGCGGGACGTGCAGATGGTCTTCCAGGACCCCTATGCGTCTTTGAACCCGAGGAGGAGCGCCGGAAGCACCATCGGCGAGCCATTCCTGGTTCACGGCCTCGCCGACGCCCGCGAGAGGGAGGAGCGGGTGGCGCGGCTGATGGGGATCGTCGGCCTCACCCGTGAGCAGATGAGACGATATCCCCACGAGTTCAGCGGCGGGCAGAGACAGAGAATCGGAGTAGCGAGGGCGCTTGCGCTCAACCCGAAAATCATCGTTGCCGACGAGCCCGTGTCAGCCTTAGACGTCTCCATCCAGGCGCAGATTCTGAACCTGCTCAAGGATCTTCAGGCGGAATTCGGCCTGACCTATATCTTCATCTCCCACGATCTGAGTGTCGTCGAGCACATGAGTGACCGCGTGGCCGTCATGTACCTGGGGAAGATCGTGGAACTTGCAAACAGCAAGGTTCTTTACGAAACCCCTCTTCACCCTTACACAAAGGTCCTCTTCTCGGCCATCCCCGTGCCGGATCCCGCGAGGAAGAAGGAGAGAATCATAACCGGGGGCGATGTCCCGAGTCCCGTGAACCCTCCCCCGGGCTGTACATTCCACCCGCGATGCCCCTATCGAATCGAACGATGCAACCGGGAAGTCCCCGCCCTCCTGGAGATTTCGAAGGGTCATTTTGTTGCATGCCATCTCTACGGATAGAAACAGGGGCGGTGTGGATCCACGCGTCACTTTTTCGTCTGCGGGCGGCCCCGATTTCCATCTTTCTTTTTCAGCGAAAATCTCTATAATGATCATCCTGAAGGCGTTTGCCGCCAAACGAGGATTGTGGAGGTGATCAGATGATCTTCCTGAAGAATGCCATTCAAAAAGGAATGATGGCGGTTCTGGCTCTGGGGCTCCTGGGGCTTTCCGGTTGCGCATCCTATGTCCACATGCAGAGCAACGTGACGGATCCCGCGATCATTCTCTCAAGCAGCATTGCCGACAAGAAATGGAATGTCGTTCGATTTGAATCTTTTGGGCCCTACATGTATCAGGTCTACGGCTACGTTCTCTACGATGACGATGTCGATGTGAAGACTCAAAGCGTCCCTCTGATCAAACTCGGGAAGATGACCCTGAAAGAGACACTCCAGGATTACGACAAAACGAGACTGGCCAATAACTGGTACTGGGCAAGCAGCCCGGTCATCCGGGAAGTGCCGCGGAGCGGTAAACTCGCGGCCCTGACCGCGAGCGACAACATGCTGGAGGTCAACCTCTGGGAAGACGCGGCTGCGAGTGAAAAGGCGACGAAGACCGTTCTCATCCTCACCTATCGCGACCTGAGAAGGCTGGACAGGGACGGCGGGGGAGGGATACAGGAATCGATCCGGTAAGGAGGGAGGTGCCGGATCGGTGAAAAGATGTGCACGAAGGGCACGGGGAGGTCTACCGGCGGCTTCGCGTTTTGAAGTGATCGAACCCCCCCATCGTGAGACCGGATAAGCGGACACCGCGTCCGTCGACGATGACGGGAATTTCCGCTGAAAAGAACTCCCCTATTTTCGTGACGGCAACACGGGCGAAGGGCCACGTTTCCGTGAGGTCCTTCGCCTTTCTTTTCGAGACGGCGAAAAGAAGCTCGTGGTCTTCGCCGTCGTTCAGGGCTTCGTCCACTGTGGTGCCGGCGGTCCTGCGGGGAATCGCGGCCGTATTCAACTGAAGTCCCACGCCGGAGGCCCGGCACAGCCGCAGCGCGTCGATGAGAAGACCGTCGCTCACGTCGATCATGGCCCGCGAGAAGCGGTGGCGGGCCAGCCACTGCCCTTCTTTCACGCGCGGCTCGAAGGAGAGATGGTGTCCCGTTTGAAAAGAGCGGCCGAACTTCCCCGTCGCAAAGAGGAAATCGCCCGCCCGGGCGCCGGAGCGCCGGCAGACGTTTTTTGAGTCGGCTTCACCGATGATCGTGAGGGCCGCGACAGTGTCCTTTGGAGCCGTTGCGAGATCGCCGCCGATGAGGTCGACGTCGTACTTCTTTCCGAGTGTAAGGATTCCGTTGAAAAAACGGTCGAGCCAGCGCTCATCGTGTCCGGCTCCGAGGCTTGCAGCCACCAGACAGAAGCGGGGTTTCCCGCCCATGGCGGCGATGTCGCTCAGATTGCGGGCGAGGAGTTTCCTGCCGGCCTGTTCCGGTGTCGCCGTGTGGGGTCCGTCGGCGAGGTAGTGCCGTTTTTCGACGATCTGGTCCACGGCGACGAGGAGAATCTTTCCGCCCCCGAGGGAGTAGCCGGCGCAGTCGTCCCCCGGGGGGATGACGAGTTTTCCCGACGGTGAGGGCAGCCGGTCGAAGAGGGCCTTGAGAAAGTCATCCTCGGTCATGGTATCCAACCTCTGTCCTGTCAGGGTCTCCGCGAAACGTTTCTTTTCTCAAAGCATTATTTTATTTTCCGGCGGGTGTCAACTCCTGACCGCGTCCGCGGGCAGTCTCCCGAACTCCCTTTTCGTCCAGAGGTAGATCACCGTGAAGGATATGAGGTTGGAGATTGGGAGCGACGCCCACACGCCGTTCAGGCCCCAGAAGGCGGGCAGGATGAACAGAAACGGGACCAGGAAAAGGAAATCCCTGATGAAGAGGAAAAACATCGACGTGAAGCCTTTCCCGAGACCGTTGAACATATTGATCCACACGATGGTGGGGCCGGCAAGAACCTGTACCGAGATGTAGATCCTCAGAGCGGGGACCGCGACGGCGACGAGCGCCGGGTCGTCGGTCATGAAGGAGATGATGGGGCGTGCGAAAATTTCCATGATAAGGCAGCTCGCACCGGCGAAAAGGGAAGACCATTTGACGGCCGTCGTCACGACGTCCCGCAGTCTTGAGAAGAGGCAGGCGCCGTAATTGAACCCGACCATCGGGAGCACCCCGTGGCCGATCCCGAAGAGCACCCAGATGGCGACCCCGTTGATCCGGAAGAGAAGGCCGAGGGCGGCAAGGGCGTTCGGCCCGAAGCCGGCCAGGACGTGATTGAAAACGGTCATCACAATGCTGATGCCGACGTTCATAATGAGGGCGGGGAAGCCCACGCGGTAGATCGCCCCGATCAGCTTGACATCGGGAAGGACGTAGGCCCATCGGGGCCGGTAATGGGAATGGCCCCTGAAAAGGTAAAAGAGAGAAAGGAGCGATGATAGAAGATAGGAGATGACGGCGGCCGCCGCGGCGCCCCGGATGCCCATTTCGGGAAAAGGACCCCACCCGAAGATGAGAAGGGGGTCGAAGACACCCCCCAGGATGGAGGCGGCGATGACGACGATCATGGAGAGTTTCGGGTTTCCCCCCGCCCGGAAGAGGTTGTTGGCCATCAACAGGAAGAAGAGAAAAGGGGCGGTAAAGATGTAGGTCCGGAGATACTTCACGCAGAGGGGGAGGATCTCTTCCGTTGCGCCGAAGGCCCGCAGGATAGGTTCCGTGTAGACGATACCCGCAAGGATCGTCAAAAGGCCGAGGATCACCGAAAGGAAGATGGCCTGCCCGCAGGACTTCTGGGCTTGTTCCTCCTCGCCGGCGCCGAACATTCGGGAGGCGAAAGAGGCGGCGCCGATCCCGGTCCCCACGCCGACGGCCGCAAAAAGGATCTGGACGGGGAAGGATATGGTCAGCGCGGCCACGGCGTCGGGTCCGAGTCTTGCCAGCCAGAATGCGTCAAGGAGGTTGTAGAAGGCCATCACCATGAGGGAGGCGATGGAGGGCAGGCTCATTTTGAGGAGGAGCGGTCCGACGGGGCCTTCGCCCAGGTTGAGTCTTTTTTCTTTCATGGAGCTTGTAAATCTTTCCAGGCAAAACCGCAAGGGGGAAGCTAACACGCATTCGTCTTTCATTTCAAGGAAAATTCATCTATAGTTCGCGCATGAAAACATTCACGACCGTGACCGTTCCATGGCGTATAACCTGATTGTCATCCTGGGACCGACCGCTTCCGGCAAGACGCGCATGGCCGCGAGGCTGGCAAGGGACCTGGGCTCGGAGGTCATCTCGGCGGATTCCCGGCAGGTCTACCGGGGAATGGACATCGGCACCGGGAAAGACCTCGCCGACTACGTTGTAGACGGGGTCCGGGTTCCCTTCCATCTCATCGACATCGTCGATCCCGACCACGAATTCAGCGTCTTCGAATTCCAGAGACGATTCGCCGGCTGTTTCTCCGGGATCTCCGCCCGTGGAACGATCCCCATTCTCGCGGGCGGGACGGGCCTTTACATCGAGTCGGTCCTGCGCCGTTTCAGGATGCTCCCCGTTCCCGAAAATGCGGAACTTCGAAGCGAACTCGAGGGGCTCGGCATGGACGACCTTTGTCGAAGACTCATCGAGCTCAACCCGAGGATCCACAACACGACCGATCTCGGAAGCAAAGAGCGTGTCTTGAGGGCGATTGAAATTGCCCGGTACCGGATCGATCACCCCGGGGAGGATGTCGCGCTGCCGGAGCTCCGGCCGCTCGTCTTCGGTATCCGTCACGACCGCGCGGCCCTGCGCCGGCGCATCACGGAGCGCCTGAGAAAGAGGCTCGATGAGGGGATGGTCGAAGAGGTCCGGCGCCTTCACGATGCCGGTCTTTCCTGGGAGGCGCTCGAGCGCTTCGGTCTCGAATACCGTTACGTGAGCCGCTATCTACGCGGCCGGATCAGTTACGGTGAGATGTTCGGGACGCTGGAGATCCGGATAGGGCAGTTTGCCAAGAGGCAGGACACATGGTTCCGGGGCATGGAGAAAAGGGGGGTCGGCATCGTCTGGGTCAGGGGTGACGATTACGAAGGTCTGCGGGCAAAAGTCCGGGATCTCGCCGGTCTTTAGAAGGGATCCGTTGCGTTAAGCCGGGATGTCCGACGACTCGCCCAGGTAAGCCTCCTTGACCCTTCGGTCGTTCAGGAGTTCCTTCCCCGTCCCCTCGAGGACGATCGAGCCCGTCTCGAGGACGTAGCAGTAGTCGGCCACATGGAGCGCCGCCATGGCGTTCTGCTCGATGAGGAGGATCGTCGTCCCCTCCTGGTTGATCTTGCGGATGATGCGGAAAACCTCCCGGATGAGAAGCGGCGCGAGGCCAAGCGAGGGTTCGTCGAGCAGCAGGAGCTTTGGCCTGGACATGAGGGCACGCCCGACGGCGAGCATCTGCTGTTCCCCGCCCGAAAGAGTGCCCGCGGACTGGTGCGCCCTTTCTTTCAGCCTCGGGAATGTCTTGAAAACCATCTCGATGTCTTTCTGGATTTCGCCCCTGTCCACCCGGTTGTAGGCTCCCATCAGGAGATTTTCATGGACGCTCACATTGACGAAGACCTTTCGGCCTTCCGGGGCCATGGCAATACCCTCCTGGGTGATCCGGTGTGTGGGCATGCCGAGGATCTCCCGACCGAAGAATTTGATCGAGCCGCCCGCGGCCGTGACGAGGCCCGTGACCGTACGCAGGAGGGTACTCTTGCCCGCGCCGTTTGCCCCGATGAGGGTGATGACCTTCTCCTCGGCCACGTTCAGGGAAATGCCCTTCAAAGCGTGGATCCCGCCGTAGTAGACATTCAGATCCTTTATTCTAAGCAACGCTCTTGACCTCTCCCAGGTAGGCTTCGATGACGCGCGGGTTGTTTTGAATCTCGTAGGGCGTCCCCTCGGCGATGGTGACGCCGTAATCGAGGACCTTGATCCGTTCACAGATCTGCATGACGAATTTCATATCGTGCTCGATGAGCAACACGGTGAGATCGTAATCCTTCCGCAACCGCAGGATGAGATCGAGGAGGGCCTGCGTTTCAATGGGATTCATGCCTGCGGCCGGTTCGTCCAGGAGCAGAAGCTTTGGGCCCGTCGCCAGCGCCCGCGCGATTTCGAGCCTCCTCTGTTTGCCGTAGGGGAGAGCTGACGAAGTCTCCCCGGCCACATCCTCGAGCCCCACTTCTTTGAGGAGATTCATCGCCCCCGTGCGCATCGTTTCTTCTTCCCGACGGTACAGGGGCAGCCGCAGAGTGGCACTCAGGAAGGAGGATTTAATCCTGCAGTGGTAGCCGATCATCACGTTTTCGATGACGGAAAGTTCGGTGAAGAGACGTATGTTCTGGAACGTCCGGGCGATCCCCGCCTTTGTGATCTGATTCGCCTTTTTCCCCGTGATGTCCCGGCCTGCAAAGGTCACCTTTCCTCCCGTGGGGACATAGTAGCCTGCGATCATGTTGAATACGGTCGTTTTCCCCGCCCCGTTGGGGCCGATGAGTCCTACGATCTCCCCTTTCTCGAGAGCGAGGTCGAAGTCGTTGACCGCAATGAGGCCGCCGAATTTCATGGCAAGGTGCTCAGCGGAAAAAAAGGCCATCAGGCATTCCTCCCCTTTGAAGGCATGAGAGACTTGACTCTGTTTACGACCCCGTTCCAGGAAAACTCCCGCGTCCCCATGATGCCGCGCCGGGCGAAAATCATGAGGAGAATGAGGATGAAGGAGAAGATCACCATGCGCATGCCGGGGATGCCCGGGATTTCCAGAATCCCCAGGTCCATGGGTTCCTCGACAAAACGAAGCGCCTCGCTGCCCCCGGTCACCAGAACCGCCGCGATGACAGAACCGGTCGTGCTGCCCAGCCCCCCGGCGACGATGATGATCAGCAGATTGAAGGTGAGAAAGAAGGTGAAGAGTGTGGGGGAAATGGTCGTGATGAGGTGGGCGAGGAGCCCCCCGCCGACGCCTTCGAAGAAGGCGCTCGTCGTGAAGGCGAGCATCTTGTGCCAGAAGGCATTGATTCCCACGGATTCGGCGGCGGCTTCGTCATATTTGATTGCCTTCATGGCCCTCCCGTAGCTGCTCCTGACGAGCCGTGCGATGAAAAACAGGGTGAAAGCGGCAAAACCCCATGACCACCAGAGATTGGTGTGGCTGGCGATCCCCTTGAGCCCCAGCGGGCCGTTGGTGACGGGTTGGGCGTTGTTGGCGATCACCCGGACAACCTCGCCAAAGCCGAGTGTCACGATGGCGAGGTAGTCGCCCCGGACACGAAAAACGGGAAAACCCATGAGGAAGCCGAAGAAGGCCGTCACGACACCGGCGGCCACGAGCGAAACGACAAAGGGCACGTGGATGACGCTCAGAGGCCAGATGATCGGCTCAATGATAAAGGAGATCTCTTTCTCCATCGGGGTCAGCGTGAGGAGGGCAGAGGTGTATGCGCCGATGGCGACGAAGGCGTTCGGCTCCAGGGAAAACTGACCCGTTACGCCGTTGATGAGGTTATAGCTCACGGCCAATATGATGAAGATAGCACAGTTGTTGAGGATCCTCACCTGATAGTCCGTGCCGTGCTCATCGGCAACGTAAAGAAAGGCCAGGAAGGTCAGGCAGGCGGCCAGCGTCAGGATCTGATTTCGTCTGTGATTTGTCTCCATGTAAACGTCTGTCTGAGTCCGTCCAGGTCTTTCTACGTCTATCCGGTCTTTTCTCTTTAACTCATAACTCAAAATTGAGGCACGATGAGGGCCTGCGGCCCTACTCCGGCAGTTTCGTCCCCAGGAGCCCCGTGGGGCGAAAGAGCAGGATGAGAATCAGGATGGCGAAGGCGATGGCATCCCGGTAGCCCGCCAGAGACGGGGCCAGGGCCACGAGGAGAATCTCCGCGAAACCGAGCAGGAGTCCCCCGACCATGGCGCCGGTCACGTTGCCGATCCCGCCAAGCACGGCGGCCACGAAGGCCTTGAGTCCGGGGATGATCCCCATGAGGGGGTTGATCTGCGGGTAGCGCATGGCCCACAGGATTCCTCCCACCGCCGCGGCCGCGGAACCGACGGCAAAGGTGATGGCGATGATCCGGTTGATGTCCACACCCATGAGTTTCGTCGTTTCCATGTCCATGGAGATGCAGCGCATGGCCCGTCCGGTACGGGTCCTGAAAATGATGAGCAGGATGACGGCGAGGGCGCTGAGGGTGATCAGGGGGATCCAGAGGTGCAGCTCGATAATGCGAACGCCGCCCATATCGTAGGTCCCCCTGAACAAATCGGGGACCTGGAAACCCTTGGGCCTGCCCCCGAAGACGACCAGACCGAAATTTTCAAGGAGGAAGGAAACACCGATGGCCGTGATGAGCGCTGAAATGCGGGGCGCGTTCCTCACGGGACGATAGGCTCCCCGGTCGATCAGGACCCCGAGGCCCGCGGTCAGAATCGTGGCCAGGAAAAAGGAGGCCCACCAGGGGAGGCTGAACATCAGGATGCCGTAGAAAGCGAAGTAACAGCCCATCATCATGACATCGCCGTGGGCGAAGTTGATGAGGCGGAGAATCCCGTAAACCATGGTGTAGCCGATGGCGATGAGGCCGTAAAGACTCCCCAGGGAGATACCGTTGATCAATTGCTGAGCCAGCAGCGTCGGCTCCACAGGTCTCAACCCCGCAGCTTAAACATGACAAAAGCAGGGACGAAAAAGATCTCGCCCCTGCCTGTTTTCCCGGTCTCTGAAAGATTCAGGACTTGGCGACAAATGTCGGCGCCGATTGCGCCGGGCAAGTCCACATCGTGATGACGTCACGCCTGCGGCCTAGGGGTTCACCGTGGTCAGGTACTGGAACTTGCCGTTTTTGACCTGCAGGATGACCATGCTCTTCACGGCGTTCCCGTCGGGACCGATGTTGATCACGCCGGAGACGCCCTTGAAGTTCTTCGTGTTGGCGAGTGCCGCTCTGACCTTCGGGCCGTCCGTCGACTTGGCTCTCTCCATGGCGTCGAGGATGGCGAAATAGGCGTCCGCGCCCAGGGCGTCAAAGCCGCTCGCTTCCTTGCCTGTCTTTTTCTCGTAAGCGGCGATGTACTTTTTGGCAATGTCCGTCTTGGCCGCTTCCTTGGCGAAGTGGCCGGTGAAGAGGAATCCCTCGACAGCCTTGCCGCCGATGGAGAGGAGCTCCGGTGCCTGGGCGCCGTCAGCGGACATCACGGGGACTTTGAGGCCGAGTTCCTCGGCCTGCTTGCAGACGAGGGCGTCTTCCGTGTAGTAATTGGGCAGGTAAAGAAAATCAGGTTTGGCGGCCATGATCGCGGAGAGTTGCGCCGTGAAGTCCTGGTCTCCCGTCTGGCAGTATGTCGTGGCCACAACCTTGCCGCCGAGTTTTGTGAAGCTCTTGGTGAAGAAGTTGGCCAGTCCCACGCAGTAATCCTGCGCGATGTCCACGATGAGGGCGGCGCGCCTCGCCTTCATCGTATTGTAGGCGTATTTCGCCGCGACCTCGCCCTGGAAGGGGTCGATGAAGCAAACGCGGAAGATGTACTCGCGGTTCTGAGTGACCAGGGGATTTGTCGCCGTGGGCGCGACGACGGGGATCTTTGCCTTGTCCGCTATGGGGGCGCCTGCCATGGTGTTTCCGCTGATGGCTTCACCGATGACGGCGTGAACCTTGTTCTTCTTGAGCAGGCGGTCCATCGCCGTGGCCGCCTCGATCTTGTCGCTCTTTGTGTCCGCCAGAAAGAGTTCAACCTTTTTGCCGAGAACGGTGGGTTTCATCTCCCTGGCAACCTGGACGCCCGCATATTCCATCTGCCCGTAGGCGGCGACACCGCCGGTCATCGGCAGCCAGCAGCCGATCCTGACCGTGTCCTTGTCCTGAGCGATAACCGATCCGGGCAGGCCCAGCGCCAGCGCGAGGGCCATCACAGCGATGAACAGATGTTTTGTCTTCATATTCCCTCCTTTTGACATTTTCGTTTTTTTAGGATTGCCGGTTGCGCGAAAAAAATGCCTGATCATGAACGATTGAAAAAACGGTCGGTGGTCGATTTTTCTAACACACGATCCTTTCTCCGTCAACGTATTTCTCGCCGGTGCGGGGGTTTTGATTCCCCAATGAAACCGGGAAGATCAGCGGACTTTTTTCCTGAAAATGAGTCTCAGGGGCACCTTGTCGAAACCGAACGTTTCCCGGATCTGGTTTGTGAGGAAACGCTCGTAGGAGAAGTGGAGACCCCGGGGTTCGCGGATGAAAAAGACGAAGGTGGGCGGCTTCACCGCGGTCTGGGTGAAGTAGAAGATCTTGTTGGGACGGTTGCGGTGACGCGGCGGGGGGTTGGCCGCGAGAACGCCGCCGATTTTGTCGTTCAGCTCCGACGTGGGAATCCTGCGGTTTGCCTGATCATGCACCTCCCCGATGAGTTCGAAAATCCTCATGACGCGCTGGCCCGTTTCAGCGGAGACGAAAATGATGGGCGCAAAGGAGAGAAACTTCAGGGTGTCCCGGAGTTTCTTCACATGGGCGCCCACGGTGGCGTTGTCCTTTTCGATCAGGTCCCATTTGTTCACGACGAGGATGGAAGCCACCCCTTTTTCCAGAGCCAGCCCTGCGATCCGCGCGTCCTGTTCGGTCACGCCGTCCTCGGCGTCGATCAGGATGAGGGCGATGTCGCAGCGGTTTAAAGTCTTCAGGGCCTCGATGACGCTGTATTTTTCGAGGGTCATGCTGATGCGGCTCTTGCGCCGGATGCCGGCCGTGTCGATGAGGAGGTACTTCTTATCCCGGTACTCGAAGGGGGTGTCGATGGCGTCCCTTGTCGTGCCCGGCAGGGGGTTCACGATCGTCCTTTCGTAGCCCAGGATCTTGTTGACGAGCGACGATTTCCCCACGTTCGGCCTCCCCACGACGGCGATCCTGATGCGCTCCTCATCGGCTTCGGTCTCTTCCGCCGGGGGGATTTTCTCCACGACGTCCATCATCAGATCGTCCACGCCCCGGCCGTGCTCGGCCGAGAGGGTGTAGAGTTTTTCGACGCCGAGACGGTAGAACTCGTAAGCGAGGGCGTCGTGCTTCGGGCCGTCGATCTTGTTGACGACATAGAAGACCGGTTTCGGGACCCGGCGAAGAAGCTTCGCGATCTCCTCGTCGGAAGGGGTGAGACCCTCCCGGCCGTCCATGAGAAAGATGATGATGTCGGCCTCCTCGATGGCGAGCAGGGTCTGCTCCCTCATCTGGACGAGAATCTTCTCCGTGGAAACCGGTTCGAAACCGCCCGTGTCGATGACGGTGAAGAAGCGGCCCTCCCAGCTCGACTCGGCGTAGTTGCGGTCCCTCGTTGCCCCGGGCTCGTCGATGGTGATGGCCTTCTTGCCCTCGGAGAGCCTGTTGAAGAGGGTCGATTTGCCGACGTTCGGCCGGCCGATGATGGCGATGAGGGGTTTCATATGAGTCGCAGACTGACGCTTGCTCCAGTTTTGAATGTTGAGTTTTGAATGATGAGTTATTAAAACTGATCGTGATAATTTTTAGTTGGAACTTGATTTATATTTTCCCAACCATTCAAAATTCATAACTCAAAACTCATAACGGCCGCAGGCGCGGACGGTCAGTCCCCTATGGCCTGTGCGGCCTCCATGATCGTCTCCGAGAGCGAGGGGTGAGGATGGATCGCCTCGGCGAGGTCCTTCACGGTCATGCCGAGCCTCATGCCGAGGACCGCCTCCGAGATCAGGTCCGTCGCGTGGGGCCCGATGATGTGAACACCGAGCACATGCCCGCCCTTCCTGTCTCCGATGATCTTCACCATCCCGTCTATTTCGTTCATGATGACGGCCTTGCCGTTGGCGCGGAAGTAAAAGCGGCCGATCTCGATGTCGGATTCCTCCCTTGCCTTTTCCTCCGTGAGACCCACGACGGCAATTTCGGGCCGCGTGTAGATACAGCCCGGAACGGTGCCGTACTGCATCGGGAGATTCGCGCCCATCATGTTTTTCACGGCCAGGTTCCCTTCGGCCGTGGCCACGTGGGCGAGCATGATGCCGCCGAGGACGTCGCCGGCCGCGTAGATGCCGGGAACCGATGTTTCCAGACGGTCGTTCACGGCGATGGCCCCTTTGGAGACGTCGAGTCCGACGCGGTCGATTCCGAGGTGTGAAAAATCGGGTTTCCTGCCCGCGGCCAGGATGACCCTTTCAGTCTCCAGTTCTTCAGTGCGGCCCTCGCTGGTGTAGAGGACGTTTTTTCGAGCATCTCCCGCGGAGACTCTGACGACGCGGGCGTCGGTCACGACTCCGATGCCCGATCGGACCAGATGCCTCTGGAGAGTCGTCGCGATTTCGCGATCGACGCCGGGGATGATCTGGGGCATGAGTTCCAGGACCGTCACCTCCGTCCCGAAGACCTTCAGGATCTGGGCGTACTCGATACCGATGAAGCCGCCCCCGATGATGACCGCCCGGGAGGGTACGCTTTCCATGGCCAGGACGTCGTTGCTGTTCCAGACACCCGAGGACTCGAGGCCATCGATGGGAGGGCAGGCCGGCACGGAACCGGTGGCGATGAGGATATGATCCGACGTCACCCTCTCGCCCGTTTCCCGGATGCGGATGGTCCTCGAGTCCAGGAATTCCGCCGTGCCGCTCACGACCCTGATCTTTTTCGCGGCGAGAAGGCTCCGGACGCCTTTCGTAAGCCTTTCGACGACGGCTGTCTTGCGGTCCATGACAGCCTGAAAATCAAGTTCGAAGCCGCTGACGCGCACACCGAAGATCTCCGAGCCCCGGATGCGCGAAAGGGTCTCGGCGGACTGAAGCAGAGCCTTCGTGGGGATGCATCCCCGGTTGAGACAGGTCCCGCCGAGGGCCTCGCGTTCGATGAGGGTGACCTCCGCTCCCAGGCGGACGGCCCGGATCGCCGCGGGATAGCCGGCCACACCGCCCCCGATGATGGTGATTCTTCTCTTCTCCGCCATGTCCCCCTCTCCCTTCGACGCTCAGCCGTCTGAATAACCGAGTTCCCTGAGGAGCCTTTCGTCGTGGGTCCAGTCCTTCCGGACCTTGACAAAGAGCTCGAGGTAGATCCGCGCGCTGAAGAACCGCTCCAGCTCCTTCCTTGCCTGTTGACCGATCTCCTTGAGCATGGCCCCTTTCCTGCCGATGACGATCCCCTTCTGGGAATCCTTTTCCACGATGATGGAAGCCTGGATGCGGATGAAATTTCTCTCTTTCTCCTCCTTGAAGGCCTCCACCACGACGGCCGTCGCGTAAGGAATTTCCTGGCGGGTGAGGAGCAAGATCTTCTCCCGGATGATCTCCGCGGCGATAAAACGCTCGCTGCGGTCCGTGATCATGTCGTCGGGGAAGAGCTTCGGCCCTTCCGGCAGGAGTTTTCGGAGGATCTCCATCAGACGTTCCATGCCGAGACCCTTCCTGGCCGAAAGGGGGATGATCTCCTCGAAAGCGTAGAGGTCCTTCCAGGTGTCGATGAGGGGCAGAAGCGCCTCCTTCTTTACGAGGTCGATCTTGTTGATGACGAGGAGGACGGGGATTTTCACGGTTTTCAGCGATTCGAGGATGAGAGAATCCTCTTCGTGAATACCCCTGTCGGCCTCGACGAGAAAAAGAAGGACATCCGCGTCGCCGAAGGTCCCCAGGGCCGACTTCACCATGAAAAGATTGAGGGGCGTTGCGGCCCTGTGGATGCCCGGCGTGTCGAGGAAGACGAACTGACCGTCTTCGGTGTTCCTGATGCCCAGGATCCGGTTTCTCGTTGTCTGGGGTTTCGGAGCGGTGATGGCGACCTTCTCGCCCAGCAGGGTGTTGAGAAGCGTCGACTTCCCGACGTTGGGCCGGCCGATGATGGCCACAAACCCCGATTTGAAAGACGTTGCCGTCATGTTTCCCGTGATCCCCGCCGGTGAAGATCGCCGATTCGCCGCTCAACGGTTTTCCCGCCGAAGGACAGGGCGAGGACGCCGCGGGTCATCAGCGAGTCGGTGTCGTAGGCGATATCTCTGCCGCACTGCGCCCGGATTCTTTCGAGATTGCAGCCCCGGAGTCCGAGAAAATTCGAAAGATCCCTCGGCGACATCGAAAAAACAAGGGGCTCCGTTCCCCCGCCCACGGCCATCCGGGATGCGAGATGAAAAGCCATGTCACGGAACAGTTCCCCCTCTACAAGACAGCGGAAGGCGGGGTGACAGGGCCCCGCGAGGACGCTTCCCACCGCTTTCATTTCCGTCGTGGTCTGGAGGCCGAGGCGAATGACGGGGATGCCTGCCCTGGTGAAACCGATGAGAGCGTATTTGCAGAGTTCCACGGCATCCTTCACGGAAAGCGGGGTGTATCGACCGGAACGGAAAAGTTCGGCCAGCCCGGTTCCTTCGAAGACGAGGGTGGGGTGGATGCGGACCGTGTCGGGCCGTAAATCGATGACGGCCTCGACGGTTCTGTGAAACCCCTCCACGCTGTCCCCGGGCAGACCCGCCATGAGATGGACGCCTGTTTCGAAACCTGCCGATTTGAGCATCGAGACGGCCGCTGCAACGTCTTCGGATGTATGACCCCTGAAGCTTTTTTCAAGGACCCCGTCATCCATGGATTGGGCGCCGATCTCCACGGTTGCAACCCCGTGCGCCTGGAGAGTCTCCAGCGCACGGGGTTGGATGTAATCAGGCCTCGTCGACACCCGGAGTGAATCGATGAGTCCCCCGTCGATGTAACGCTTTGCGAAGCGAAGGAGCCTCCGCTGCTCGGTCTCGTCGAGTCCCGTGAAATTCCCGCCGTAGAAGGCAATCTGGCGGGCGGACCTTTTCCGATGGGGCCTTCCGAGATACTTTTCAACCTCGGCCCGGAACCTCTCCTCCGTCCAGAAGGCCCTTTCCTCGCCGGTGATTTTACTGCCGTTGCAGAAAAGACACCGGTGAGGGCACCCGGCCTGTGTGATGAAAATGGGAACGATCAGAGGCCTGTCAATCATGGTGACGGTTTTTCCCTATTCTTCAAGGATCTTCAGGGCCCGCATGGCTGCATGCTGCTCGGCTTCTTTCCTGTTGCGCCCCGTACCCGACGCCGTCACGATGCCCGCGACGGTCACGCGGGATTCGAAGAGCTTCTCGTGGTCGGGACCGGGCTCTGCGGTGAGCGCGTATGACGGTGCAACCTGGAATCGCGCGTGGCTCAACTCCTGGAGTTCCGATTTGAAGTCTCTGAACCGCAAGTATACGCCGTCCTCTTCCAGGAGGGGCCCGAAGAGGGTTCGAATGAAACGATCGGCCCTGTCATACCCTCCGTCGAGGAAAACAGCGGCGAGGACGGCCTCCAGAGCGTCGGCGAGGATCGAGGCCTTCAAGCGTCCTCCGGCCGCCTCTTCCCCGCGCCCGAGGAGAAGGTATTCCCCCAATCCCAGTTTTCCCGCGAGGTCGGAAAGGGGCACCTCGCTCACAAGGGCGGCCCTTTTTTTCGAGAGCTGTCCTTCCGTCTCGAACGGGAATCTTTCCATCAGCATACGGCTGACGCAAAGGGACAGCACGGCATCCCCCAGAAACTCGAGCCTTTCGTTGTTCCGTTCCTTCGATCGGGGGGTTTCGTGGCTGTGGGACCGGTGCGTCAGGGCCTCGTCCAGAAGCCCGATGTCGCCGAAGCGAAAGGAGAGAGCCTCTTCGAGCCGGCGGAGCTCCCGGATCCTGTATTCATCCATTCCGACCGCCCCCCTGCACCCTGCCGACGACGCGGCCCTCCGTCGTATCCATCACTACAACATCGATCTCGCGGTTGACAAGGGAGGAATCGCCTTTTTCGATGAGGACGGGGACATAGTTCCGCGAAAACCCCTTCAGCATTCCCGTCGAGCGGTCCCTCCTGTCCTCCACGAGCACGGCCAGTGTCTTTCCGAGAAAACGTTCCGCGAAAGCACGGCGCTTTCTCTGCCCGAGGGCCCTGAGTTTCCGGCCCCGCAGAGATTTGACGGGGTCCGGGACCCTGTCGGGGAGTTTCATCGCCGCCGTTCCCGGCCGTTCGGAATAGGGGAAGACATGGAGATAGGCGACCGGAAGACTCTCGACGAACTCGAGGGTGTTCTCGAAAGCCTTTTCGTCCTCGCCGGGAAACCCCGTCATGACATCGATACCGATGGCCGCTTCGGGCAGGGCGTCGGCGATTTTTTCCACCCGCTCCCTGAAGAAGCCCCTGTCGTAATCCCTCCCCATCCGTTTCAGGGTCTCGTCATCGCCGCTCTGGAGCGGGATGTGAAAGTGGCCGCAGAGCACCCTCGACTGCCGCATGTGGGCGATCATCTCGTCGCTGATTTCACGGGGCTCGATGGAACTGAGCCGGAGACGCTTCAGGACATTCCCTTCCTCGATATTCCTGCACAAGGCGAGGAGATCCGTCTGCGGCCGGAGATCGGCCCCGTAGGCTCCCAGGTGCACTCCCGTCAGGACGATCTCCCGGTGGCCGGCGGCGACAAGGGAGGCGGCCCTTTCCAGGACATCTTTTCCGGGAAGGCTCCTGCTCCTGCCCCTGGCGATCGGAACGATGCAGTATCTGCAGAAGGCGTCGCAGCCGTCCTGGACCTTGAGGAAGGCCCTGGTGTGACCGTGAAACCTCCCTGCGAAGGGGCCGGTACAGGAGGCAAGATCGTGGATGTCGCTGACAAGGATTCTCCGGCCGCCGAGCGCCGTTTTTTCAATGAGCGAGGAGATATCTTCTTTCTCCGGGTTTCCCGCCACGAGGGCGACGCCGGGCAGCGATGCCGCCGCGTCGGGAAAGACCTGGGCGTAGCAGCCCGTCACGACGATTGCGGCCTTCGGGTTGAGCCGGTGAGCGCGCCGGATGAGCTGGCGGGACTGGTAGTCGGTTCTTGCCGTGACGGTACAGGTGTTGACGATGTAGACATCGGCCCTTTCATGAAAAGGTACGATGCGGTGGCCCCGTCGGATGATCTCCTCGATCATTCCGGCGGACTCGCACTGGTTCACCTTGCATCCGAGAGTCGTCACGGCGACGTTCATGACCCTTCAGAGCCCCCTGACGATCCAGCCGCCGCCGAGGACGGAATCCCCCCGGTAGAAGACGGCCGCCTGGCCCGGCGCCACGGCCTTCTGGGGTCTGGAAAATCGGACGAGGACGGTGCTGTCATCACCTTCCGTGGAGGGCCACGGCGTGACCGAAGACTCCGCCCCGGCGTGACGGTAACGGATTTTTGTCGTGGCCTCGATGCCTCCCTCGGGGAGTTTTTCGCCCGAAACCCAGGTCACGGCCGCCGCGATGAGGCCCGCATTTTCCTGCTCTTCCGGGCGGCCGAGGACAACCTCGTTTCTCTCCGGGTCGATCCTGAGGACGTAATAGGGTGCCGTGGAGGCGATATTCAGGCCGCGCCTCTGTCCGACCGTATAGGCATGGATGCCCCGGTGCCTTCCGAGAACTTTTCCACGGATGTCGACGAAGTTCCCGGGCGCCGCCCGCAGGTCGGGACGCATCTGCTCTATGAACCGTTTGTAGTTGCCCTCGGGGATGAAGCAGACCTCCTGGCTTTCCCTGAAGGGCCTGTCGCCGAAACCGAGTTCGAGAGCCATCGTGCGGATTTCATCCTTTGTTTTGTTTCCGTTGGGAAAGAGGATGCCCCCGAGTTCCCGCTGCCCGAGCATGAAGAGGAAATAGGACTGGTCCTTGGCCGCGTCCGCGGCCCTGCGGAGCGTGTATTTCCGGGTATCGGCATCGAACCGCTCGCGGGCGTAGTGCCCCGTGGCGACGAGGTCGTAGCCCTGCTCACCGGCCACGTCGAAGAGATGGCGGAACTTGATTTTCTTGTTGCAGACGCAGCAGGGGTTGGGCGTCCTTCCTGCCAGATATTCCGATATGAAGTAATCGACCACCTCTCGCCGGAATTCATCGCCCGCGTCCAGCTTGTACAGAGGGATATCCAGACGGGAGGCCACGGCTCCGGCTTTCTCCTCACCCCGGACGGGAAAACCGTTGCGGATATAGAGGCCGCCGACCTTGTAGCCCCTCCCGAGGAGCGTCGCCGCTGCGACGGCGCTGTCGACGCCGCCGCTCAAGCCCACGAGAACTCTCTGCTGTCTTATACAACTCATTGTTTTGGTTTGTATTTTGCATGAATGCCGGATTGATGGGGGACTTTACCCCCCCGCCGGAGTTTTGTCAAGCTCAAGGCCGGTTTGGTTTTTAGGCGAAAAGTGTGATAAATGATAAACGGATCCATGTCACGGACATGCGGAGTCCGTCGGTCTTCCGGGGGATGATCGACGAAAACAGCCGGGTCAGTGCGAAGTTGCCGGAATGATGATGACGGAGGCAGGAGATGGGTGAAGTGATGAATTTTTTTGCGCAGTACTGGCCGGTGCTTCTCCTTGTGGCCTTCGGGCTTATCGTTCTTTACTGGCTCCTGAGTAAATTTTTCAAGTTCACGATGGCCCTGCTCGTGATCCTGCTGGCTCTTGCGGGTTATCATTACTATAACTCGACCGGTACATTCACCGAGAGGCTGATGCAAGCCTTTGAGAAGCTCCGGACGCAATACGACCGGACGCTCACTGACGGGAAGACGTTTTTCGATGGACAGAAAGAGAAGCTGGACAGGCATTTCAACGAGGCGGCGGACCAGACCCAGAAGGAGGCGAAAGAACGGGACCGCTCGATGTCGAAGCAGAGGGGGGCGATCGAGGACAAGCTCAAGCTGAGGTAGACGGGATGACTTCTCTAAACGGAGAGGTCGACGGACATGGCTCTCACCGGGCAGCCCGTCACGCAGAGTTCGCAGCCGTTGCACTTTTCGGGATCAAAAATCACCTTCATGGTCTGAGGATCGATGCTCAGTGCGTTTGTCGAACAAAAGGCAATGCAGGCGCCGCAATGAATGCACTTTTCCTCATTCATCGTCACACTTTTTGAAAGCGGCTCTACTTTCAACCCCTTCTCTTTGAGAAAGCGCATACCGGCTTCAAAGTCTTCCTTCTGGCCGCTCAATTCGAGGACCATGACCCCCTCTCTCCGGGGGAAGATCCTCGCCTTGAGGATATTGAAATCCAGATCGTACTTCTTCACGAGCTGACAGGTGATGGGCTGTTCAACGATATCGGCCGAATAGCGGATGACGACTTTTTTCGTGATCGTGCTCATTCAGAAATCTCCCGTATTTTCAGGTATATTTAAGTTCAGCCCGGGCATTTGTCAAGGGTTATTCAAAGGCGGCCGTGACGTCAGACGGACAGAAGGCGGTCCCATTCCATGTCCGGGAAGGTCCGGTGGAGGGAGTGATCGTCGTCGACGAGATGGTAGGAGAGATTTCGAAAGACCTTCCGGGCGATCTTTTCGACCGGTCCCGGCGGGACCACGTCATCCTCCTTCCCGTGATAGAGCCAGACGGGGATCTCGAGTCGCTTCTCAGAGCAGGGTTTGAAATAACCGAGGTCGAGGGCGGGGGCGAGGAGGATGAGACGCCGGACACTCTGTTCGTGTTCGCAGGCGTAAATGGCGGCCATGAGACCGCCGAAACTCGAACCCACAAGGATGAGGTCTTTTCTCCCGGCCAGGAGACCTCTCAATTTGGCCATTCGTTTTTCCAGAAGCCCCGTGTAATCCTCGATGAGCATGTCGGGGAATTTTTCTCTGAAGTAGACCCCCTTTGTTCCCCGGCTGCTGCTCTCGAGGCCGTGGATGAAGACACGAACCGGTTTCAATCGAAGCTCCTTTCTTTCCCGCGGGGGGGTATTCATACACCGTCCCGGCTGTCTTTGCAACCCTTTCGAGAGGCCCGCGGCGAGTATTGCGTTCGCCGGGGGGCTGTGTTAGTAAACCGTCGCAGGAGGAGATGCCCTTGTCCGTCATCGTACCCTTCCGGGCGCTGAGACCGAAAAGAGAATTTGTCCGAGAGGTTTCCGCATGCCCCTACGACGTCCTCGATTGGGAGGAGGCGAAGCAGCTTGCCCGGGCGAACCCTTTGAGTTTTCTGCGGGTCGAAAAATCGGAGATCGATCTCCGGAAGGACAGGGATGTCTACGGAGACGAGGTGTACCGGAAGGCGCGGCAAAATCTGGAAAAACTGATCAGGGACGGTATTCTGGTCCAGGACGGGAAGGCCTGTTTTTACATTTACCGGCAGAGCGTTCCCGGCCACACCCAGTACGGCATCGTGGGCGGGGTCAGCACGCGGGAGTACGATGCCGGTCTCATCAAGAAGCACGAGCTCACGATGCCGGACAAGGAGGAAGACCGGACAAGACACATCGATACCGTGAATGCCCAGACAGGCCTCGTGTTTCTCGTTTACAGGGCGCAGGAGGCCATAGACCGGATCGTCGCCGACGCCGTCAAGAACGAGCCGGTGTACGATTTCAGCGTCGAAGACGGCATCGGACACACCGTGTGGGTCATCGACGATGACCGGACCATCGAGACGATCCGCCGGGCCTTTGCGGGGGTGGAGTGCCTCTACATCGCCGACGGCCATCACCGGGCAGCCTCCGCCGCAGCCGTCGCGAGACGGAGGCGTGACATGGACCCCGGCAGAAAGGAGGCGGCGGAATACGAATATTTCATGGCCGCTCTTTTCCCCCATGATCAGCTGCGTATCCTGGATTACAACCGCGTCGTGAAGGATTTGAACGGCATGAGCACGACCGAGTTTGTCGAGAGGATCCGGGAGGGGTTCCGCGTGTCGGAAGATTTCATAGACCGCTCCCCCGTTCGCTTTCATGAGTTCGGGATGTACCTCCGTGACGGCCGCTGGTACCGCCTGACGGCGAAGGAGAAGCTGTACGTGGGGAAAAACAAAATCGGCCGGCTCGATGTGTCCATCCTGCAGGACAACATTCTGAGACCCCTCCTCGGCATCGAAGACCCGAGGACCGACAGGCGCATCAGGTTCGTCGGGGGCGTCAGGGGCATGAAGGAACTCGAGCGGATGGTCGACTCCGGGCATTTTGCCGTTGCCTTTTCGATGTACCCGCCGACGGTCTCCCAGCTCATGGACATTGCCGATTCCGGGGAGATCATGCCGCCGAAATCCACCTGGTTCGAACCCAAGCTCCGAAGCGGCATCTTCGTTCACAAACTCTAAACCCCGGGGTCAGGCTTGACTTCTTGACATTTGAACACCGGTGCGACGATAGAGTGAGATGACGCCGGTTTTGCGTTTCGGATTGTGCGAAAAGATTCGGAGAAAAATGCCCTGCAGAGAGATGATGAAACCCTCGACGAACTTTTCGGGGGCCGCCTGAGAATTATTCAGAAAAAAAGGGGGTATCGATTTTCCATCGATGCCGTTCTCCTGGCGCACTTCGCGAGGCTGAAGCGCGGCGAGAGGGTCATCGACCTCGGGGCGGGGAGCGGTGTCATCTCGATCATCCTGGCGCTTCGATTTCCGGGAAGCGGGCGAATTACCGGACTCGAGCTCCAGAGGCCGCTTGCCGACATGGCGAGACGCAACGTGATGCTGAACCGCCTGGGGGAGCGTGTGGATATCCTGCAGGGCGATATCCGGATCCCGAGCTCGTTCCTGACAGTCAAATCCTACGACGTTGTCGTTTTCAACCCGCCCTACCGGAGGGCGGGGACGGGGCGCATCAACCCCGATGAAGAGAGGGCGCTTGCCCGCCATGAGATCAGGGGTTCGGCGACCGATTTTCTCCAGGCGTCGGACCGTCTCCTGAGGGACGGCGGGCGAGTCTACCTGATCTACCCCGCAAAACGGATGGTGGAGGTCCTGTACAGGATGCGTGTCCTCGGCCTGGAACCCAAGAACCTGCGCGTTGTTCACAGCAGGACCTCTTCGGAGGCCGAATTCATCCTCGTGGAGGGGCTGAAAGGGGGAGGGGAGGAGGTGAAAATCCTTCCGCCTCTTTTCATCTACGGGGAAGAAGGGGGCTACAGCGGGGAGATGCAGGGCATCTTCAACGCCCTTCCGGATCGTCCGTGAATCTTTTCCGTATCCTCTCCTTCGTCATGACCCGCTTCAGGATGTCCCGGAGTTCCTCGTCTCCCACGGATTCAAGGGTCGATGAGATTTCTTCTCTGTCATCGTCGGTGAGCCCCGTCGCGTCAAGAGCGGGGGCAGGCTTCTCAGAGGCTTTAACCGCTTCCGGCCACGTCGGGATTTCCCCGATGACGAAGCGGATGTTCTGTACGGTCTCCCGGCCGTAAAATCGATTTATGCCGGCGATGATCTCTTTTTTCATGAACTGAAGCTCCTGCATCCAGACGGAGGTGGAGACCCTGACAAACAGGGTTCCCCTCCTGATGTTTTCGGGATGCGTCCGGGTTGCGATCTGCGGGCCCACCGATTTCCGCCAGATCTCGAGGAGCTTGCGGTCCTCGAAGGGGACGAAAACCTCCCGGCGCTTCAGCGCCTTGTTGAGCACGTCACCCAGCTTCAGGAGATCCTTCTGTCGCCGCCTGCGCTTCATGCTCCGTTTTTTCTCACAACTCCCCTGGCGGCGTCAAGGACGGTTCGGGATCGCGTTGTTGACACCCATAAATGCCTTGTGATTTGCCTGAAACCCTGATATGGAAACCATCGTTTTTTAATGAGAAAGACACCCAGGAGCCTTCGATGAATCTTGCATCCATGATCAGCCGGGTCAGGAAACACCCCGATTTTCAAAAGGCGGGCATGATCCTCTGTCACAACGGCGTCGTTCGCGCACACTCCCGGGATGGAAGCCCGGTCAAGGAACTGACGGTGAGGGCGGACCGCCGGCGTCTCGATGAAATCGTGGCCGAAATCAGAAACCGTCCGGGGATCGTGGAGGTTCTGGCTGAGGTCCGGGAAGGGAAGCTGAAGCCCGGGGACGATGTCATGATCATCGTCGTCGCGGGCGATTTCAGGGAGAATGTTTTTGCGGCCCTCCGTGACGCCATCGAGATGGTCAAGGCCGGGGTCACGCAGAAAACGGAGATATAATCGGGTAAAGGGTTCCGGGTTTCCGGTCTCGGGGTCAAAAAATACAGATATTCCTCCACATTTCCCGGTGCCCTGTACCCGGTGCCCTGCTACAGGTGAGGTCGTCATGAATGCAGCGGTCATCAAGGCCAACATCGTCGTTTTCATTGCCAGTTTCTGCACGCTTGTCATCGAGCTCGTCGCCGGTCGGATCATGGCCCCCTACGTCGGTGTCTCGCTCTACACCTGGACGAGCATCATCGGGGTGGTCCTTGCGGGCATCAGCATCGGGGCTTACCTGGGCGGGATCATTGCCGATCGTTACCCCCGGCAGACGACCCTCGGCTGGCTTCTCTTCCTCTCGGGCCTCGGAGCCTTCAGCATCTCGCCGCTTACGAACCTCATCGGCGCGGCGCAGTTTCAGTCGACCCTCATGATGCGTATCATGATTCTCACCACGGTGATCTTCTTCGTCCCTTCGGCCGTCCTCGGCATGATCTCGCCCGTCGTGGTGAAGCTCACGCTCGACAACCTTGAGAAGACGGGAAACGTCGTCGGGAAGATCTACGCCTTCTCCACTCTCGGCTCCATCATCGGCACCTTCACCACCGGATTTTACCTCATCTCCTGGATGGGAACGCGCAACATCCTCCTCATCATAGGGGTCATCCTCATTGCATCGGCGCTCGTCTTCGGCGGCTTCTTCATGCGCCGGAAGTCCCTCGCCGTTTTCATCCTCGTCTTCGCCCCGCTGACCTGGGCTCTGTACGGAGTTGCCTTCAAAGCGCCCCTCGACGCCAAAATTTACTACTACAAGGAAAGTGACTACTACACGATCAAGCTCATGAAATACGGGGCGAACAAGGACGGGCGTGTACTCCACGCCATGATCCTGGATAACCTGGTCCACTCGCTCAACGACCTCGAGGACCCCCGTTATCTGGATTATCCCTATATCCGCATCTACGAGGAGGTCGTCCACTGGCAGGAGGGGAAACGGCGGGACCTCAAGGCCCTCTTCATCGGCGGCGGTGCCTACACCTTCCCTCGCTACATGGAGGCGGAGTACCCCCGCGCCGAGATCGACGTGGTGGAGATCGACCCCGAGATCACGAAGGTCACCTACGACTGCATGGGGCTGTCCAGAGACTCGAAGATCCGGTCCTTCAACGAGGACGGCCGGTGGTTCGTTATGAACCGCAAGGAGAAGGAAAAGTACGATTTCATCTTCGGCGACGCCTTCAACGACCTTTCCATCCCATACCACCTGACGACGAAGGAGTTCGCCCGGCAGCTGAAATCCATCATGAAGCCCGACGGCTTGCTGGTGGCGAACCTCATCGACAGTTTCCGGGAAGGGGCTTTTCTGCCCTCGTACATCCGCACGCTCGAGGAGGTCTTCGGGAGGGGAAACGTCCACCTGATCGCCCTCTACCCCGACTATGAGAACATCGGTGTGAGCACCTGCGTGGTCCTGGCGAGCCCCGTAAAGCTCGACATGGCCGAGTTCCAGCAAAAAACGAGGCAGCACAAGGGCCATGCCGCCGTCTCCAACGTCGTCCCGGCGGAATGGGTCCAGAAGCTGATCCGGGAGCGCAACACCGTCCTCCTCACGGACGATTACGTCCCCGTCGACAACCTCACCGCCCCCGTCTTCGAGGCCCGCTACGGGTACAAGAGGGTCACGGCGAAGTAGGATCCCTGTACTCTTTCTTCCGCTTATTCCCGGTCGTGCGCATCTTTGTGATCGGCTCTCATAAGAAAAAAGTATGAAGATCCTTCCTTCCGTCTCATACTTTCTCACTAGATAAGGTTTATCTAAAGATCCGAGTCAAAATCACACTTCCTACCGATTGTTCGTCCCCCGGAAAAGACGCATAATCCACGCGGTGAATGCGTGTCGGGAAGGGAGCGGGGATCCCTCGGTTTTTTGCATGCATGAAGATGCCCTTCGATATCCGAGAGACAGGCGAAAAAGAAAATCACTTCTTTTCGCCGGCGCCGTCTTTTTTCTTTTTCTCGCCCATCCACTGCCGGGGCAGGGTGAGAGCCTTACCTACCGGGATGCGATCCATGATGCGATGAAGCACTCCGCGCGGCTTCGCATGAAGCAGGCTGAAGTCGAGATCGCAGAGGCGTCCTATCAGCACTCTCTGTCGAGTCTGTATCCCGGTTTCTCTCTCAACAGCCGGCTCGAACGGTTCGAGACCCTGACAAAGAACGGCGAAGTCCAAACCATATATGGCCAGGTCATCGGGGGCAATGTGGATGAGTGGAGGTCTTCGGTTTATCTGCTCGGAGAATACCTTCTGTCGAACTGGTACAAGAAAGGGTACCAGTCCAAATATTACAGGGGGCTCGTTGATGCCGCCGGGTTCGACGTTGAAATGGAAGTCAAAAAACTCGTCCTGGAACTCACCGCCTCTTACGGCACGGTCAGCGAATGTTTCATCAAGGTCCGGTATGAAAGCGAGATCGTCAGGAAACTTCAGGAGGCCGTCGCTCTGCGGCAAAGAGCCTATGAATCCGGTGAGATTTCATATGAGGAGTTCTTGAAGTCGGAGGCCGGGCTCGCAGCGGCCGAGAAGGAACAATCCGCCGACCGGATGCAGTTCAAGCAAAGTCTTGCCCGGCTGTCGGCGCTGACGGGGAAAGAGTATTCCGAAAGCATCCACGTAGAGCCGATCCCTCCGGAGAGCCTATCCTATTCCGGGGAGATCATGAAGGACGTGGAGAACATGCCGGAATACAGGTACCGCCAGAAGGAGAAGGAGGCCCTTCAGCACAGGGCCACCGCCGCGCGAAACGATTTTTTCCCCGACATCGGCATCTACGGGAGATACGATTTCTACGGGAACAAAAGAGAGCTTTCAGGCGCCTTCAAAGACATGGAAGAGATTTCGTACAACGCGGGGTTCTTTCTTTCGATCCCCCTTTTCGACGGGTTTGCCAGGAAATGGGAGAGGCAAAAGGTTCTCCGGGAGATCAAAAGACAGGAGGCAAGCATTCAATCCCTCAAGGCCGACAAGTCGAAGGAGCTCGAGGCTCTCCATGCGGGGCTTTCGGAGCAGGGGAGAACGGTGGAGCATTACCGGAAGCTTGCTGCACGGTACCGGCAGGTGATCGAGATCGCCAGGGGTGCGAAGCGCCTCGGCGAAAGGAGCGTGATGGATATTGCCGAGACGGAAAGAGAAACCCTCTCCATCGAGAGGGATCTGAAGGTCGCGGAAAACGCGATGGCCTTGACGGAGAAAAAACTCTTGATCGAGTCGAACTACAGGAATTTCATGAGAGATTATTATGGAAACGGGTCTGATCGCCGTTGAGGTGGCGGCGAAGCTGCATTCTGTCGCCGTGGACGTAAATGCGATCCGGAGAAAGTATTTTCTCGAGGGTGAGCTGAAGACCGAGTAGATCCTCCGTGTGTTCCGGGATCACGGTTTTCGCGTGCGCCTGAAAACAGGGCAGACGCCGGCGAGCCTGTCCAAATATCCGGTGCCGTCCATTCTCGTGACCCGGGAGGGGGCTTATCATGTTCTTCTGGGCCGCAGAGAGGACAAGGTGCTTCTCTTTGAGACGCGAAAAAAGGCGGTGGTCGAGCTCACGACGGAGGAACTGAAAAAACTCTGGGACGGGCGGATGATCCCGCTGTATCCCCGATTTGCCAAAACGGAGTTTTACCTGAGTTTCAAGTGGCTGTTCAGAGAGTTCCTGAAATATCGCTCCATTTTCTCGGAAATCGTCACGGCATCGTTTTTCATTCAGACCTTCGGGCTGGTGACGCCGCTGTTCATCCAGGTCATTATCGACAAAGTCCTGGCGCACCATGCCGTCACAACCCTGCAGGTGGTGGCAGGCGTGTTTTTCATTGTGGTTCTCTTCGATGCCGTCCTGAACCTGATGAGGAATTACCTCCTTTACCACACGGCGAACAAGATCGACGGCGGACTGGGCGCGAAGGTCTACCGCCACCTCTTGTCCCTCCCGTACCGTTATTTTGAGACGAGGAAGGTCGGAAACATCATCGCGCGGGTTCGGGAGCTGGAAAATTTGCGCCAGTTCATGACGAACATTTCTCTGACCGTTCTTCTCGACACGATTTTTTCCGTCGTCTTTATCGTGATCATGATGCTCTACAGCGTGATGCTGACGGTCCTCGTTCTCTGTTTCATTGCCGTGATCGGTGCCATTTCTTTCTTCGTGACGCCGGCGATCAAAAGCCGCCTGGACGACAAGTTTCAGAAGGGGGCGGCCGCCCAGTCCTTTCTCGTGGAGTCCGTCACGGGGGTCCAGACCGTCAAATCACTCGCCATCGAAGGGAAAATGGTCCGGAACTGGGAAAATCACCTCGGAGATTACATCCTCTCCGCTTTCCGGCTTTCGAATCTGGGGAATGCGGCGGTCATTTCATCCCAACTTCTCCAGAAGCTCATGACGCTTGCGGTCATCTATTTCGGCGTGAGTCTTGTTTTTGAAAATCGCCTCAGCGTGGGTCAACTCATCGCTTTTCAGATGTTCGCGTCCCAGCTGAGCGGTCCCGTCCTTCGTCTCGTCCATATGTGGCAGGACTTCCAGCAGGCCAGGCTCTCCCTCGAAAGGATCGGCGACATCATCAACACCCCATCGGAGGTTGTCGGAGGCCAGGTTGCCGTCAGGGAACTGAAGGGGGACATTGTTTTTAAAGACGTGAGATTCAAATATTCACCCGACGGCCCCCTGGTTTTGGACGGTGTCAGTCTGCGCATCGCGCCGGGGAGCATGGTGGGCATTGTGGGAAGAAGCGGCTCCGGCAAGAGCACCGTCGCAAAGCTGATCCAGCGACTGTACCTCCCGGCGGAGGGCACGCTGACGGTGGACGGCATTGACGTCAGGCACATGGATCCCCTCCAGCTCCGCTACAAGATCGGGATGGTGCCTCAGGAATGTTTTCTTTTCAGCGGGACCATCCGTGAAAACGTTTCCATGGCCATGCCCGATGCTCCGATGGAAAGAATCATCGGGGCTTGCCAGGCGGCCGGCGCCCATGAGTTTATCATGGAGATGCCCCTGGGTTATGAAACCTATGTCGAGGAGCGGGGGGTTTCCCTCTCGGGGGGGCAGAAACAGCGGATCGCCGTCGCCAGGGCGCTCATGACCAACCCGCCCATCCTCATATTTGACGAAGCCACGAGTTCCCTGGATTACGAATCCGAGAAGATCATTCAGAGAAACCTCGCGCACATCGGAAAGGATAGAACGATTATACTCGTCGCCCACAGACTTTCCATCATGAGGGGTTGCGATGTCATTTTTGTCATCGACAAAGGCCGGATCGTGGAGGCGGGGAATCACGAGTTGCTCATGAAGAAAAACGGACTGTACAGTTATCTTTACAGGCAGCAGGAAGGCGAACATGACGGATTATCACGACTTCAAGCCCATACTGGCTGAGGTGGAGGAAAAGCCGCCCAATCCCATCGGCAGGATTTTTCTCTGGACGACGATCGCCATCCTCGGACTCACGCTGGTCGGGCTTATCTGGATCAGGGTCGACGTGGTCGTCACGGCGAGAGGCAAGATCATCCCGGCGGGGGATGTCAAGGTCCTTCAACCGCTCGAGACGGGTGTCGTCAGCAAGATCTGCGTAAGGGAAGGGGACTACGTGAAAGCGGGTTCGCCACTCATCGAAATCGACCCATCCACCGACAGTGCGGACCTGGAAGGGAAGGAGAAAAACCTGAGCCTCTCAAGGATGTCCATGGCGCGCATCCGGGCCGTTCTCGAGGACAGACCCTTCCCGCCGTCGGGCGAGGGTCGACCCCCGGAGATCGTCGATACGCAGGTGAAACTGTATCAATCGCAGAAGGCGCTCTTTCATTCGACCCTGAGAGAAAAACAGCTTGCTCTCGAGGAAGCCGAGCATAGCGTTCGCACACTGCAGGAGGAACTGCACAAGCTGGAAAACCAGCTTGCGGTCACAGAGGATGTCGAAAAGAAGCAGAAGTCCCTCGTCGAGATCGGAGCCCTGGCCGAAAACCGATTCAAGGAAAAGGTCCGGGAGCGGATGAGTCAGGAACGGGAGGTGGAAGTCAAGCGGGGTCAGATCAAGGAGGCGACGGCAAGGACGCAGCGTCTGAAGAGCGAGGAGGAGTCGTTCCGGTACTCTTTCCGCGAGAAGATGCTGAGCGAGCTTTCAAGCAATATGCAGGGCAGGAACATCCTCGAGGCGGAGGTCACCAGTCTGGGTTTCAAGAAAGGAAAGCGCTCCATCAACGCGCCGGTCAGCGGATACGTGCACATTCTCTCGATCAAGACGGTCGGCGGCGTCGTCACACCGGCACAGCAGGTGGTCAGCCTTGTGCCCGAAAACGCGGCGCTGACGGCCAGGGTACTTGTCCTGAACAAGGATGCGGGGTTTGTCTGGCCCGGGCAGACATGTGTCGTTAAAGTGGACACATTCGACTTCCAGAAGTACGGTACGATTGACGGTACCGTGGATTCGGTCAGTCCCTTCAGCATCGAGGAGAAAGAACATTCCGGAGATGGTTACCCGGTCCAGGTGACCCTCGCCTCCGAGGAACTGAGGACGAAAGACGGGAGCACCCACAAAGTGAGACCCGGGATGTCCGTCAGCGCCGAGATCCAGGTCGGGAAAAGACGGGTCATCGAGTTTTTCCTGTTCCCGATTATCAAGTATCTGGATGAAGGGTTGAAGGTGAGATAGAAAAGGCGAGCGAATGGATGCCGAACAGGTCATGAAAAAAGAACAGGAATATCCCGGAGCTTCTTATTCCGGGGACATCATACTGATTATATTGACCTGTTGATACGAAGCTGTTAGGTTTCGGCATGGCCCGCATATCGAGGGTTGTAGCTATCGGAAAGGGAAAAGGGGACTGTCCCCTTTTCCTCCTTGTGTTCTGGATGAGTGCCATCTTGTGGCCGCCGTTCATTATGTTGAAATGAATCCTGTTCGGGCGGGCATCGTCAAGGCCGCCTGGGATGATCCATGGTCAAGAGCCTCTTTTCATCTTGGCAAGACTGACACGGATATTTTAGTTGAGGACAGGACATTCATCGGTCTCATTGAAGATTAGCGGTCATTTTTTACGAACGATAAGGGTTACGATGAGGATGCCCTGCGAAAAGCAACAAGGGAAGGGAAAAGGGGACTGTCCCCTTTTCCTCCTTGTGTTCTGGATGAGCGCCATCTTGTGGCCGCCGTTCATTATGTTGAAATGAATCCTGTTCGGGCGGGCATCGTCAAGGCCGCCTGGGATGATCCATGGTCAAGAGCCTCTTTTCATCTTGGCAAGACTGACACGGATATTTTAGTTGAGGACAGGACATTCATCGGTCTCATTGAAGATGGGCGGTCATTTTTTACGAACGATAAGGGTTACGATGAGGATGCCCTGCGAAAAGCAACAAGAACAGGGCGGCCGTTAGGTGATCCATCCTTTATTGAATCCGTAGAATGCTGTACCGGCCGGAATCTAAAACCCGGGCAATCAGAGAGGCCTAAAAAAAGGGCATAATTGGTATTATGTCCACGGAATAGAGGAATAGAGCCGGAATAGAGAAAACATGAGGGAGGAATATCACCAGGAATACCTGAAACCGAACAACTTTGTGTCGACAAGTCCAAATAAATGGTATTATGTCCGCGCAATACCGCCAAGTACCCGCAGCAGGTAGGACCGGAATACAGGTGATGGCATGATCAGGATCAACAGCTATCTGCACCGCACCGATCTGAGCGATCTCATCCGGCGCTGGATGTATAACGAAGTCTATCCGTCCGATGCCGATCTGATCACCCGGCTGGTCAACTTCAACCATGTCTATGTGGCCCGCTACCTGCGCGTTTTCGCCGGCAGGATCTTTCAACAGCTGCATCCGGCCGGTTTGACCATGAGGCACACTTCCCGTAAGGGGGAACTGAGGGACGCCTTGGTCGCCTGTCCTCCCTGCCGGAATCCCCGCATCGACGAACTGATCGAGCGCTACAGGGCGCACCCGGAACGCTACTACCGGGACACCCCGTTCCATGGAACACTTTTCTTCGCTTCCCGCGGAGGGACCGAGGAGTGCGTGGGCGCCAGCCGGATCAAGCGGGTCCGCAGGCTGGCGGAAAAGGCGGCGCGCCGGATCATCGATCGGATGTTCGACGCCATCAAAAAGCACGCCGACGAACTGGCGGAGGAACGGGCGCGCGGGGCGGGTATTCCCCGTCACCAGCTTGTCACGCCCCCCGAAGAGATGATCGACGAATTCCTCCGGGCCGAGGAGCGCCTCTTGGAAGACCTGCGCACGGGGAGACCGGTTCAGGACGACGACGGCATCGCCATCAACGACGTAGCCGGGATCAAAGTGATCCTGGATGAGACCGGACAGACGCGCCTCCGCTCTTTGCTCGACAAACTGCCGGACGGCCGGATCATCGAGGAAGAGCGCCACAGCGGTCTCTATAACGCCACGAACCTGATCGTCTGCCACGAGCCCGATCGGGAGCGAATTCTGTCCCGACCGGTCACAGGCAGGATCCTGTCCGTCATGCAGGCCCGGGGTCAGCAACCGGACCAGGTTCAGAAGGACTTTGCAGAATTCGTCCGGTCCGGAGAGGAGTCCGTCTCCCTCGAAATCATCGTCTCGGACTACCCGGAGACGCTCGAAAGCGAGATTGGCCGCTGCATGCACGAGGACCGCATCATCCGGCAGCGCCTGACCCGTCAGTACCGCGGCCACCTCTCCAAGAACATCGAATACCTGATGGAATATCTCTTCAGCTTCCCGGCATCGGCGCAGCGCGAGCTGATCGAGCTGCCCGTCAAGCTCTGGCACCGCTATCTCCCGGACTATTTCGACGAGGTCTTGAAGGAGCTGTTCCGGCTTCCGTCGAACGTCATCCTGGACGAGGAGATCAGCTGAACGGACGGACGTTCCGTGGCCGCGCGACCCGGTGAGCTTCATCTCCAGGCCGTCGCAGGCGGCATGCATGTCGTTGTGAGCCCTGTGACCGTGAGAGCGGATGAAGACGGTCAGAGGGGCGATAGACCTGCCCCGGAAGGCGCCCCGCGCATTTTTCCCGAAGATCAACTCGAAGAAATGCTTGTCCCGGGCCGGCACGAGAAGGAAACAAGACGGGAAAGCCTGCGGGGCGATGTCCGAACTTCTCATGGAGGCGATGATTTCCGGGAAGGCCCTGTCATCCCTTTCGATGATGCGGCTCCGCTCCGCCACAGGATGACAGGTGAACGAATGGAGAAGACCCTTCTTCTGGATGTGGCGGATATATCGCAGGATCCCGGTCTTTGCCCCCTTGGGGTACCCGTTCAAAACGGCGATTTTGATGTTCTTCCTTTCTTTCGGAATCCCTCGCGCGCGGGATGGCCGTGGTGTCTGTTCGCTCGGTGGGATCCGGGAACGGCCGGGTTGTCATGCGGAAAGGGGCCTTCCGTTAATCGGAAGACCGTCCCTTCGATCTTGTATTCGGAGGGACATCTCTCGCTTCTTCCTTGAACACCATGGATAGCACGACAACTCCCTGGATCATCTGCCTGTTCCTTTCGAAACCGTACTTCTCCAATACGTGAATCATGGGTTCGTTCTCGACCAGGACGGCGGCCGTGAAGCCCAGGAGACCCTGGCGGCGTGCCAGATACACGAGATAGGACAGGAGTTCCTGCGCGATCCCCTGGTTCTGGTAATCGTCACGAACGGCAAAGGACACGCGGGCCGTTTGCTGTTTCGGGTGGATATGATAGCGTCCCACCCCCAGGAGTTCCTCTCTGCCCGGCATTTTATCGTCCAGAAGGACGGCCATAATCGCCATTTCCTGCTGGTAGTCGATAACGATTAGGTCCTGGAGCTGCTCGTAAGGCATCTCACGGCGTTTCGTGAAAAATCGGGTTTGGATACTGCGATCGGAAAACCCGTGGAGAAAGTCTTTCACCAGCGGCTCGTCGGAGAACTTGATGGGTCTCAGGAAAAGCTGAAGGCCGGTCCGGGTCCTCCGGAAGGTTTCCAGTTCCTCGGGATACATCCCGCGCTCACCGGGAATAAAGGCCTGGTGCCGGTAGATGAGCCCGGCCTTTTTCGCCTCCTCGATGAGCCGGGACCGGAAATTCGGGTGCGCGATGGCGATAAGGTCCATGGCCCGCTCCCGCACGTTCTTGCCCTGGAGGTAGGCGATGCCCCATTCCGTGACGACATACTGGACGTCGCCCCGCAGGACGGTGCTGCCGGAGCCCTTTTGCAGAAAGGGGACGATTCGCGACATGCCGCCGCCGTCTGCCGTCGACGGGATTGTCAGGATCGTCTTGCCGTTACGGGCAAGGGCGGCTCCCCGCATGAAGTCGGCCTGGCCGCCGATACCGCTGTAGAAGATCCTGCCGATCGACTCGGCCGTGGCCTGCCCCGTCAGGTCGATCTCCAGGGCACTGTTGATCGCGACCATGCCGTTCTGGCGCGCGATGACGAGCGGGTCGTTGGTGTAATCGATCGCATGGAACTCGATCAGGGGGTTGTCCTTCAGATATTCGTAGGTCGATGTTTTTCCCATACAGAAAGTGGCCACCGTCTTCCAGCGGTTGACCGTCTTTCGAGAATTGTCGATCACGCCCGCCTTCATGAGCTCCACGATCCCGTCGCTCAGGAACTCGGTGTGAACCCCGAGGTGCCTTTTGCGCGAGAGGCTTGAAAGGATCGCGTTGGGGATGACGCCGTAGCCGACCTGGATGGTGTCGCCGTCCATAATGAGGCGTGCCACGTGGCGGCCGATACGCCGGGCGATATCCGTGTCGACGGCGGGGGCGTACTCCAGGAGCGGCTCGTCATGACACACGAGGAAGTCGATGTTGTCGATGGGGAGGAACGTGTCGCCGGGCACCCGGGGCATGTTCCGGTTCACCTGGGCGATGACGACGCGGGCTTTCGCGGCCGCCGCCTTCACGATGTCCACGCTGATCCCCAGGCTCAAGTAGCCGTGCACGTCGGGCAGCGACGTCTGGATAAGCGCCACGTCGACGCGCTCCATGGACCGATCGAAAAGCTCCGGCACCCGGGACAGAAACACAGGGGTGTAATCGGCAAGACCCCTGTTCACGGCGCTTCGGTTGCTTTCGCTGATGAAGAAGGCGTTGCAGCGGAAGTTCGATCCAAACCTGTCTTCAGCGTAAGGGGTAACCCCGAGGAGGCGGATCTGAAGGGCATGGGGGTATGCTCCGGGGTTGTTCTCCACGTGCCGGATCAGAGCATCGACGAGGTGCCGGGGTTCGGCACAGGCCGATGCGATGAAAACCCTGTCCCCCCGGCGGATTCGTTCGACTGCTTTTTCCGCGGGGATGAACTTTTCCGGGCGCTTTCTTTTCCATGTCTCAAGGAATTTCATCTGCGTTCCCTGCCGGCAGGTCTGACCCGGGATGAAAGGACAGCCCGTTTCATCAGGCGAAGAGTGTTTTCACCTTCAAGGCGAATCCATGAAAGAGCTCTGCCGCGGTTTTGTTTTCACCCGCCCTCGAACGGAAGATCTCGACGGGGGGCGGTAATACCGCTCCTGGTCGTCTTTCGGGCGATGAAAGCGCTCCCGGACGGATTCGCCGCAGTTCTTCCCGTCCTCGATGACGCTCTTCACGTTGTCCGGTTTGTCGGCACAGGAGAGGATGCGGACATCCGTCGACGCGGTTTTCAGGAATTCGGCGGTGCGGCTTTTGCGGTTCTCCCGAGCCCCGGACTTGTCCGGCTCGGAAGGCCGTCGAATTTTTCGCCGAATTTCTTTCCGATCTCTGCAATCGTGACGGAGGTGTCTTCCGTGGCGTCAGGCAGGATCCCGGCAACGACGACCGCACCGGGGCAACCGTATTCGATGAGGATCTTCGCCGCGTTCATGGGATGGACGAAGCAGGGCACCCGGCTGCCCTTCCGGTAGCGGTCACTATGCGTCCTGGCGGCAAATTCGATCGCGTGGAATATCATCGACTCTTCTCGATTCGGTGTTTCAGGTTCCCGGCCCATCGACGTCCGCAAAGGTTGAATAAAACCTGTGTCGCCCTGTGACCTGACCGTGTATGTTGGGACGGAAACATCCGAAAACCACGCAGCGTTTCAATGCAGAGAGGCGGTTGTCAATCGATCGCGGGCGTGGAGATGGTCACTGCGCCAGGTGCCACATCTTCGGTATGTCAGGGCCCTGCTATCGGGCAGGGCACTGACCGGACACCGCTCATCGCGGATCGACGATGGAGGCAAAGGCGAGAAAGGCAGGACCCTTCCGGGTTCTGCCTTTCATGGAAGAAGACGCCCTTCTGCTACAGCTTCTTGAGAATGGCGGCGGCTTTTGCGGCGTCCTCGGGCGTGTCCAGGCCGATGTACAGGATGAATCTCGTGCCGATGACGGCTCCCGAAAAGCCGCGGAGATTGATCCCCGCCGCCGCAAGTTTTTCCGTCAGGTTCGCGGCAATTCCCGGTTTGTTTTCCCCCTCGACGCGCAGTTCATGAAGGCTTCGCGTCACATCGAAACCCAGGGTAGCGGCCGCACGGACTTCGCGATCACCGCGCAGCGGTGTAACGAACACGATCCCCTTGCCGGGTGTCTCGGGCGCCCTCCGGGCAATGATGAAGTCAAGGTCCGCACCGGCATCCCGCAGGCCGGCGAGTACGTTGGCCAGGCCACCAGGTTCGTCCTTGATGGGGGCAACCCAAACATCCACGCGCTCAACAATCAGTTTATCCATATCGTCCCCCTTTCTTGCTGTTGTGGTTCATCCCTGGTTTGTTTTTTATCCTTCGATCCTCTGATCCTCACTTCCTCTGCACCATGTTGGTGATTTCCACGACAATCTCAGGATTGGCCAGCGTTGTCACATCGCCCACTTCCGTTTCGTTGGAAATGGCGCTCAGAACACGACGCATGATTTTACCCGACCGGGTCTTGGGCATGTCGGTCACGATCCAGACGTTTCTCGGCCTGGCAATCGCCCCGATTTCCGCGACCACCGCATTCTGAATCCGCTTGGCAAGTTCGTCGCTCGGCGCGCACCCGGGTTTCAGGGCGACGTACAGATCGGGCTCTTTCCCCTTCACTTCGTGTTTCACCGGGACGACGGCGGCCTCCGCCACCTCCGCAACGGTCATGGCGGCCGATTCGAGTTCCTTGGTCCCGAGCCTGTGCCCGGAAACGTTGATGACATCGTCAATCCGGCCGAGGATGCGGACATATCCATCGGCGGCCACGACGGCTGCGTCACCCGTCATGTAGGGCCAGTCCTGCCAGCGTTTGCTCTTTGGGTTCTTGCAGTATCTTTCATAATACTGACTGACGTAGCGTTCACGATCGCGCCAGATGGTCTGGAAACTGCCGGGCCACGGGTTTTGTATGCAGATATTCCCCGCTTTCCCGGCGCCGGGGGGGACTTCGTTGCCCTCATCATCAAAGACGATGGGGTGAATACCCGGCACACCGGGGCCCGCGCTGCCCGGCTTCATGGGATTGATGGCCGGCACGGTGCTGCAGAGGAAACCGCCGTTTTCCGTCTGCCACCAGGTGTCGACGATCGCCGCTTTCCCCTTGCCCACCGCGAAATAGTACCACTTCCACACCTCGGGCTCGATCGGTTCTCCGACGGTGGTCATGTGTTTGAAGTGATAGTTGTATTTCTGCGGCTCGTCGGGACCGAGCTTTCTCAGGGCGCGGATCGCCGTGGGCGCCGTGTGGAAGATGTTCACATCCAGATCCTGGGCAATCCGCCAGGGCCTGCCCGCATCCGGGTAATTCGGAACGCCTTCATAAATGACCGTGGACGCGCAGAGGGCGAGCGGGCCGTAGACAATATAGGAATGGCCGGTGATCCAACCAATATCCGCCAGGCACCAGTAGACATCCTCGGGATGGATGTCCTGGATGTATTTGGATGTTCCGGTCACGTAGGCCAGGTAGCCGCCGGTGCTGTGCTGAGCGCCTTTGGGTCTCCCCGTCGTGCCGCTGGTGTACATGAGAAAGAGCGGGGCCTCCGCAGGCATCTTCACCGGATCGATCCGTACTCCAAAATACTTTTTAAGCAGGTCATTGACAAAGAAGTCGCGGCCTTCAACCATTGGTGTCTGCGCGGAGTATTTGCCCGGATACCGCTGCCAGACGAGGACTTTGTCCACCGTCTGGTTTTCCCTGGCGGCTTCCGCAACGGCCGTATCGGCCTTTTCCTTGTGGTCGATCAGCTGCCCGCCCCGGTAATAGGCGTCCATGGTAACCAGGACGCGGCTTTGCGAATCGACGATTCTTTCCGAGCAGGCCTTGCCGCTGAAGCCGCCGAAGACCTGCGAGTGGATGATCCCGAGCCGTGCGCAGGCGAGCATCGTGATGGGCAATTCGGCCACCATGGGCATGTGAAGCGTGACGGTGTCTCCGGCTTTCAACCCGCAAAAGTCCTTGAGGATGGCCGCGAACTCGTTTACCCTCACGTAAAGTTCCTGATAAGTGATGTGCTCCACTTTTTCATCCTCAAGCTCCGGCACGAAGTGAATGGCTGTCTTGTTCTTGTTTTTTTCCAGATGCCTGTCGATGCAGTTGTAACTCGCGTTGATCTTGCCGCCGACGAACCACTTCCAGCAAGGGGCGTCGCTTTCGTCCAGTGTCGTATGCCAGTACTCGTACCAGGTCAGAAGATCGGCATACTCCTTGAAGCAATTCGGGAAATTGTCCAGGCTGAAACGCTCGAAGACCTTGGGGTCGGTCATGTTGGCCTGGGCAATAAACTCTGATGATGGATAGAAAAGTTGCTCTTCCCCCCAGTGTACCGCGATTTCAGCTTCCGACGTCTCCGTCACTTCTTTTTCTTTTCCGCTCATGGGCACCCTCCTTTCCTGTTGCACGTCCGGCGGATATGAGGTCTCAACGGCGCGGAGCCGATACAGAGAAGCTCATCGGTCTGGCCGTTTGAAACACAAAAACCCGCGCTCTTTCGAGTCACGGGGTTTCGATAACCGGCCCATAACACCCTCCTCTAAGCATGGAAGCGGGGCAGGAACGCGTGTCACTGACAAGATGATCGCGATATCCCGACGATGTCGACCGCTGTCACGGGGAGATGGAATTGACCGATTTCAGAATGAGCGGAGCCGGAGATTTCCGAGGATCAACAGGAGCGGAGATCGAAAAGCAGCTCGATGGTCACCGCATTCAATATAGAATGATGCAATGAAAAAAGCAATTGCATATTTCGGAAAGAAGCCAACATCCGTCCTGACCGCGGACACGACGGGCCCCTGTCTCTGCGCCCGCAGGTCCTCCTTCGGTTGTGTCATCCTGAACAGACCGTCTGCTTCCCGAGCGGGTCCCCGGCATCCCACGACGGCCTTCTTCAAAGTAGCGCTTGATTTGCATCCTGGAAGCGAATATGCTTCCCCCCGACTCCGAACTGCCGAGCCATCGGCCCGATTCGACATCAAAACGGCAGACCGGACCCGATCCCCGTCGATCCGGCGGGGCGCGGGTCAAAAAGGGGAGTGAAATGTGCCTGTCCGTCACGTTAAAGAATCTTCTGGATCATTACGTGGAGAAAGTCGATCCGGATGCCGTAGACGTCAGGGCGCGGAGCGGGCTGATCGGCTGGTCGACGGCTGTCATCCCGAAGGAGTTCTTCGAGGCGATGGATCCGACGCCGCTCTATCGGGAGAACCACAGTGCCGTCACGGCACCTGACGGGGCGATGGAAGCCGTCGTCAAAGACCGGGAAGACGGCAAGATCCGTTGGGTGGGCGTCACGTCCTATAACCTCTCCACGGCCTGGAAGCCGGTCACGACCGGCCTTTTCAGAAGCATCCCGTTCCCTTTCAATTTATTGAAGAAGCGCCAAGAACGAAATTACGATCCTTATGAAAAGCACGTGGCCGGTCTGCGGTAGAAGCGAAGGTGTTCGATGAAGAAATCACATGACATTCCGAAAATGGGTCGCAGGTCTTTTTTGAAGACTTCAGCCGGTTTACTGGCAGCATCGGGCTTGGCGTGGCCCGGAAGGGCCCATGCCGGGAACGGCGGGCGATGGGCAACACTGATCGATCTCAGCCTCTGCGACGGCTGCCCGGAAAGGGAAGTTCCCGCCTGTGTCTCCGCCTGCAAGACGCTCAACCAGGACACCGTCCCCCGGGTTGCCGACCCCATCCCGGTACCCTGGCCGAGAAAGAACATCGAGGACTGGTCCGGGAAACGGGAAGTGTTCAATCGGCTCACCCCCTATAACTACATCTATGTTCACCGGGCCGATATCGGGGGCGGGAGAACCCTGTTTGTCCCGAGGCGCTGCATGCACTGCGACAATCCCGCCTGCGCGACCATCTGCCCCTTTTCGGCCAACCACAAGTTCGAAAACGGGGCGGTGGTCATCGACCGGGACCTGTGCTTCGGCGGCGCCAAGTGCAAGACGGTCTGCCCCTGGGAGATCCCGCAGCGCCAGTCCGGCGTGGGCATCTACCTTCATGTCCTGCCGGGTTACATGGGAAACGGCGTCATGTACAAGTGCGATCTGTGCAACGGGCGCCTGCAGGAAGGGAAGCCCCCGGCGTGTATCGAGGCGTGTCCCCGGGAGGCGATGCTGATCGGGCCGCGCCGGGACGCATTTTCCCTGGCGGAAGAGCGGGCCCGGAAGATGGGCGGATACATCTACGGGAAAAACGAAAACGGGGGTACATCGACGCTCTATGTTTCTCCCGTGTCCTTCGACCTCATCAACGGAACGATGACGAAAGCGCCGGGCAGACCGGACATGAAGGTCGGTGTGGAACGACAGATGGCCGGGACGGACGCCATCGGCAAGGCGGTTCTGGCCGCCCCCGCCCTCGGAATCGCCGCGGGTGTCGCAGGGGCGTTCAAGTGGCTGACAAACCGAAAATCGAAAGTAAAAGAAAGCGGCAAAGAGGATGGCTGAGATGATTCTGAGGGAAAAGGGCCTCGTTGTGCGCCACAGTATCGTCGAGCTGGTCGAGCACTGGGCCGTCGCCCTCTCGGGGCTTGCTCTGGTTCTCTCGGGGATGTTTGAGATGCCTCTGGCCAACCGCTACTATATCTCGTCCATACCGGGACTGGCCTGGTCGGGTGATTTTATCGTTTCCCTGAAGGTCCACTATGCGGCGTCGATCGTTTTCATCGCGGCAGCCTTTTTTCACCTGGTTTATCACGGGATCCGGGGCGATCGAGGGATGATCCCGCAGAAGGGTGATTTGCGGGCCTCCATGGAGGTCATGAAGAGCTTTTTCGGCAGGAGGAAGGAGCCGCCCTTTCACAAGTACCTGCCGGAGCAGCGACTGGCCTACGTCGGGATGGCCGTGATCATTGCCATGCTGATCCTGTCGGGGCTCGTGAAGACCTACAAGAACATCTATGCCCCGGACCTGTCCTACGCGGTCGTCCTCTGGGCCACCTGGACCCACAACATCTTCTTCGTCCTTTTCGTCCTCGCCTTTCTGGCCCACATGTCGGCGATCGTCTTGAGACCGAACCGCCCCATGCTCCGGGGGATCCTGACGGGCGCCGTCAGCCTGGACTACGCCGCTCACCGCCATCCCCTTTGGGTCGCCGAGATGGAGGCGGCCGAGGTCGTGCCGGTGGCGGGGAAAACCGGGGATATGACTGTCGAGACGGAAGAAAGTGCGGTCGCGGATACGGCACCTTCACCGCCGGCAGAAAGAACGGAAAATACGGTGGGGGGGCCTTCGGCGGACGGGAAGAAGAGCGGGTAGAGGGGGATCTCAACGCGCGTGCAGGAAGGATACGCCATGACCATTGAACCGAAACTCGGGTTCCGGGTGGTCGGGACCATAAAGAGTGTAAAGGGCCACTGCACCGCCGGTCACAGGACGGGGCAGCGGATCGAACTCAGCGGTCACAATACCGGCAACATGTGCGGCTTTTTCTATCACGACATCTTTCCCTACATCCTCATGCTGCAGTTCGGCGGCGGGTTCCCAGCCGAGTGGGGGGATCCCGACGTTATCGAGCTGGAGTGCATGGACCGGGCGAATGCCGTTAAAATCGAGCTGAGGCGGATCAGGGAACAGGTTCCAGGATCGGGCGGATAAAGCCTTTCCCGATCCGGGCCGTGAAAAGGACCCTCGCGCAGCCGGATAGGCCGTTCATGAAACCCCCGACCCGGGCTTTTCTTCGGGATGCGACACCCCCCCGGGTCTTCCCTCAAGAATCTCACCCACGGCTGAATGAACAGGCATCACCCTTGTCTCGACCTCGGCGCAGGCAAAAGAACTCACCCCCTGATGAGTGTGCCTGAACCCCGTGTCGGCAGGTTCTTCCGTACCCTCGGTCACGCGGCAGGAGACAACCCAAAGCGGGCCCGGACGGATTCCCGCCGCGGCAAGGTGATTCCATCGCCGGCGGTCAAGAGGTTTAGTGAATTCCCCGCCACTGCAGGCGGCGGACATCCAAGAGACCATCGGCCATGGACAAAGACTGGACCCTGAAGGTATGGACAAGGGTGCCCGTCATCCGAATCCGGATCGATCGCATGCCCGCTGCGTACACGAAACAGCGGAGGCCCGTCGAGGAAATCGTTAAAAACCGGGGGCTTCCGTCGTCTCCCCGGTACTTCGATGACGCCTTTCTCAGCCGTGTGCGTCGCGCGGCGATGGAACAGGTGCTCCTGCAGCCGCCAGGGCTTCAGGCGTCCTGCCGCGTCTGAAGCGTCATCGCGTCCATCAAGGCCGTCAACTCCGTCCCGTCGATTTTTTCCTTTTGCAGGAGAAGCGCGGCTCCTTCGTCGAGCGCAGAGCGCTTTTCCGACAGGATCTCTTTGGCTTTCCCGTACTGGCCGTCGATGATCGTTTTGATCTCACGGTCGATCAGTTCCGCTGTGGATTCGCTGTAGTCGCCGCCCTCGGGCGCCAGTGTGTCCAGGAAGGGGGAGCGTTTTCCCCGGGCGAAGTAGATCTGTCCCACCTGGCCGCTCATGCCGTATTCCTTCACCATGCTGCGGGCGATGTCCGTCGCGCGGGCCAGATCGTTGTGTGCACCCGTGGAGATGTCGCCGAAGACGACCTCCTCGGCGGCCCGGCCTCCCAGGAGGGAAGCGATGCGATTGAGCAACTCCGTTTTTCTGAGCAGGTAGCGGTCTTCCGTGGGGACCTGCATCGTGTACCCCAGGGCCGCGATGCCGCGGGGAATGATGGAGATCTTCTGAACAGGGTCCGTGCCGGGCAGTGACAGGGCAACGAGGGCGTGCCCGACCTCGTGGTAGGCCACAATCCGGCGTTCCTGCGGGTTGATGAGGCGGTTTTTCTTCTCGAGGCCGGCGACAACCCGCTCGATGGATTCGATGAACTCGGCCATCCCCACTTCTTTTTTTCCGTGGCGCACGGCCAGCAGGGCCGCTTCGTTGACGAGGTTGGCCAGATCGGCGCCGACCATGCCCGGCGTCATGCCGGCAAGCTTCTCCAGATCGACGTCCGGGGCGACCTTGACGCGCCTGATGTGGACTTTCAGGATTTCCTCGCGTCCCGTCTTGTCGGGCCGGTCGACGAGGACATGACGGTTGAACCGGCCGGGTCTCAGCAGGGCCGGGTCGAGGATTTCCGGCCGGTTGGTGGCGGCCATGAGGATCACGCCCGCATTGGGGTCGAACCCGTCCATCTCCGTGAGGAGCTGGTTGAGGGTCTGCTCGCGCTCGTCGTGCCCGCCGCCGGGCATCCCGAAGCCTCTGGCTTTCCCCAGCGCGTCGAGTTCGTCGATGAAAATGATGCAGGGGGCCTTCTTCTTGGCCTGTTCGAAGAGGTCGCGGACCCTGGCGGCGCCCAGGCCGACGAACATCTCGACGAACTCCGAACCGCTCAGGCTGAAGAAGGGCACGCCGCTTTCACCCGCCACCGCCTTGGCCAGAAGCGTTTTCCCTGTCCCGGGGGGGCCTACGAGGAGAATCCCCTTGGGAATGCGGCCGCCCAGTTCCGTGAACCTGGCGGGGTTTTTGAGGAACTCGATCACTTCCATCAGTTCCTGCTTTGCCTCGTCGACACCGGCCACGTCCTTGAAATTGATCTTGATCTCGTTTTCCATATAGATTTTGGCCTTGCTCTTGCCGAGCGTCATGAAGCCCGCCTGCTGGCCCCCCATGCGTCGCATCAGGAGATACCAGATGCCGACAAACAGGCCGATGGGGACCACCCACGAGAGGATATCCCGGACGAACGTGCTCTCGATTTCCCCCTTGAAAGTGACCTGGTACTTGTCGAGCAGTTCCGACAGATCGTAATCCACCCGGACCGTTCGGAAGGCCTGCGTCTCGCCCGGCTTGCCCTCGACCTTCATTTTGCCCTCGATACGGTTGGCCGTGATGGCCACCTCGGAGATATTCCCTTCCTTGAGGAGCTTGAGAAACTGGCTGTACGGAATGACCTGGGAGCTGAGCATCGTGGAGAGGTAGCTCTGGATGAGGAGCACGGCCCACAGGGCCAAAAAGATGTACACAATGGAGAACTTCTGTTCCTTTTTCATGTGCGGTTCCTCGCGCCTTCGCGTTGCGGGACGTTACCCCATCCCCGGGCCGTGATGGTCGTCGGTCCCGTGCCCTGTACGTATAAATACCAATTCAGCATCGTCCTGTAAACAGACAAGTTCGGATTCAAGGCGAAGAGTTTTGTCAGGCGGCATGTTGAGGCTTTCCCGTAGAGCCCCGGGGGCCAGGCCCGGTTCCCGGGCGGGGGAACGTCGGCTGTTCGTCCGATTGCCCGGTCAGAGTCATGAAGATGCCGCAGAGCACGGCATAGGCCAGGGCGATCGTGTAATGAGCAGAAGACGCAACCGCCCAGGGCAGGTACACCGCGCCGGAGGGGAGCACGGAGTGAATGATGCCGAAAAGACTGAAAAGGCTGCAAGTCAGCGCGCAGAGAGCGGCGAGCCGGGGCCTGCGATCGATCAGAAAGGCCAGCATACTGCCCCAGAGAAGCGCCGTCAGGATGAATCCGTTGCTGAGGACGGTCAGGGTCTGAAGCAGGGTCTGCAGATGCGGCGGGAGTCTTTCGGCCGTTACGGCCGCGGCACCCAGAAACTGGCCGAGGATGATGATCACCAGGTTGGCGATGACCGGCAGGAAACTGAAGCTCACCGCCGGGGAGTGGGCCTGGGGGGCCTCCCTGTAGGCCTGGTGAACGATTTCGAAGCCGATGAAGATGAAGACGGGGGCGAGCACCGCGCGCGGGATCAGACCCACGAGCAGCGACAGAAGACCGGTCAGTGAAGCGACGCCGATAAAGAGCCCCGTCAGGAACGTGTACCAGTGCGTGGCGCCCATCTTCTTGTAGGCCGGGTGACCGATGTAGGGTGTCGTCTGGGCGACGCCGCCGAAGAATGCGGCCGCCAGGGAAGTGAACGCCTCGGTCAGCAGGATGTCCCGGGTGCGATAATCGTCTCCAGCGAGGCGGGCGCTTTCGGTGTTGTTGATCCCGCCGATGATCGTCATGATACCGAAGGGGATGGCGATGGGCAGGTACTGGATGCTCTGCGGCAGGGTCTCGAGGAAAGCGAAGGTGAATACCGGCAGGCACAGAGCGATCTCGAAAGAGGGGGTTCGGAACTCCGGGAGGTATCCGCCGTAGCCGAGGATGAAATGGATCCCCGTGCCCAGAAGCACCGCGACGAGCACCCCCGGCATGCGGCCGGGAAGCCGCATCCGGCCGAGAAGGGCGGCGAATAGGAGCCCCAGGGCCACCATGCCCACGATGACCTCGTTGAAAATCTCGATCAGCGGCAGAAAACCGAGGAGCAAAAGACCCACCCCGGCGATCGATCCCAGGAGACCGGCGGTGGGGATGATACGCTGCACCCATCCGCCGCAGAAGGCGGTGATGACCTTCACGACGCCGATCATGAACAGGGTGGCCATGCCGATGTGCCAGGTGAGCCCTGCGTCCTTCGTTGCGATGTAGGCGGGTCCGAGCACGGCATAGACGAGGCCGATGGAAGACGGGGTGTCGAGACCCAGCGGCATGGCGGTGACATCCTGACGGCCCGTTTTCCTGCGAAGCCGGATGGCCAGCCAGGTGTAGATAAGGTCGCCGAGAAAGACCCCGAGGGCCGTGCCCGGGATCATGCGCGTCAGGATGATGTCTGCGGGATAGTTGAAGGTCAGCATCAGGATGGAGCTCAAAAAGACAATCACCCCGAGGTTATCGAAAAAAAGAGCGAAGAACGCGGTTGCTTCCCCCCAGTACTTCTTCTGATTCAGCATGCCCCCCTCCTTTTTACGTGACGGAAACCCGGTCTGCCCGCGGAAAGGACCCTTCACAGGAAGAACAGAAGCGAAGTATTTCAGCACAAGACTCGATCGTTGACAATCGATACTTTTTCTTCTAGCTTGCAGTCAGGAAGGGGACCGGAGAGCCGTTGGCTCGGCGGATCCCTGCGGACATACAGATGGACGGAATGATGGAGTTGCCATGGAAAAGTGGAAAATCCAGAGAATCAAGGAAGCTCTCTACCCGCAGAGTGTCGCTGTTTTCGGCGTCTCCGACGCTGCGAACAATCTCGGCACGCAGGTCGTGGATGCCCTCATGCGGGAGGGTTTCCCGGGCCCGGTATTCCCCATTCATCCCCGCCTGAAGGAATTGCTGGGTCTCAAAGTCTATTCCGGACTCGAGGAGATCGGCCGTCCCGTCGACCTGGTCGTCAGTGGTCTCAATGCGAAGCTGACCACGGAGCACGTTGTGACAAGCTGCGCGAAGGCCGGCGTCAAGGGGATCGTCTGTCTGGCGGGCGGCTTCAAGGAGGTCGGCATCGAAGGGGCGCAATATGAGAAGAGATTGAAAAAGGTGGCCGATGAAAATCACATGATCATCTTCGGGCCCAATATCCTCGGCATCATCAATAATGACCGGCGCCTGCATGCCATGTTCTGGTATTTCAAGAGGGGCAACCCGTCGGGTCCCGTATCCATCGTGAGCCAGAGCGGCGGTGTGGCGTGCACCATGTTGAACGACTGCATCGACCGGGAGGTGGGCGTGAACAAATGGGTCTGCCTGGGGAACCGGACCAATCTCGAGTTCAGTGACATGTTTCACTACTTTGCGGAGGATGAGGGAACGCGGGTGGTTGCCGCATGTGTGGAAGGGATCGAGGACGGCCGCGGATTCATGGAGGCGGCGGGAGCCCTGGCACGGAAGAAGCCCGTCGTTCTCCTGAAGGCCGCCAGGTCCGAACCCACGAGCATCATCGCCGCAAGCCACACGGGCACCATGGGAGGGACCTACCGGATCTTCCGGGAAGCCTGCCGGCAGTACGGGATCCTCGAGGTCCGGAACACGAAAGACATGGCTACGGTCTGCAAAGCCCTGGCCATTGCACCGCGCCCGCGAGGGGACCGGGTGGCCGTTCTGACGCATACCGCCGGACCGAGTCTCCTGGCGCTGGATGCTCTGATTGAAAACGGCTGCCCACCTGCGCAGACATCGGAAGAGACGCGTCGAAAGGTAAGGAAGATCATCGGGGAGAACATTCCGATCGCGCTTTCGCCGAATCCCATCGATCTCACGGGCTCCGGCCTTTTCGTGGACGTCTATCCCCGATGCGCGGAAGCGGTGCTCGAGGATGACGGTGTGGACATGGTCATACCCATTTACGCCATCCACCCCAGGTTTGAGACATCGGCCAGGGCTCTGGCCGAATTGGCGAGGAAGACTTCGAAGCCGATCATCGTCGCCATCCTGGCCTCCCGGGAGGAGATTCGGGAGGATGAGAAAATCATGCAGGAGGCGGGGATCCCCGTGTTTCAGGCGCCCGAGGATGCGGCTCTGGCGGCGAGTTACCTGGCGAAATACTACCGTTTCATTTTCCAGGGAGGTGTTGATGGAAGTCATTGAGCGTGCCCGGAAGGAAGGACGAAAGATCCTGACGGAACATGAGGCAAAAGTGTTTTTGAGTGCTTATGACGTCCCCGTCGTACGGGAGCGCCTGATTCTCGACCGGGAACAACTCCGCGATGCGGTCCGGGACATCGGATTTCCCCTGGTGATGAAGTCCTGTGTTCCGGAGATTTCCCACAAATCGGAACGGGGACTTGTGGTTTTGGATATCCGCAGCATGCAAGAAGCGGAGACGGCTTTTGAGAAGATTGTGAGGGATCTGACGGTCGGGACACCGGCCGTCCTGGTTCAGGAAATGGTCAAGGGGAAGCGGGAGCTCGTCGCGGGGCTTACGCGGGACGCACAATTCGGCCCGACAGTCATGTTCGGGCTGGGCGGCATCTTCACGGAAATTCTTTCCGACGTTGTCTTCCGGCTCGCACCCTTTGACCGGCGCGAGGCTTTGAAGATGATCGGCGAGATCAAAGGGCGGAAGATACTGGAGGCCGTGCGGGGCATGGATGCCGTGGATGTCGACATCCTCGCGAATATCCTTGTCGCGATCGGGGAGATTGCCCTCGAACATCCGGCAATCTCGGAAATTGACATCAACCCCCTGATCATTTCCGGCCGGCTCCCCGTGGCAGCGGACGCTCTGATCGTTCTTGTCTGAAAAAAGAAATGATCCTGCGACGATCATCCATCAAGAAGACGGATAGGGATGTCACTTTTGCTCTTTCCATCGGCCCCGGGCCCGCCCTTGCCGAATCGATCACCGGCATCGACGATGCCGCCGGCAACGCCGAAGTCCTGCGGGGGATGCAGCCCCGGGCGCTCAGCTGGTTTCTCTTCCAGAACACCCACGATCATATTCTCTCCCGGGCTCAGGCGTACCGGTATGGCAACGCCCGTCATCGATTTCCCGTGCCTTTGAGAAGGGCCCGTTTGTATCTCGCGTCGATCCTCTTGATATTGCATGTTTATTGAGCACTCGCGCGGCATTGACAAAAATGGAACTTTTCAATATGGTGCGGCTGGCGTCTCAACTGCATCCTCAACAGAGGGGAAAAGACATGGTGTTCAAAAACCGAACGAACTGCGGCGAGCTGGGTCTTGCCGATGTGGGGCGCACCGTCGAGGTGACCGGCTGGGTCGACGCCTTCAGGGATCACGGGGAACTCCTCTTCATTCATCTCCGGGATCGAAGCGGCATCATCCAGGTGGTTTTCAACCCGGACAGCGCACCCCCGGAAGTCTGCAAAATCGCCGCGACGCTGAGGAACGAGTGCTGCGTCGCCCTGAGCGGGCGCGTCGTGAAGCGCGCCGAGGGGACGGAGAACCCCAACATCGAGACGGGCGTGATCGAGGTGGCGGCGCAGAGCCTCACGATCCTCAGCCGATCGGAACCGCTGCCCTTCCAGATATCGGAAAAAGCCATGATCGCCGGCGCGGCGCGCAAAGACGAAACCGTCTCCGAAGATTTGCGGATGCAGTACCGGTATCTCGACCTGCGGCGCCCCTCGATGCAGAACAACCTGATCCAGAGGCACCGGATCATCCGATGCATTCGGGAATACCTGGACGGGCAGGGCTTCATCGAGGTCGAAACGCCGATTCTCACGAAGAGCACGCCCGAGGGCGCCCGGGACTATCTCGTCCCCAGCCGAGTTCACCCGCGGCGTTTTTACGCCCTTCCCCAGTCGCCGCAACTCTTCAAGCAGCTTCTCATGGTCAGCGGCTTCGAGCGGTATTACCAGATCGCGCGGTGCTTCCGCGACGAGGATCTCCGGCCGAACCGGCAGCCCGAGTTCACCCAGCTCGACCTGGAGGCCTCCTTCATCGACGAGGAGTTCATCTACGGCCTGATCGAAGAGCTGACGGTGAGGATGTTCGCCGTCGGCGGGATCGTCCTGCCTCGCCCCTTCCCGAGAATGACCTACGGCGAGGCCGTCGACTCCTACGGGACCGACCGGCCGGACACGCGCTTCGGCCTTCGTTTCGTCGAGGCGACGGACCTCTTCGAAAAGACCACCTACGGGATCTTCAAGCAGATCCTCCGGCGCGGCGGCTGCATCAAGGGGATCAACATCAAGGGGCAATCGGAGAAGTTGAGCAAGAACGTCCTCCAGAACGAGTACGCCAGGGAGATCGCCCCGTCCTTCGGCGCCAAGGGCATGACGTGGATGCGCGTGATGGAAGGACACCTCGAGTCGAATATCGTCCAGTTCTTCAGCCCCGGGGAGCGGCAGGGGATCCTCGAGCGGTTCGCAGCGGAAAACGGGGATGTCCTCATCCTGGTGGCCGACGCATCCTATGAAACGGTCACCTCGGCCCTCGGCCAGCTGCGGCTTCATATCGCCGGCCGACTGGGTCTCATCCCCCGGGAGAGGCACTGCCCCCTGTGGGTGACGCGCTTCCCGCTTTTCGGAGCAACCGACGAGGGGATCGCCTCGAACCACCACCCCTTCACCGCGCCGGACCGGGCGGATTTCGACCCTTCCGACCGGGAGGAGGTCCTTTCCCTTCACTCGCGCTCCTACGACCTGGTGATGAACGGCGAGGAACTGGGCGGCGGAAGCATCCGCATCAATGACCGCGGCCTTCAGCAGAAGATCTTCCGGGCGCTGGGACTCTCCGAAAGCGACGTGCAGGAGAAATTCGGGTTCTTCCTCCGGGCTTTCGACTACGGCGCACCGCCCCACGGCGGCATCGCCCTCGGGATGGATCGCGTCGTGTCCATGATCCTGGGGACCGAATCCATTCGCGAGGTGATCGCCTTCCCGAAAAACCGCAGCGCCTATTGCCCCCTCACGGACGCCCCTTCGCCCGTGGCCCGCGAACAGCTTGCGGAGCTGGGGCTCCTTGATCTCGGGGGAGAGGTGCCGATGGACGGCATGGGGGAGAAGCGCCAGATGATCGATCACCTCTCCTGGGTGTCGCGCATCGCCGTCGACCCGAAAGAGAAAGCGTTCCTGCAGGCGGCGGTCGATGAGGCGGCGCTGCTCGCCGGTCTCGCCAGGGAAAAGGCCGGTGACGGAGAGCCCCTGTACGCCGTTGCGGACGTGGTCAACAGGGTCAGAGAGGGGGCCGTTCCCAGACAGTCCCCGCTCGCCGAGAAAGGAGAAATCTTCAAGAACGCCCCGGCTGTGAAGGGAAATTTCTTCAAGGTCGCGAGCATACTCGAGTAGGGGAAGAAGGATCCGATGCCGACCCATATTTTTTCTTACCGGGAACCGTCGCCGTCCCGACCGGGGACGGACGGGGCACTTTCCGGGATGAAAGTCGCCCTCCAGCCGAACATGTCCGTCCGGGGCTGGCCCGCGGAGGCCGGCTCGAAAGCCCTGGAGCGTTATGTCGCCCTCGAGGACGCCACGGTCGTCGAGCGGCTCAAGCACGCCGGGGCTGTTCTCGTGGGCAACACCCGCATGAGCGAACTCGGGTTCGGCCTTGCGGGCGACACCACGTCGAGAGCCCTATCCGAGGGCCATGCCGATTGTGCCCTCGTCACGGACACCCTGGGGGAGGCGCGCGTCGCCGCGGCGACGGCGGGGCTCTGGGGCTTCAAGCCGACCTACGGGATCGTTTCCCGCTTCGGTTTAATCGGTCTCGTCCCCTCCATGGAGAGCTACAGTGTCATCGCGGCGAATGCCGGAGTCATCGCCCCGGTCATGCAGGTCATCGCGGGACGGGACGAGAGGGATTTTTCCATGCCGGATCTCGCGATCCCCGAATTCCGCCTCGACGGAAACGGAGGGGATGCCATACGGCACGTTGCCGTTCTCAAGGAATCTCTGGCGCTGCTGTCGCCCGAGGATGGCAAAGCGTTCCTGCCCGCGTTGTCTCGCCTGGAGAAAGCGGGATTCAGCCTGCGGGAGGAAAGCATGGCCGAGTTCGACCTCTTCCGCACGGTTCACCAGGTCGTGGGCGCCGTGGAGGCCTCGTCCAGCGCCGGCAAGTACGACGGCGTCCGCTACGGCCACCGCGCAGCCTCGGCGAAGAACTGGAACGAAATGTACCTCAAGTCAAGAGCGGAATCCTTCGGGCTGACGGTCAAAGCCTATCTTTTCCAGGGAGCCTATTTCCAGTTTGAGAACTACGACGCCTTCGAGGATGCCTGCCGGATCCGCGCACGGCTGGTGAAGGCCATGGAAAATCTCCTCGCACGCGTCGACGCCGTCGCGTTCCCGACTCAGCGGAAGGGGCATCCCGCGGATAAAGCCGAGACGGTGAGCCGGATCTACGAAGCCTTTCTGCTGACACTTGCCGCCAACGTGACGGGGCTGCCCGCCCTGCAGATACCGGGGGTCGCGGGCGACGGTGCTTTCGATCCCGGACTTCAGCTGGTGGGAAAACGGTTGAGCGACGCCCGTCTCCTGTCCGCCGGTGCCCGGCTTCATCGTTGAGGTGATTTTTCGGAAAGGAGTAAGCACCCGATGCAGTATGAAGCGGTCATCGGACTCGAGATTCACGTGGAGCTCAACTGCGCCACCAAGATGTTCTGCGACTGCCCCAACCGGCCCGGTGACGAGCCGAACCGGAACACCTGCCCGATCTGTCTGTGGTTTCCGGGCGCCATCGCGAAGTTCAGTGGAGAGGCCCTCGAAAAGGCGGCCATGGCCTGCCTGGCCCTGAATTGCCGGATTCAGGAGCGAAGCGCCTTCGACCAGAAAGTCTATTACTACCCCGACCTGCCCAAGGGGTTTCAGCTCTCCCAGGCCCACAGGCCCCTGGCCCGCGACGGCTGGCTCGATATCACGGGAGAGGACGGGAAACCGAAAAAGATCGGGATCCACCACGTCCACATGGAGGAGGACGTGGCGAAACTCGTCCATGAGACGGAAGGCCGCACACCCGTCAGCCTCGTGGATTTCAACCGCGCGGGTGTACCCCTCGTGGAGATCGTGACGGAGCCGGACATGCGAAGTCCCCATGAAGCCATGGAACTCGTCCGGGTTCTGAGGACGCAGATCCGTTATGTGGGCAGTTCCGAATGCAGCATGGAGAGCGGAACCCTGAGGGTGGACGCCAACATCTCGCTGCGCCCGAAGGGGACGACCCGGATGAATACGAAGGTGGAGGTCAAGAACATGAACTCCATCCGTCACCTGGGCGACGCCATCGCCTACGAAATCCAGCGACAGACGGCAAGCCTCCAGTCGGGCGAGCCGATTGTCCTTCATACGCGCCTCTGGGACCCCGAAAAAAAAGTGACGACGGCCATGCGGGGAAAGTTCTCGGGTCCCTGTGTGCCCGATCCATCGGTGCCGCAGATCGTGGTTTCGGATGCCTGGCTGAGGGCGATGACATCGAAGCTCCCCGAGATGCCCGCCCGGAAGGCGGAACGATTCGCCGGGCAGTTCGGACTGGGCCGGGAGGAAGCCGTGATGATGAGCGCGGAGAGGGATCTGTCGGAGTATTTCGAGGCGGTCGTCGGCCGGGGGATCAATCCGAAAACGGCGACCCACTGGCTGGCCACTCAGTTTCTCCCCGCCCTGAGGGAACGCCGCCAGAGCGTGGCCGAATCGACCGTGAAGCCCGACCGGTTCGCCGGTCTGCTTGCGATGCTCGAACGGGATGAGATCAACGCCAACGCTGCGAGGGGTATCCTGAGCCGTCTCTTCGAAACCGACGAGGCGCCGTCGGCCATCGTGGAGAAGTCCGGTGCGAGGCAGATATCCGACACCTCCGCCCTGGAGGGCATCGTGGAGAAGGTCCTGGCGGCGAACGCGTCGGCCGTTTCCGATTTCCGCAACGGCGTTTCGAAGGCCCTGGGCTTTCTCATCGGCCAGGCGATGCAGGCCTCGGGCGGCAGGGCCAACCCCAAACTCATCCGCGACATCCTGACGAAAAAGCTTGGCGCTTGACAGTCTCTTTTCGCCCTGTCGTCTGCGCGGCCCCTCCGGTCCGGGAGTGAGCGGGAGGAGAGAAACGCCTGCGGAAAATAAAACGTATTAAGCTTCCGCAGATAATCCGGCTGCTGTGCCACTGCGTACGCCGGCCCGGCCTGTCAAAATTCAACCCGATCGGGATCCCTTCCCGGTGCGGAGAAGGGGCCCGGGAAAGTGCAGTACCAGAAACGTGCTTGTTGAGAGAGGGACTCCCGAAGGGATTTGGCTGCCAAATCATTTGGATCCCCGGGTTACCCTCTTTTTTTCCCCTTCTTTTTTTTGAATCAAATCAATCTGCCAAAGTCCTCCGCCCTTACAAAACAGCGTAAGAAAAAGATACTCTTTCCCGCCGGTTTATCGTGAGAAGGGACACCACCGGATCGAGAAGCCTCGGCGTCTCGTCGAGAATCCGTGATATCTGCTTCAGTTCGCGGACGACAGGCTTGCTGGAGGTGGAGGTGAAGAGGCTCGATCGAGCGTTGTATTTTCGGTGCATGGGATCTCCTGGCCTCTGTATTTGCTGAACGATATCAGCGTCTTGCGTACAATCCATAGCGGAGCGCAGCGAAAAATGAAAGCCCCAAATTCGTAAATTTATAAGATTTTCTAAATAGTTGCAGTTTCCGGATGGACACCAATTACCGTGCATCAACAACGGCACCTTTTTTTACTGACGTTCTCTTGTTTTTCGGTCGGCAAGCCAGAGATCGAATCGAAACGATCCGTAGGTCTGGCCGAGAAGTGTTGCCGTGACCCCGACAACTTCGCTGTTGAGCCACATAAAAGGCAGCGTGATGGAAGACAAAAGAACAAAAAACCATAAACCGGCCGGGGCCCCGAAAAAACGGACCCGGGGGATGCTGATAACCTTGCAGAGGAGCAGGAACACGCCGAGGCCGAGAAAAAGCAGGGGGATCACACCGGCGGACGGGCACCCGGGCAATGAGCGTTTCAGAAGGGGAAGGGTAACGGCGCATACCACGCCGTATCCCATGAGCAGGAGGGGTATTTCGTAGAGGGTGCCGCGATTGTCTTCAAGGAGTCTGAACGGTGTCATTTCCTTTGCCGGCCCGTCCCGTTGACGAAAGAAGGTTCTGCATGAAGCGGCGGTCCATCGGCAAAATAATTTAACAAGGTCGGGATCGAGTAATCAATCGGGAATTTCAACGCTTCTCATGCCCCCGTGAAATCTCATGGCTTTTCGGCGTAATCCCTGATAAAGAATACCCCCGCCGGTCATCTGCCCTTCAGCGAGAAGAATGCCCCTTGCGGGTGTCCAGTCGCCGGCGCGAAACCAGTGAAACGGAGAGGGATGAAAGGTATGGGATCGAAGCAGAAAAAGACACAATTGGGCCGGAAGGAGTATTTCGAGCGGAAGCTGAAGGAACGCCTGGCTTTTTTATCTGAAAAGAAAGCCGAACCTTCTGAAGTCGATAAAGATCCCCGGGTCAAGAACCTGCGGGCAAACATCAGGGCCGTCGATGCCAGGCTGAAGACGATTGCCAAGCTCGAGCAGCGGAAGGCTGATATGGCGAAGGCCAAGGCGGACAAAGCGGCGGCCGTCCTGCAGACCAGAGAAGGCGGCAAGGAAAAGGAAAAAGTGAAGGAGACGAAGAAGGCCGCCGAGGAGCCGAAAGCCAGGAAGAAAAAGAAGGAGAAAGAAGAGAAGGAGGAAAAGGAATAACCGGGGGCTTTCAGTCAAGCTCTTTTCTGAAGATCAGTTTGTCGTCGCCGCGGCGGTAGAAATCCCGGACACGGGCTTCCAGGCGGTACCCGCTTCTCTTGTAGAACCGGATGGTGGCGCTGTAGGTCTCCTTGGAGGAGGTCTCTATGAGGATCATTCGCCCCCCCCTTCGGCTCACATCCCGCTCGACATGCCCGAGCAGATATCGCCCGAGCCCTCTCCCCTGGGCCGCCGGATCGACGACAATCCAGTACAGATCATAGACCCCCTGCGTGAGGGGCGCCGGACCGTAGCAGGCATAGCCGTGAATGAAAGCATGCCGTTTATCCTCCCCCAGCACGGCGAAGACGTAACCGCTCTTTTCCCCGTTTTCGAGAGCCTCATCAACGAGTTCCACCGCGACGGCGATCTCCTCATCGTTGAATTTCCCTGATGCCGTGACCATTTTCTTGATCCGGCCGCGATCCCGTGGCTGCAGCTTGCGGATGATCAAATCGCCGGTGGGTATCCCGTTCATCTATTTCCCCCTGTGCCGGAAAAGCCCGGCGCGCAACCTATACCATTTTTTTACAGGGCGCGCCGTCATTTTTAAGGTGTGCCGGGTTGGGAAGCTTCGTTACCGCCGGCGGCTGACCCGAGTTCATCAAAAGGGCATTCACACGCGAGAGGGCGGACGTAAAGGCCCCGGGCATTGGGACACGTCGAAAATGCCGTTTAGGGGATCGAGTGCCGCCTTCGCTAATGGTCCGGATATATTGATGGATTCAAGAAGGAGAGAGGGCCTGCCTGCACCGTGGAAGGTTTTTTCATCCGGTTCGCATGTCGGTCTTTTTCCCTATTGAAAATACCTGAAAAATGTGAATGATAGGGCGTCTTTAGAAAAAACAAGAAATTCACGGGGGGACCATGGGTAGAGAAGTAATCGCCTGCATGGCCGACGAGGAAAAGCTCGACCGGTGTGTCAGAAGGTTAAGCGAGATCATGGAAGAGCTGGGGGAAGTCGGTCTTTACCTGGAGAAATCTAATGCGGCCATGGCCGATTACGGTAAAAAAATCAAAACGGAGGAGGAACTTCTGGAAAAGCTGCGGGAAGAGATCCGGGAGACCAAGATCCCCGGTTTTTGCGGCGTGAAGCTGCTTCAGGAGGCAACGGCCTTGATCGATGTCATCGGGGTCCGTATCTTCTACCTCCGGGGCCTCGCCGTGGGGGTCAACACGAAAAAGATCGAAGCCATTGAAAGATTCATCCGTGAAAAACTGCAGCCGATCCTCACCGTGAGTTTCAAAGAGATGGCCCATTTCGGGACGATGGACGAAAAGAAAATCCTCGAGACCATTCTGGCCGGCGGAAGCGGCGACGGATCCATGGGATAGAGGCCGGGCGAATATGAAGATGATGCACTACCCGACGGTGAAACAGCGAACTCACGACGACTGCGGTGCGGCCTGTGTCTCCTCCATTCTCCGGTACCACAACCAAAAGCACAAGTACGTGAAGCTCTGCAAGGAGCTCAAGTTGAGCAAGATCGGCGTCGACGAGTCCGAGATGGTGAAATTCCTTCAATCGGCGGGTTTCAAGGCGGAGCTGATGTACAACCTGACGATCGACGGTCTCCTCGAATGCCTGGAGGGGCAGAAGCCGGTGATCATGATCATTCAGGCCTGGAGCAGGCGGAAGACGGAAACCTACGCGTGCACGGATTACGGCCATTATGTCATGGCGATCGGGTGCGACGAGGACCGGATCATCTTCATGGATCCTGCGCTGCCCTTCGGGACGTACGGCTTCATCACCCGGGAGGAACTCGATAGGAGATGGTATCTGCTGGGGGAAGGGAGCAGCATGAGGCGTGTGGGAATCGTCGTGGACCCCGGGGACGAAAGACGGGTCATACACATCGACTGACCTTTCGGCGGGGCACCGCGGGAAAACACAAATCATCTTGAAGTTTTTTTTGTTTTGCGGTAAACGTAAACCTCTTTCTTGATCGTGTGACAAATCCGCCGTCCGCGCTCGCCCCTCGGGGCGGCCCGGAGGTTTTTTATTTTCATGGCCGAACGGTCACAAAGGGGGGGGGAGTCATGAAAGGTAAGAAAACGGTCAAGAGGACGAAACGCGATTTTTCGTTCATCCGGAAATTCATCGATGACCATTATTCCCACTTCAATGCCTATGCACTGAAAGCGGCGTCCCGGGCTTACATCGAGCATCTCCGTAAAGGCAACCGGATGCTCCTGGCCATGGCAGGGGCCATGAGCACCGCGGAAATCGGCGTCATCCTGGCGGAGATGATCCGGAAGGACAAGGTGCATGCCATCTCGACCACGGGGGCAAACCTCGAGGAGGACATCTTCAATCTCGTTGCCCATGATCACTACGTCCACATTCCGCACTACCGCCAGTTGACGCCGCGGGACGAGAAGAAGCTCTACGACCAGGGCTTGAACCGCGTCACCGACACCTGCATCCCCGAAGCGGAAGCGATGCACCGGGTGCAGGGTCCGTTTCTCGAGCGTGTCCGAAGGGCCTGGCAGAGCGGTCAGAGATACTTTCCCTATGAATTCTTCTATCAGATGATCCGTGACGGGGAACTCGAGCCTTTCTATCAGATCGACCCCCGCGACTCCTGGGTCATCGCGGCCTGCAGGAAAAACATCCCCATCTGGACGCCCGGCTGGGAGGATTCCACACTGGGAAACTATATCGTCGCGGCGACGAGGAAAAAGAGGGTCTCCGGCGTCGAGACCGTTAAAACGGGCCTCGAGCAAATGGATTCCCTGATCGATTGGTACTTCCAGAATACCAGGAAGAGCTCCGTCGGTTTCTTCCAGATCGGCGGCGGCATCGCCGGGGACTTTGCCGTCTGCGTCGTTCCGCTCATCAACCTCGACCTGAAAGAGAAATGCAGGTACTGGAGTTATTTCTGCCAGATCTCGGACAGCACGACTTCCTACGGGTCCTACAGCGGCGCGTCGCCCACGGAAAAGATCACCTGGGGAAAGCTGTCGGCCGAGACACCTAAATTCCACATCGAATCGGACGCCACTATTGTCGCGCCGCTCATCTTCGCCTATGTCCTGTCGGCGGATTAGATGTTCGCTGCCGGGAGTCCCGCTGAAAGCCGGCATGGCATGTCAGGATTTTCGGCAGGGGAATTGACCGGCCAAGCCGCTCCCGGCGCCATGCAAGCCGGGAAAATTCTGTTTTCTACCCGTGAAAAAGCCCGGCAATGGCCGGCAGAATATCCCGGTAGATTCCTCCCCAAGAGCCTGCCTGACTTGAAATCATGTTTATAATCGATTATGTATGTCATGCCTCCGCTGGTGATGCAATCAGGGTGATGTCAGACAAATTTGTCGAAGGACCTGAAGGACGTTTTTTGTAATAACGGGTTCTGACGTGGTTTTTATGGCCGGGCAAAGAACAGGGTTCGACAATTTTTGCCGCCGGTGGATGAACACAGCCGGGACCCCTTACAGCATAGGGTAAAAAACAACGAATAATATCAGTTATTTGAAAAAATATTCGCATGTCGGCACGGTAAGTGCATAAATATCTGGCGTAGATGTTATTTGACAGCGCTCTTTGCAGTTTAAATGGATTTATCTCGCCCCGGCCCTACCGACCATTAGGGTTGACAGTTTCCCCCTCCTTTACTGTTGACCTTAAAATGGGGATTTCCCCTCCTCCTTTGCCCCGTGGTAATCGGTAGGGCAGGGCTGTTTCTGGGGGCAACCCATGCCCTGCATTTCAGCTGAACACACTATATTTTTCTCCCTGACGGTCTGACGAAGAGGAAAAACCCCACGGCGAGGACGGCCGCCAGCGCATTGAGGGCGAAGGCAGACCCGTAGTGACCCGTTGCGTCCCGGAGCATTCCGCCGACCCAGTGCGAGGATATGGCGCCAAGCCCGTAAAAAGGCGTCCAGGCGCCGATCACGGTCCCCATGATCTCTTTCCTGAAATAGTCCCCGGCACAGGCCCCGTAGATGGGGAAGGTTACACCGTAGAACAGGGCCAGCAGGGCAATGAAGAAAGAGAGAGTCGGCCAGGAAGAGCCGGCCATCAGGATGCCGACGACGGCCAGGACGATGAAAGAATTGGAAACCAGGACCGTGACGCGACGACCGACATAATCCGACAGGGGCAACACAATCAAAACTCCGGCGACCTGGGCAATCCCGTGGATCGTGGCCAGGTGGCTGGCCCGGTCGAGGGGGAAGCCGAGCTCGTAACGGGCATAGTCGACCATGAAGGTCGTGATCCCGTAGAGGCTGTAGGCGATCATGAAGTAGGAGACACCGATCAGCCAGAACAGCCGATCGCCGAGGAGGTTCGAGAGGGGGTATCCTGAAACAGGTTCAGGTTCCTTTTCTACAGCAGGCAGGGAGGCAGCAGGGGCCCCCCAGGGCCGCATTCCCGATGATTCGGGGTCGCGCCTGAGAAGAATCCCGTTTGTGAGCACCATGAGAAGGGCTGCAGAGCCGGTGAAATACCAGGCGTGGCGCCATGTGAAATGCCGGACGATCCAGGGGAAGGCCGCCCCCATCGCCGCAAAGCCGAGCCCGTAGCCCGTGGAAAGGATGCCGAGGGCAAGTCCTCTGCGATGGGGTGCAAACCATCGCTGGACGACGGTGATGACGGGGGTCCACATCCCCGTAGCCCCGATGCCCACAACGGCATAGGCCAGGCAGGCGGAGAGAAGAGATCCGGAGCCGCCCATGAGGACGAGGCCGAGACCGAGGACCAGGGAACAGACCGTGATGACCCGACGTGCGCCAAACCGGTCTGTGAGGTGTCCTGCGAGCGGCGTCAGGATGATGTAGGTGAGGAGATAGACGTTGAAGATCGATCCGGCATCGGTCCGGGTGAAGCCGAGGTCTCCGATCATCTCCGGCAGGACGACGCCATAGCCAAGCCTGGCCGAGTAATTGACGAACAGGTCGACGAAACAGACGGCGAGGACGACCCAGGCCCAGTGGACGGTCACCGAAGACGCCATTTTCCTTCCATGCAGGGTTCGTTCAGCGGTGAAGTCTTTTCAGCAGCCAGGCCATGTTTTCGCCCAGGGTCTTCATGGTCTGGATCCCTTCGGCGTCCTTCAGCACTTCCCCGGGGTCCCGTCCGATGCCGATGTTCCAGTAGCTGGAACCCGGCATGATCATCTGCATGTAATGCAGGAAGAGGTTCATGGAGTTGAAGGCGGGGATGGCGCCGGCACGCCTCACGGCTACGACGGAGGAGCCGACCTTTCGCTTGAGCATGTAGTCGTTCGCCCGGCCCACGAAGCCGCATCGCTCGATGAGGGCCCTCATGTTCGAGGTGACATCGGAAAAATATGTGGGGGAGCCGAGGAGCACGCCGTCGGCTTCACGCATCCGGGTGATGTATTCGTTCAGCCTGTCCTTGTCATTGCTGCATCGGCCGTCCTTGGCCTTGAAACACTTGTAGCAGGCTACGCATCCCTGGAGGTTATGTCCCGCCATCTGTATGAGTTCCCCCTCGATCCCCTCTCTGTTCAGCTCGTCCAGCACCGTGTTGAGCAGAACCGCCGTGTTGCCGTCTTTTCTTGCGCTTGCATTGAACGCTACAACTTTCATCCCCTCCGGTCTCCTTTCCGTCTGCCCGCCTTTGTCTTCAACCCCCTGTCATTCGAAACCCCTCAACGGGCTTGCCGCGGCATATTGAAAAGCCCCGGCAGGGCGCTTCCGGCGCCCATCCGGACCGTTTCATCGTAGAGATGGGACATTTCGTTCGGTTCCGGGTTGATCTCGATGAGACGGGCGCCGTTTTCCTTTGCGATCTGCGGAAAACCCGCCGCGGGCCAGACGACTCCCGATGTGCCGACACTGACCAGGAGATCGCAATGACGGATGACTCCGGTTGCCTCGCCGACAACGGATGGATCGAGCCGGTCCCCGAACCAGACGATGTCCGGCCGGAGCCAGCTGCCGCATTCCGGGCACCTGTAGTCCCGGTATTTCTCGCCGATGTCCTCGCGGACGCCGTGCCAGGGGCAGCGAAGACGCCAGAGGCTTCCGTGAAGTTCAATCACTTTCCTGCTCCCCGCACGCTGGTGCATGCCGTCAATGTTCTGGGTGACAATGACGACGCCGGCGTGGCTCTTCTCCAGATCGGCGATGATGTCGTGCCCGGCGTGAGGCTTGCAGGCAAGTACCGCCTTTCGCCTGAGTTCGTGGAAGGCGAGAACCTTTTCTGGGTCGTCCTCGAAGGCCGTCTGGCAGGCGTATTCCTGCCAGCGGTATTCGCTCCAGATGCCGCCGCTGCCCCGGTAGGTGGGGACGCCGCTTTCGGCGGACATCCCGGCTCCCGTGAAGAAAACAATGTTTTCGTATGCCGAAGGGTCGATGCTCATGACGGTCTCCTTGAATGTCAGCCTTATATAGGCGTCAATTGCCGGAATGTCAACCGTGGCGGTCTCCGGGCCGGTCCGCCTTTGCGGCATTCGGTGAGGCCATCTTCTGGCATGGTTCCTGAATAATCAGGGTCAAACCGACCGTTCTCTTTTTGCCGATGAACGGTCCGTGTCCGGCGAAGGCAGGTAATGAGCCATGAAACCGCAAGAACTCAAGTATTTCAAGAAGATGCTCAACGGGCGGATCGACGAGCTCGTCAGGGGCGTGGGAAGAACCGTCAGCGAGATGTCCGGCGAGGAAGAAATTTTTGCCGACCCGAACGATCGGGCCTCACAGGAGAGCGAGAGGAATCTCGAACTGAGGATACGGGAAAGGGAACGCAAACTCATCTTAAAGATGAAAGAGGCTCTCCGGCGGATTGAAGACGGGACGTTCGGTATCTGTGAGGAGTGCGAAGAGCCCATCTCGCTCAAGAGGCTGAAGGCACGCCCCGTCACGACCCTGTGCATCGAGTGCAAAACCCGCGAAGAACGGCGTCAGAAGATGCGGGGCCTCAGCGCCGTCCCCGCCCTGTCTTTTGCCGAATAACCGGAACAGACGGCAAAAATTCCGTTGTCTCAAAGCACCGGTCAAGACCCCCGAAGGGGTCTTTTTCTTTTCATCCCGCTCCCCGACGCATCCCCCCCATCGATCCCCCCGCCTTTTCCCGAGAATTCTTATGGACGGGCCATAAAGAAATTGACATTCCTTCGTGCCGTCGGTAATATCCCTTCGTGCTCAAAAGGAGGTCCTATGAGGACAAGAAGGGTATTTCTTGCCATCTTCCTCCCCGTCCTTTTCATCCTTTTTTATTCATCCAACCTCAGTGCAACAAATGAGAATGGGTGTATCGACTGCCATACCGATGGGGAACGTCTAAAGAAGCTCAGCAAGCTCCCCCCTATCAGCGAAGAGGGCGAGGGGTGAGCGGGTGCACCTCCGCCGGTTACGGCGGAGACCTATTACAGGGGTTTCCTGGTCGACAAGAACCTCATCGGCAAAGACCCCCATTTCAGGATGGACTGCACCTTCTGCCACAAGGGAAATAACAAGGAGGTGGACATGGTGAAGGCCCACCAGGGGATCGTGAAAAAGCCCTCGGACAACCTGTCCCTCTGCGGCATGTGCCACAAGCCCGTTGCGGAAAATTACCAGAAGTCCCTCCATTACACCTCGGCCGGTCAGAGGCACGGCGTCCTCGGCCGCTTTTCCGAGGCGGAGGTCAAGGTCTTCGATGAAAAAGTCTTCGAGCGGTCCTGCCGCGCGTGTCACGCCTCCTGCGGCGACTGCCATGTCAAGAGCCCGGCCGTCGGCGGACTGAGCATCGGTCTCATCGAGGGGCACAAGTACGTCAAGAGAAACGAGGGGAAAACCTGCGCTTTCTGCCACGGAGGCCGAGTTTACCCTGAATATACGGGCGAGTACAGCGGCAGCGTCGATGTCCATTATCAAAAGGGCATGATGTGTGTGGAGTGTCACAGGAAAGAGGAACTGCACGGAGACGGGCAGGCGTACCGCTCCAAGAACCAGGTGAAGCAGCGGCCGAAGTGTACCAACTGTCACAAGTCAGGCGGCGAGGCGAAGCTGACGGCGAGGATTTCACACGAGAAACACCAGGGGAAGGCCAGTTGTCAGAGCTGCCACTCGTCGGGTTCCTACAGACAGTGCTACGACTGCCACCCGACGGGGTCGAAGGCCAAGGCCGAGATCTACATCGGAAGGAACCCCAGAACCATGAAGGAGCTGACCACCCTGCGGCTCATCCCGACGGTGCGTGACACCTTTGCGGAGGCGGGTATTTCCATGGAAAAATTCGACACCCTGCCGAACTACTGGGATTCGGCCGTCCACAACATCAAGAAGCGCACCGATCGGACCCGCAACTGCGACAACTGCCACGTGGAAAGAAAGGATTTCCTCACGAAGGAAAGACTCATCCCGAACGGTTCCAGGGCCAACGAAAGCCTGATTTATAACCTGGGACCCATACCCATACAACGATAGGAGGATACGATGAGAAAATGGAAGTATGTTGTGGTTCTGTGGATGGCGGCGATGTTTCTGGTACCCGCAGCCGTTCTTGCAAGGGACATTGCGCCTTTCGAATCGACGGGCTGGCTGGAGAAGAACCTGAAGAACCCGAAGGTGGTCGTCGTCGATGTCCGGAAACCGGAGGAATACGCGGCCGGCCACATTCCGGGCGCCGTCAACGTGTTCTACGGCTCGTGGGCCATCAAGAAAGGGGATCTTCTGAACGAGCTTCCGGTCGACGATGACCTCAGGGACGTGATCACCTCCGCCGGCATCGAGCCCTCGTCGTGGGTCGTCGTGACGGGGAAAAACGCGGCCGTTCCGGACCGCTGGGACTCGACAAGGGTCGCCTTCACCCTGAAGTACGCCGGAGTCGAGAACGTGGCCATCCTCGACGGCGGGTACGACAAGTGGGTGGCGGAGAAAAAACCCGTCTCCACGGACAAGGTCGTACCCAAGAAGAAGGCCTACAACGGCAAGTTCAACAAGGCCGTTGTCGTGAACAAGGCCTATACCCTGGGCGCCCTGGACAAGGCGCTGATCATCGATGTGCGTGCCCCCGAGTTCTACAAGGGAGAGAAGAAACTCGACTTCGTCGCCAGGGCCGGCCGCATCAAGGGGGCCGTGAATCTGCCCGCGACCCTTCTTTTTAACCCGGACGGCACGTACAAGGACAGGGCGGAGCTCGAGGCGATTGCCAAGCCTGTGGTGGGGGCCGATCTCTCCCGAGAGATGATCACCTACTGCGATACGGGCAAGGTCTGCACGAGCTGGTGGTTCGTCCTGACCGAGCTGTTGGGTTACAAGAACGTGAAGGTCTACGACGGCTCGTCGATGGAGTGGATGAAGGACGCCATGGCGCCGAGCGCTCCCTGATCGGTCGTCTCGAAACATCGCTTCCCGGTCCCGTCGTGCAGGCGGGACCGGGAAGCATCGCAACCCCGGGAATTTCCGGGGAGTCATCGTGCAGGAGGGGGGGCCATCTTCGCACCGGTGCTCGCCGGGCGATGGGCCCTTCACATCACAGGGTCATCCCTGCCGTCCCGCCATTTCACAGAGGCGTCATGAAGCGGAAGCATCTTTTCGTGATTTTTCTGCTTTTCGTCTTTTTCATCCTGCAGGTCTCGGCCTTCGGCCAGACGACAGGCTGGAAACACCAGGATGTCCGGCTGAAAAACGAACTGGGTGACACCATCACTCCGGAGCGAAACAGCGTCGATCCCTACAGCCCGCGGATGACCTGCGGCGTCTGCCACAGTTACACCGCCGTCACGGCGGGATACCACTTCCAGCAGGGCTTCGACGAGATGAAAGACGCTTATGACCCGAAGCGGCCCTGGGTCCTTTCGCCGGGGCAATTCGGCAAGGGCTGCTCACCGGCTTCCCATGCCGGCCGTGTCGCCGGGAAGGTCAATGCCGATCCGAGGCAAATGGATCTGTCCACCTATGACTGGATCGGGGCCGGGGGCAAGTTGAGCACGACAAAAGGCGTCATCTCCGCGGCCTGCGGGTGGACCCACCCCGGCGGCGGCCCTCTGGAGCATGGCCGCGGGGCCGACGGCAGGCCCGATCTCACGAGGAACCTCGTCGCCGCCGAAAAAGAGAACAAAAACGCCCTCGACGGCGATTTCAGCTCGTCCTACACACCGGATCGAAAAAGCCATTTCAGGGAAAGCGGAGTCGTCGAGGCGGACTGCATGATCTGTCACATGCCTTCCTACCGCATGGATCTGCGAAACCGGCAGATCAGCGAGAGGAATTACCGCTGGGCGGCCACGGCGGGGGCTGCGCTCGGCACTGTCAAGGGGTCTGTGTTCGCCTACAAAAATCCCGATGCGGGACCGGAGTCCCCGGAGTTCACGGCGGGGACATGGAATTTCGCCCGGAGGCCCGTTGTCCGGTATTCCTGGGACAACCGGGACCTGTTCATGGCCGACGGACGCTTGAAGGGGGCCGTGATCCGAAAGAGCGTGGGTCTGAAAAACTGCCTGAACTGCCATCAGTTCAGCAACGCCCGGGAGACCGGGACCCTTTTCACGGCCGAATCGGACGCGCACGTCAAAGCGGGGCTTCAGTGCACCGACTGCCATGCTCTCGTCGGCAAAACGAAGGCGGAGCGTCTCCGGCATCAGATCGCAAAGGGGTGGGCCCCGGAGAAGACCGTGAGAAACGACCTCGATGGTGACGGCATGAAGACCTGCGCGGCCTGTCATCTCGACGGCCTGTACAAACCCTCGCGGGCAGGGATGCCCAAAGAGGCCAGGAACCCGGCCAGGGCCCATGAAGAGAAATTCAAAGGGGGCTCTTTCCACTTCTATTTCATGGACTGCAATGCCTGCCACTCGACGGCACAGCCCGCCAAGGGAGGGTATCTTGCCGATCTCGGTACGGTCGGCGTCACGTGGTACACGGCCGATGTACTCGAGACGACCTTTTCGGCGGCGGATCTGGCGGGAAAGGCGTCGGAGCCCTGGGTTCCATGGATCACTCGAACGGAGACCCGGAAGGGTCAGGGGGAGCGGTACGTTGCTTATGTTCCCAAGGTGACGCAGTGGTTCGGCGAGAGACTCGCGAACAAAGAGGTGCGGCCCATCGGCCTCCGACACGTCCGGCAGGCCTTCCTGGGCCTCAAAGGGCTCACGACGGTCCGCGTGAAAACGGCGGACGGGAAAACCGCCGAGAGGGCGACGGTTGCCACGGCCGATGACATCCGCATGATGATCGGCGCCCTGACGCGTCTGGGCTTCAAGAATGTCGTCTTCGTGTCGGACCGGGTTTACGAACTCAAAAAAGAGGGGGTTGTCGCAACCCCCGACCCGAAGGTCACAGGGGCAGCCGTCTGCACCGTCCATCACAACGTGGTGCCAGTCTCAACCGGGAAGACGCTGGGCACAAAAGGCTGCAATGCCTGCCATGACGACAGCGCCGCCTTTTTTACGAAGATGAAGATACGCAGTGTCGGAAAGTTCCTCAAGGAAGACTACCCGACGCCGAAAGAGCCCAATGCGGAGCCCCAGATGAGCGCGTGGGGACTCGGCAGTGTCCCCGCTGCCGAGTAGGGTTCCAGGGCAACGTCGGGCTGAGAGAATATGTCAAAAGAAGGGATTGCCATGAGACGGATCATCACGCTCATGATCGGATGTTTCTTCCTGGTGTTTCCGACGGGCTGCGTCAAGGAAAAAGCGGCCCCTCAGCCAGCCGGCCAGCTCACCCCGCAGGAGCTTTTTCTTTTCCGTCAGGTCGAAAACCCGGTACTGATCGATACGATGAGCGAGATCGAGTGCAGGGATCACAGGATACCGGGATCGCTCTGCCTCGCCTGCGAGGAAGTGACGGATAAGCTTCCTCAACTGGTTCAAGACAGAGATAAACCGGTGGTTTTCTACTGCGAGAGCGAGCGCTGTTACCGGGGCTGTCTCGCCGCAACGGATGCGAAGAAACTCGGCTACAAGAGGGTGTATATGCTGGCGGGGGGACTGCCGGCGTGGAAAGGGGCAGGCTACGACATCGAATCCGCGGAGCGGATCCCGCGCCAGCCGGTTCAGTCGCTCAAACCGTATCAGTTCGAGCGCTGGCTCGATGCGAAGAAAGATTTTTTAATCGTTGACATCCGTTCAGAGGAATTTTTCAGCGACGATCATCTCCAGGGTGCCGTCAACGTTCCCATGTATCAGCTGCACAGGCGGTATGCAGAAATTCCTCAGGACCGGACAATCGTTCTGGTCGATCAAAACGGGCTCAGATCCTCCCTCGCTGCGTCCTATCTCGTGAGGAAAAACTTTGAAAAGGTTGTCCGGCTTTTCGGGGGAATGGATGCGTGGAACAAGTTTGTCGCCCAGGAAGAACAAAAGAAGAAGCTCAAAGCGGGGGGGAGTCCAACATGAGGATCGCCGGTCGCGTCAGATCCGGACAGGATTCGCGTTATGGCGTTGAGTTCACGGGATGCCTTCTGCTGGTTTTTTCCCTTCTGACGGTCGCCGGAGGGAATGCCGCGGCCCAGACTTCCAGGGTCACGGGGAATTGCCTGGCCTGCCATGATGGGCATGTCTACCGGACGGAATTTCCCGCCTCCGTTCACGGAGCCAACGGCTGCGCGAGCTGTCACACCGTCAAAAACCTTTCGCGGCACATGTCCGGGACGGAAAAGCCCGTTCTCGTCGCCTGCGGAAGCTGCCATGGCGGAATTGCCGCTCAGTTCAGAAACAATTTTCACTACCTCCAGGAAAACTTCGAGTGCCAGGACTGTCATCGCGATATCCACGCACTGAAACCTGCGAAGGGCAACTTCAAGGCACTGGTGCTCAAACAGTGCACCGAGTGCCACTCCAACGATGAGTACGTGACCTCCGGACACGGAGAGGCGGTCCTCAAGGGGAACCAGGATGCCGCGGCGTGTCACGACTGTCACGGGCTTCATGACACCCGTGTCTGGCACACCTCGCTGGAATATTATCCGGCGGAGGCGCGGGAGTTTTATACCCGGGTATGCATCCATTGCCACGGGAACAAAGATCTCATGGAGCGAAACGGCCTGTCCACCAACACGGTGAAGTATTACGAGGAGACCTATCACGGGAAGGTGAAGGACATCGGTTACCCGACGCGCGTCGCGGGCTGCGCGGACTGCCACACCGCGCACAACATCCTGCCGAAGACGGATCCCCGGTCGACCGTGTACGCCGCCAATCTGGTGCAAAACTGCGGCCGTTGCCACTCGGGATTTCATCCAAGGTTCGTGAGTTACATGGCCCACCCTGATTTCACGGATGCAAAGAAATACCCTGTGCTTTTCTGGACGTGGGTTTTTATGATTGTTCTGCTTTTATCCGTGATCATATTTTTTATGATTCACACGGTTCTCTGGTGGCGGAAGGCCTACTGGGAGCACTATGACATGGAAAAGAGCGGCATGACCCGGGAGTCTCCGGTTCCCCGAGAAGAAAGACTGCAGCAGATTGAACGCTTCTCACCGGTGCAGCGGGTGCTCCATGTTGTCCTTATTTTTTCCTTTATGATGCTGGTCATGACCGGGTTCCCGCTCAAGTACCATGCATTGCCCTGGGCGAAGGTCATGGTAGAGATCTGGGGCGGGGCGCAGTTCACGGGATGGCTCCACCGCGCGGCGGCGGGCGTCCTCATCGCGATCGTCGTTTACGTGGTCTGGATGTCCCTGCGGTACCTGTTCCCGAAGGGGCAGGGGAAAGAGGGTTTCCTCAAGCGCCTCATCGGGCCCGATTCCATGGTGCCGAACCTGAAAGACTGGGAAGACATGAAGGGGATGTTCAAATGGTTCTTCAACCGGGGCGAGATGCCGAAGTTCGACCGGTGGGCTTACTGGGAAAAGTTCGATTTCTGGGCCGTTTTCTGGGGAATGCTGGCCATCGGACTGACAGGGGTGCTGCTGTGGAAATCGGAATGGTCTTCCTACATCGTTCCGGGCTGGGTCCTCAACGTATCATCCCTGGTTCATTCAGAGGAAGCCCTGCTTGCGGCGCTCTTTATCTTTCTCTTTCATTTCTTTGCGGCCCATTTCATCCCCAGCAAGTTCCCCATGGACCGAATCATCTTTACAGGAACCTACCGGGTAGAAGAGATGCACGAGCAAAGACCCCTGGAGTATGAGAGGCTCGTCGCAGAGGGCCGGCTGGATTCTCTCAAGCGGGACTATCCGAACATATATCTGAACATTATTTCTTCGACCTTCGGTTACGCGAGCCTTCTCCTTGGAGGCCTGCTCCTGGTCCTGATCCTGTGGGCTGTCTTTTCGTAAGTGGAAACGGGTTCTTTTCAAATGATGTCGCGGGGAAGAGGGAGATGCCCTTCAGGCTCCCTCTTTTTTTGCGTTTTCCCGCGACGGGTTTCATGAAGGGTTGACTGTCCGCATGGACGCATGCGACCGTGTTCATGGAGACTTTCCACAGCTTCTGTTCTGTGATATAGAAACGCCCATGTTTTCACCACTTGAGGTTCGACTTGGGAAAAGAGAGTAACCGCCCTGCCGGGGAGGGAAAGAACGCCCTCTGGTCCTTTTTTGCGTCTGTCCGACTCACCGTTGTCCTGCTCATCGTCATCGCTGTTTCCGCCGTCCTGGGGACGGTCGTCCCCCAGCAGGAGGAGGCGCAGAGGTTCCTGCGCGATCTTCCCCCGGGGCTCGTCTCCGTCCTTCAGTTTCTCCAGATTTTCGACATGTACCACTCCGTCTGGTTCCTGCTGATGATGGCGCTGCTGGCCGTGAACCTCACCGTCTGTTCCGTGAACCGGTTCCCCAGGACATGGAGAATTTTCAGTTCCGCCCGCTCCGGGGGGCGGGGGAGCCCGTTCGGGGGGGGCGCCGCCGACCATGTCTTCTCGCTTCCGGGGCCGCACGCCCGGGAAGCCGAACGGCTGGAGGGCATCCTCCGCAAGCGGTTCGGGACGGTCCGTCGCGCGGAAGAAAAAGGCGTCATCACGCTCCACGGCGAGAAAGGGGCCTTCTCCTATTTCGGTGTCTATGTCGTCCACGCGAGCATCCTGGTTATTCTCGCGGGGGCGATTATCGGATCCCTTTCGGGCTTCGACGGCTACGTCAACATTCCCGAGGGAGAAACCGTCGACGCGGTGAAGCTGCGGGGAGGGCAGGGAACGAAGAAGCTCGACTTCGCCGTCCGGTGCGATCGTTTCACCGTGGAATTCTACGAAAACGGCATGCCGAAGGAATTTCGCTCCGATCTGGCCTTTCTGAGGGGCGGGAAGACCGTCCACGAGGGACCCCTGCGGGTCAATCACCCCATTGAGTTCGCGGGGATACGGTTTTACCAGGCCAGTTACGGGAACATTCCCGGCAAGGCCCGCCTGACCGTCACGGAAGGCGGGAGCCGGAAGAAACTTCTGGAAGTCGCGGCGGGGGAGCAGTTCGAGCTTCCCGGACGGAAGGCGACCGTGTCGGTGCTCCGTGTCGAAGAGAACCTCATGAACATGGGCCCCGCCGTGAAGCTGGGCGTCATGTCGGAAGGGGGCGGCATCGCCTTCTGGGTCTTCAGACAGATCCGCGAGATCGAGGAGGCCAATCCCGGGATTACGAAACAGGTGCCGCAGTTCAACCCCGGCCTCTATAAACCCTACGTCTTTTCACTGGACGGCATTGAAAGCGCTTATTACACCGGTCTGCAGGTGAGCACGGACCCGGGGATCCCCGTCGTGGCCGCGGGTGCGACCCTGATGGTGGCCGGGTTTATGCTCGTCTTTTTATTCTCCCACCGGCAGGTCTGGGTCCGGGTGGAGGAGAAGGGCGGCAATTGCAGGGTCAGCCTCATCGGGCGGTGCAACCGGGACCCGGCCGGCCTCGCCCGTGACATGAATGCTCTGACGGCAGCGGAAGTCAAATAAGGTCCGTTGTCTTCCGGGAGACAGGCGTCTCATGAACATCGTCATCCTCAACTGGGTCACCTTCATCTATTTCGGCGCGGCCGTCTTCTATTTCATCACCATGCTTCGGGAAGAGGGGTTCTGGGGGAAGGCCGCCACCGTCACGGCCTCTGTCGGCCTTGCGGCCCAGACGGTCGCCCTGATCGTCCGGTGGGTGGAGTCCCACCGGATGGGCATCGGCCACGCGCCTCTCTCCAACCTGTACGAGTCGCTCATCTTTTTCTCCTGGACGGTCATGCTCCTCTACCTGATCATGGAGTTCCGGATCAAAAACAGAAGCGCCGGTCCTTTCGTAACGCCGTTCACCTTTCTTCTCATGGCTTACGCCTCCCTCTCGCCCAATATCAGCGGCCAGATCCAGCCTCTGATACCGGCCCTGAAGAGCAACTGGCTGACCAGTCATGTCCTGACCTGCTTTATGGGCTACGCTTCCTTCGCCATCGCCGGGGGGCTGGGCTGCATGTACCTCCTCAAGGGCGAGGAAGGGAGGGCAGGGGAAATACCGGCGTCGTCGCTTGCCCGTTTCCTGCCCTCAAGGGATGCCCTGGACGAACTTCTCTACCAGTGTGCCATTCTTGGATTCATCTTCCTGACTCTGGGCATCATCACGGGAGCCGTCTGGGCTCACTATGCCTGGGGACGATACTGGGGATGGGACCCGAAGGAGACGTGGTCGCTGATCACATGGCTTGTCTATGCCGCCTTGCTTCATTCCCGCTACGTTCGCGGGTGGCGCGGCAGGCGAATGGCCGTCATGGCCCTCGTGGGACTCGCCTGCGTGCTCTTCACCTATCTCGGCGTGAATTATCTCCCGGGCCTGCACAGCTACCTCCAGTCCTGAAGCAGGCCTCATCGGGTATTCGGCAAATGAGAGTCAGCGGCATTCTCCTCCATGTCACGTCGCTTCCGTCCCGGTTCGGGATCGGCGATATGGGGCCCGAGGCCTATCGCTTCGCCGACTTTCTTCGACGCGCAGGCCAACGCCTGTGGCAGGTCCTGCCTCTGTGCCCGACGGACGCGGTCCAAGGGAACTCCCCCTACAACAGCGCTTCGGCTTTTGCGGGGAACGTCCTTCTCATCAGCCCCGAGGCGATGGTGAGAGAGGGCTTTCTCAAGCCCGGTGATCTCAGGGGGGTGCCTCCGCTCCCCGCGGGGACCGTCGACTACCCGGCCGTGAGCCTCCACAAGCGGCGTCTTTTCGACCGGGCCTTCGACCGCTTCGAAGACACCGGGCAGAAGCACGGGGGTGACTTCGAGGCTTTCTGCGCGGATCATTCCGGCTGGCTCGACGACTACGCCCTTTTCATCGCGCTCAAAAACCACCACCGCGGCAGGGCCTGGAACGAATGGCCCCGGCCGTTCCGGGACAGAAGACCTTCGGCGCTCAGGGAAGCGAGACGCGGATTCGCGCGGGAGATCCGGCGGGAGAAGTTTCTCCAGTTTGTGTTTCAGCGGCAATGGAAGGCCCTCAAGCGTCATGTCAACGATCAGGGCATCGAGGTGATCGGGGACGTTCCCATATACGTCCATCACGACAGCGCCGATGTCTGGCAGCACCAGGAATACTTCGTGCTGCGCGGAAACGGGAAACCCGCCTTTGTGTCCGGTGTCCCGCCGGATTATTTCAGCAAGACGGGTCAACTCTGGGGCAACCCCCTGTACCGCTGGGATGTCCTCGCGGAGAGTGGTTACGGGTGGTGGGTTGAACGGCTGATCCACAACCTGAATCGGTTCGACATGGTGCGGATCGATCACTTCCGCGGCTTGGTGGCTTTCTGGCAGGTCCCCGCCGGGGCCAGGACGGCCGTCCGCGGGAAATGGGTGAAAGCGCCCGCCGAGGATTTTTTCAGGATCGTGCTGGAGCGAGTGCCGAAAGAGGGGTTGATCGCCGAGGACCTCGGGTTCATTACACCCGACGTGACGGATGTTCTCGGGAAAACCGGAATCCCGGGGATGCGGGTCCTTCTCTTCGCCTTCGAAGAGACGATGGCCCATTCCCCCCACGCCCCTCACAACCACGGGAGGAATTGCGTCGTCTATACGGGCACACACGACAACAACACCGTCCGGGGCTGGTTTGAAAACGAAGCCGGGCAGGGTGAAAAAAAGAGGCTCTCCCGATACGTCGGAAGGCGGATCAGGGCCCCGGAAGTCCACCGGGAGTTCATCCGCCTGGCCATGATGTCCGTCGCCGAGCGGGTCGTGATCCCCATGCAGGACGTCCTGGGGCTGGGAGACACGGCAAGGATGAACAGGCCGTCTCACCGGACGGGCAACTGGCAGTGGCGTCTTGTCCGGGGGCAGATCGGAAGGGATACCGCAGGGGACCTCAGGACGCTCGCATCGACCTTCGGGAGAGGAGGGTGAAGTTAAAGGACGAGCATTCAAACGGTGTGATTACAACCCTGCGTAATTACTGATTTAATTTGGAATGATCAACACAGATAATCCGTCTCCGCGAAAGGTATGAGAAAATCTCATACCTTTTTCTTATGTTTTTCCAGTCAAAAATACGAATCAAAATCAGAAAGTTGTCGTATTGTTTTTATTTTCCCCCTGCCGTTAATATGGTTACAAAAGTTACGCGATTGGGGAAAACCCGGTCTTGTCTTGCCAAATAACTCTATGTCAGGAGGTTCTCTTGAGACGTAAACCCTTTGAGGGACATTGCCGATGCGAGGATTGCCAGAAGAAAATGGAATGGCGCAGCACGGAATGGACACTGCTTGACGGGCGGCTACACTGTTCTTTCTGCACCATCAGAGACCTGAAAAAGGGTATTTCCAGACACGGAAGGTCTGTTGCGGCGTTTCGTTTTCCAGAGCGGTTGAAACAAGTGAAGGGAAAAAGGGGCGGAACCCTCAGCGGGGTGCGCCGCCTCCGCGCCGTCCAGTGAATTCGAAGCGGTCAGGGGAAGACAACCAGTCAATGGGCTACAACATCAGCATCGATGAGATACAGGAACTCTCCAGGAGGATTGCCCTGCGCAAATCCCTTCTCGAGATCACGAACCGTCTCTATGCCGCCGGGGATCTTCATGAAATTTCCCTGGAATTAAAGAAATACATTCTGCCCCTTCTCAATGCCCGGTCCGTCAGCGTCTACGCCCATGACGCGTCGAGGGGCGATCTCTACACGCTGACGGGTGAGGAGAACCAGGTCAGAGAAGTCCGGGTGCCCATCAGCGGCGATTCCGTTGCCGGGTTCGTGGCCCAGAGCGGCAAGCCGCTGAACATGGCTTATGCCCCGGGGAAGGAAAGCGCTCCGGGCATCCAGCAGATGTCCTCTCGGCGGGAAAGACCGTCGATGGACCCTCTGAGCCGAACCGTCCAGGTGCTGGCGGTGCCGGTTTTTTATGAAAACACGCTGGCGGGGGTCATCGAAGTATCCAACCGGAAGGATGAGGCAAGATTCAGTGACGATGAACAGGTCTTCCTGGAAGAGATCGCCGAGGTCCTGGGCATTGCCCTGTACAACCGGTCCCGGGCGGTGAAAAAGAAAAAGGGGCCCTACGATTACCTCATCAGGCAGAACCTCGTGCCGGAGTCCGATCTGGAAAACCTGCTGGCCGATGCGCGGCGGAACAACGAACCCGTCGAAAATCTCCTCATGTCCAGATGCAAAATCGCCCGGGAGGAGATCGGCAGAGCCCTCGAGGAATTCTACGGTTGTGAATACGTTCCCTTCAGGGAGTCCTACCCCGTCCCCGAGGAACTGCTCAAGAGCCTGAGAAGGGATTATCTGCTCCGCGAGATGTGGGTTCCCCTGGGACGGTCGAACGGCAGTATCCTCGTTCTCGTCGATGATCCGAACAACATCATCAAACGGGACGGGATCCAGAGCATTCTCAAGAAAAAACCCATCGAATTCCGGGTCGGGCTCCAGGAAGACATCCGGCAGTTCATCAACCATTTTTTCGCGAAACGGGAAGGGAACGTCGTCTCCATCACGGACCTCCTCGGACGAGTCGAACCCGAGGAAGAGGCGGAGGAGGAAAGCGATGTGTCGGAATCCGACGGGGTCATCATGCAGCTGGTCAACAAGGTCATCCATGAAGCCTACGTCCGGCGTGCCTCGGATATCCACATCGAACCCAATGCGAAAAAGAAGAACGTGGAGGTTCGTTTCAGGGTGGACGGGGACTGCACGGTCTACCAGACACTGCCTTACGAATACAGAGCCGCCATCGTCTCGAGGATCAAGATCATGTCCAACCTCGACATCACCGAAAGACGCCTCCCCCAGGACGGGAAAATCCGGTTCAGACGGGGGAAAGGGGAAGAGATCGAGCTGCGCGTCGCCACGATGCCCACGCAGGGAAGCCACGAGGACGTTGTCCTCCGTATCCTCACGAAGGGAAAGATCATGTGTCTGGAGGACATGGCTCTCTCCCCCTACAATTATGACAACCTGACCGATATCCTCGAGAAACCCTACGGCCTGATCCTGGCCGTCGGACCGACGGGATCCGGGAAGACCACGACCCTCCACGCGGCGATCCACCACATCAACCGGCAGAGCATCAAGATATGGACCATCGAGGATCCCATCGAGATCACCCAGGAGGGCATTCGCCAGGTGCAGGTGAATCCGAAAATCGGTCTCGACTTCGCCCGGGCCATGCGCTCCTTCCTGAGGTCGGACCCCGATGTGATCATGGTCGGAGAGATGCGGGACTTCGAAACGGCCAAGATCGGCATCGAAGCCTCCCTCACGGGTCACCTTGTTCTGTCCACCCTGCACACCAACAGCGCTCCCGAGACCGTCGTAAGACTTCTCGACATGGGCCTCGATCCGCTGAACTTCGCCGATTCCCTGCTCGGCATCCTGGCCCAGAGACTGGCCAAATGCCTCTGCAGCGACTGCCGGGAGCTTTACCATCCGACCCGGGAAGAGTACGATGCCATCGCGACGCATTACGGCGAGGAGGCCTTCGCGAAATGGGGTGTGCCCTACAGCAAGGATTTCACCCTGTACCGGCCCAAGGGTTGCCCGGAGTGCGGTATGACAGGTTACAGGGGCCGGATCGCCGTCCATGAACTCCTGATCAACTCCGACGGCATCAAATCCCTCATACAGCGTCAGGCAACGGTGGACGAACTGCGCGAGGCCGCCATCGAGGACGGGATGAGTCTCCTGTTCCAGGACGGCATCCACAAGGTCCTGGACGGTCTCACGAACTTCGATCAGGTGCGGAGGGTCTGCATTTCGGCCAGCCGGAGCATCAAGAAAAGTGCCCATCGGAAGGCTGCGTTGAGCAAGGAGCAGAAAAACTCAAGAAAAAAGGACGGGTAACCGATAATGATTCCAGAGACAGACAGGAGTGTGGCGGTTTAATGGGAGAGCAGCTCGGACAGATCATGGTCCGGAAAAACATCATCACGGAAGAGCAGCTCGAACGCGCCCTGGAGAGGCAGAAAAAGGAGAAGGGCAAGTTCCTGGGTGAGATCCTGCTCGATATGGGGGTCCCGCAGGAGCACATCAACAAGGCCCTCTTCGTCTACAACAAGAGGACACCGGTCGGCCAGATCCTGGTCGACCTGGGCGTCATCACGCCGGAGCAGCTCCAGGTGGCCCTGGATAAACAGAAGTCGATGATTTCGAAGCTGTTCAGTTACAAGCCTCTGGGCATGCTCCTGGTGGATTTGGGTTTCGTCAACTACGCGACTTACCTCGATGTGCTGTCCAAGCATTTCAACATGCCCATCGTCCACCTGAAATACTTCAAGCTGCAGAAGGCCCTCCAGCAGAAGATCGGGGAAGAATACGCCCTGAGGAACAAGATCATCGTCATCAAGGAAGACGGCCAGAGGATGGAGGTCGTGATGTCAGAGCCGTCGATGATCATCCAGGAGGAACTCAAGAAATTCATCCCGGCGGGAAAGGAAATCGTCTTCAAGCTCGCCGACCCCCACGAGGTCATGCGGATACTCAAGTCAACCTATGACCCTTACTCCATGACGGGCTACGCCTGATCAGGGCCCGATCCCTCTTCGATCGAAAATTCCTTCCCGCTCCGATGTCTTCCGGGGTCTCCCGATGCGTCCGTCCGCCCGTCGAGCGCATTGACGGCCCACCTGCGCTGTGTTAATCATTGGAATCACAATATGCCCCGGCGCGGGGACGACCTGTTTCCCTGCGGAGTCACCGGTGGGAGGAAGAATCGGATGACGAGGATTTTCATCTTTGTTGTTTTGACGGTTGCCGCGGCCTTTGTTTTTTATGTGTTCCTTTTTTCGGACACCCCGAAAGAACCGGCCCGGGGCGGCAAGGGGCATCCCGCCGGGCTCTCCCAGGGGGATTCGAAGGAGAGGCCGGACATAATCCGGAAGGCGGAAGAACTGCACAGGGAGACCTACCAGAAGCGGGTGGATGAATCCCTGAAGGATTTCGAATCCAGGCTCGAGGGCCTCAAGTCGGATACCCGAAAAGCCGGGAGAAAGGTCCGGGGGAAGCTCGAGGATGCGTTGGACGAGATGAGCCGGCTGCTCGACGATGCGAAAGAGAAGCTCGCCGAATTGAAAAAATCCACCGGCGAGGCCTGGGATCGCATGAAAGAAAAAACAGATGCGTCGCTCGAAGCCCTGGAGAAGAAATACAGGGACGTCATATCCAGGAAAAAGTAGGCGGTGAAAGGGGCGGACCTATGTTCGGACGGCGGGTCAGGATATTCAGCCTGCTGGGCTTTGAAGTGCGGGTGGACTTGAGCTGGGTTGTCCTGGCCGTCCTGGTCACCTGGTCCCTGGCGGATGGCGTTTTCCCGGATTACGTCGAAGGCCTGACCGAAACCGCATACTGGCTGATGGGCGCGGCCGGCGCCCTCGGTCTTTTCCTTTCCATTATCTTACACGAACTTTCTCACTCTCTCGTCGCCCGCCGGTTCGGAATCCCCATGAAGGGAATCACCCTGTTCATCTTCGGCGGTGTCGCCGAGATGAGCGAAGAGGCGCCCGATGCAAAAGCCGAGTTCTGGATGGCCCTCGCCGGTCCCGCTTCCAGCCTGCTCGTGAGTTCAATTTTTTACCTGGCTTCGCGCTACGGGGCAAGCGCCGGCTGGTCCGATCCGGTGACCGGCGTGATCGGTTACCTCGTCTGGATCAACATCGCCCTTGCGGTTTTCAACCTGATCCCCGCTTTTCCTCTCGACGGCGGTCGCGTTTTGAGGTCCGTTCTGTGGGGCCTCAGGAAAAACCTCCGGTGGGCCACGCGGGTCACCTCGAGGCTCGGGTCGGGTTTCGGCATCGTGATGATCGTCTTCGGCCTCTATTTCATCATCCGCGGTCAGTTCATCGGCGGGATCTGGTGGTTCATGATCGGTCTGTTCCTGAGAAACGCGGCCCAGATGTCCTACCAGCAGCTCCTCACCCGGAAGGCCCTCGAGGGAGAAAGGGTCAGGCGATTCATGGTGACAAACCCGGTGACGGTATCCGCCGGCGTCACGCTCCACCAGCTGGTGAACCATTACATCTACCGGCATCACTTCAAGATGTACCCCATCGTGGAGGACGGGCGTCTTCTCGGCTATGTCACCGTGCGACAGTTGAAAGAGGTGCCCCACGACCGGTGGGACCGGGTCACGGTCGGCGAAATTGCACGGCCCTGTACGCCGGCCATGACCATCCCGCCCGATACCGACGCCCTGCAGGCCCTGTCCATCATGAACCGCACGGGGAGCAGCAGGCTCATGGTCGTGGAGGGCGACCGGCTCGTAGGGCTCATCGCTCTCAAGGACCTGCTCCAGTTCCTGTCCCTCAAACTGGCACTGGAGGAAATGCAGTGAACGCAGGCTCCCTCGAGATGCCCTGATGTGCATCTGATTCGCTGCTTTTTTATTTTTTTGCATGCACAGGATCGTGCTGCTCAGGATATCACCGGGCATCATCACCGCCGCCCTCTGTCCCCTTTTTGTCCCCGGGCTTCCGCGGGAGGCGCTTCCCCTCTCATATGGAATCAGGGTCGGCAAGGATCTTGCGGGCAAGAGCGTCCCCTTCGAGTCGAGGGCGCAGCCCGCCCGGCAGAGGGTTCTCGTCAAGGCGGAAAGCACCGGCGTCTGTCCGAATTCGTCGGAACCCCGGGATTCCGTGGCCGGGCCGAGCTTCCGCGAAGACGGATTCGAGGCGCAACGGAAGAAGTGCCACGCTCCGGGTTTTCCGGACCCCCGCCGGCGAGGGCCACGGAATCTGGTACCGGGAACTCCTGCGGCAAACCGATAGCCATACAGTACCGGGTCCCGGGGAGGCGATTGGCTACTTTTTCTCCTTGTCTTCCGGTTCCCCTTTGACGGGCGGGGAAAAAATGTCGAAGATGGATGCGTAGGAGGGCAGGTCGGACATGGCCTTCTTGGCGGCTCCGGTGAGATCCATGCCGACATCGAGCCATCGGCTGAACTGGACGTCGACGGATGACTTGTAGGACAGATAGGTCCGGATAATCTGTTGCAGGTACTTTTCGAAAAATTCATTGAGAACGGTATCCCCGTACTGTATGATGAGATGGAGAAGGGGTACGGGTAACAGAATGCTTTTGTTTTTCGCCTCTTCGAGCACGACCTGTGTCAGGATGTAAGCCGTGACGTCTTCCCGTGTCTTCGCGTCCTCCACCACCACCTGCCGGCCTTCCTTGATCAGATCGGCGACCTGGCCGAGAGTGATGTAAGCGTTCTTTTCCGTGTCGTAGAGACGCCTGTTTGCGTATTTCTTGAGCAGTATTTTTTCCGCCATGGGTTCATTCCCCCGGTTGAGAGGACATAGGTTATGTTACAGCGCAATATAAAATGAAGATAACCGAAATCAAAAAACTTGTAACAATGTCTTTTCTTTTAATATAATTAATATTATCAATATATTATAATTATAGACGTCGTACAATGTATATCATAACTTTATATTGCGACGCAACATTTTTCTTGACAAACGGTCAGAAGGGCTTATAATACCTCTCATGAAGCACCAAAAAATCATTTACCGGGAGGTAAGATAACATGGAAGCGGCAAAGATTGCAAAGCAAACGATGGAATTTTACAAGACAACTTTCGACAACACCTACGGCACCCTGATGGCGCTCCAGGAGCAGACCCAGCAGCTGATCGCAACGCAGATGGAGCAGACAACGGGTCTTCCGGCCCAGGGGAAACAGCTCGTCAACGAGTGGATGAAAGCCTACCGCAGGGGCTGTGAGGATTTCAAGAGGGTCGTGGACGAGGGGTTCACGAAGTTCGAGTCCTACATCGACACGGCCGGTAAGAACGCATGAGCGAACCTTTCGGAGCCTTGCGGAAATATCTTCAGAAGGAGGTGGGAAAATGTTGCAGAAGGAGATCCTCAAGCAGATGATCACGTTCAACAAGACGGCCTTCGAGAACGCCTTCAACGTCATGATGGCGCTCCAGGAGCAGATGGAAAAGAGTTTCCGGATGTTCATGGAACAGGCACCGGGGTTCCCCGTGGAGGGCAAAAAAGTGCTCGATGAGTGGATCACCGTCTACAAGAAAGGCTGTCAGGATTTCAAGAAAAACGTTGACGAAAGCTTTAAAAAAGTAGAAACCTTCTTCCAGTAACGGCCCTGTCGCATGAGGTTTCCCCACCGGAGCGGGTTTCCATGGCCTTTCGCGTGCCTTCGGCGGGGGTTCCCCTGTGACGGACTGTCTTTGAAATCAATCCACTATCCGCTGAAGAGACAGGAATGAGATGGAAGGTGCCGGACACAACAAGTCCGTGCACCTTCATTCCCCACGAGAAAACCTTGTCCAAGGAGTTCGCCATGATCGGAAAGACCATCAGCGAGATCAAAGTTGGAGATGCGGCGGAATTCACGAAGACCATATCGGAGGCGGATGTCTATCTCTACGCCGGTGTCACGGGCGACCTCAACCCCGCCCACCTCAATGAGGCATACGCCAAGACCACCTTTTTCAAGACGAGAATCGCCCACGGCATGCTGACGGCGGGCTTCATCTCGGCCATTCTCGGCACCAAACTCCCGGGTCCGGGGACCATCTACATCCGGCAGGAGCTCAGTTTTATGGCGCCGGTCTTCTTCGGAGACACGATCACCGCGCGGGCGGAAGTGGTCGAGGTGAACTCGGAAAAAAACCGGCTTCGATTCAAGACGACCTGCCGGAATCAGGAAGACAGGATCGTCCTGGACGGCGAGGCCCTGGTGAGTCCGCCGAAGGCACCGAAAGCCTAGTGATCGGATCGGGGCTGTCGGGAGATGTTTCCCCGTCGCGCTGCGGGGAGATAGATGTGAACCGTGGTCCCTTTCCGGACTTCCGATTCCACCGAGATCAGCCCGTTGTGGTTTTTGATAATGGAGTAACAGACCGCAAGGCCCAGGCCCAGACCCTTGTGAGTCCGGATCTTCTTGGTCGTGAAGTAGGGGTCGAAGATTCTCGAGAGAGTCTCTTTTGGAATACCGACCCCGTGGTCCTTGATGGAAACCCGGACATAGTCCCCCATCCTCAACGGCATCTCGTCATCCCCGCCGATGGAGATGTTCTCAGCCCGGATTTCGATGACGCCCGCGTCGTTCACGGCCTCGCGGGCGTTCTGGATGACGTTTTGAAAGACCTGCCGGATCTGCCCCTCGTCGATGTCGACCTGCCAGAGATCGTCGGGTACGGTGAAGTTGCACTTCACCCCGGAGTCTCTGAGCGAAAGGGCGGCGGTGTCGAGAATGCCGGGAGAAAGGGAGGTCACCCTGCGGACGGGGAACCCACCTTTGGCGAAGGTGATGAGCTGGTGCATGAGTTCCTTGGCCTGAAGACCCGCCTTCTCGGCGATGGCCAACCCTTCCTCGAGGATTTTGTCCTCCTCGTCGATGGAGATCTTCGCCAGAAAGATGTTCCGCAGCATGGCGGAAAGCAGCAGGTCGAAGTCCTGGGCGATGCCGCTCGCAAGGGTCCCGAGGGATTCGAGCCGCCGGATCTTGTTCAGTTCCTCCTCGGCCTTCATCCGTTCCGTGATGTCCTCCAGGGTCTCCAGAGCGGCGACGGCGTTTCCCGATGAGTCCCGGATGGTCGCGGCCGTAAACCGAAGCCACTTCCCGTCATCGCCCAGCTCGGGGAAGAAGTCCGTGGCCTCGAAGGCCTCTTCCAGGAGACTCGATCTCGTGTACTTGTCCGAGTACCATTTCGGGATACGACCGATCTCTCCGTCGATGAGAAGGTCGGCCATGCAGGGGCGCTCCTTCTTGTAGAAAGCCCGCCAGTGCTGCGTCGTGCCCAGAACATGAGCGGCCGGGATCTTGCTCAGTTCTTCCAGGGCGCGGTTCCAGAAGATGACCCTGTGGTCCTTGCCGATGACAAAGGCCGGGATCGGCGAGTTCTGGAGAATGCCGTACAGCCTCTGTTCGCTCTCCTTGAGTTCCTCCTCGGCCTGCCTCTTCTCCGTGATGTCCTCCAAAGTCTCCAGGGCCCCGACGAGATTCTTATCCGAATCCCGGATGATCGCTGCGGTGAACCGGAGCCACTTCCCGTCATCGCCCAGGTCGGGGAAGAAGTCCGTGGCCTCGAAGGCTTCCTCTAACAGTTTCGACTTGCTGTATTTTCCCTTGTACCATTCCGGGATCCTGTCGAGTTTCCCGTCGACGAGCAGGTCGGCCATGCAGGGTCTTTTCTTCTTGTAGAAAGCCCGCCAGTGCTCCCGTGTGCCGATGACCTCTTTGGACGGAATGCCGCTCAGCAGCTCCAGGGTCCGGTTCCAGTAGATGACGCGCCGGTCCTTCCCGATGACGAAGGCCGGGATGGGCGACTGGCGAAGCGTTCTGTAGAGCATCTCCTCGCTTTCCTTGAGGCGAAGATCCGCCTTGTCTTGCCCGGCTTTCGATTTTTCCATGGCGGCCAGACGACGCCGGAGAGCTTTGAGTTCGCCGATCAGTTCTTTTCTGGTTTTCCCTTCATCCTTCATGGCCGTGAAAATTACACCATCCTTGCGGGCTTTTCAATTCGAAATCAAGGAAGCGTCATCCGGGAAATGGAAAAACGGCGGCAAAGCGACAATGCTCAACCCTGCCTTTTCAAAACCTCCGGGTTCACAAGGTTGGGCGGGACCCTGCCGGTCACTCCCGCGACGAGGTTTTCCGCCGCCATGACGGACATCCTGGCCCGTGTCGCCACACTGGCGCTTCCGATGTGGGGAACGACGAGGCAGTTCGGGAGCGTGAGGAGGGGGTGGTCCCTCGGCAGGGGCTCGGGATCCGTCACATCGAGCCCCGCGTAAGCGATCCGGCCGTTTTTCAGGGCATCGTAGAGGGCGTCGGAATCGACGACGGGCCCGCGGGTGGTGTTGACGAGAATGGCCGTTTTTTTCATTTTCTTGAAGGCTTCCGCGTTGATCAAATGGCGCGTCTGCGGTGTGAGGGGGGTGTGGAGGCTGACGAAATCCGACTCCGCAAGAAGCTCGTCGAGAGTCGCGCACAGGCGCGCCCCTATGGCAGCGCCCAGCTCGGTCCGAGACCTGTGGTCGTAGTAGAGGACCTTCATGTCGAAGCCTTTCCCCCTCCTGGCAACGGCGGTGCCGATCCGTCCCATGCCGATGATCCCCAGGGTCGCGCCGTGGACGTCCATGCCGAGGAGTTCCATGGGTTTGAAGGTGTCCCACTTTCCCGCACGGACGAAATCGTAGCCCTCGCCGATCCGCCGGGCCGTCGCCATGATAAGGGCGAAGGCAAGGTCGGCCGTCGTCTCCGTGAGAACCCCCGGCGTATTCCCCACGAGGATGCCCCGACGGGTCGCCTCGGAGACGTCGATGTTGTCATACCCCACGGCGTAGTTGCTGATGATCTTGAGCTGTGGTCCCGCTGCCTCCATGAGTTCGGCGTCCATGGGATCCATCATCAGGCTCAGGACGCCGGCGACTCCCCTGACTTTTTCGAGAAGTTCCCCCCGGGGAGGCGGGTACTCGCCGGGCCAGATGTCGACATCGCAGGCGGCCCGGATGATTTGGATTCCCTCTTCGGGTAACTGACGCGTGACGAAGACTCTCGGTTGTGACATGGCAGCCTCCTCGTGATCGGTTGATTTGAGATCGATTCCGGGTTAAATTCAGCCGGCGAGGGTTTTCGATAGCCAGCGGTAGACGGGCCCGAAGTCCCTGCCGACCTCTTTCATTTTCGGGATGGCGAAAATGAACCCCTTCTTCTCCCGGGGGATCAGGGCCACGTGCCTGAGGTTTCCCGGGTCGGGGTGGTCCTGCATGAGACCCCCGAGAGGGCCCCGGATCTTGATGTTCTCGTAGTAGAGGATGAAGTCCATATCCCCCCACCGGACCTCTTCGCGGTGGAGCTTGTCGGCATCCTTGATCTTCGGGCCCCGGAATGCGGCGTATTTCTTTTCGATGAGGTGCCCCTCGCCGGAGGGGGCCCTGTTCAGGTAAATGGTGACGAAAAGGCGGTCGTGCCTCATGATGAGCTTCGAGATGGGCATGTAGAGGAGAGACTGTCTCGGGAGCATGGTGATCGTCGCGTCCACCTGCGAGACGGGCCCCTTTTTCCTCACGAAGAGGTTCGCGTGATAGCCGATGGTCCCGCCGATGTTCGTGAATTTCTGTTCATCCGGCTTCACGACCTCGACAAGGGCGTTGAAGGCCGAAAGAAAGATGTTCTTGTTCCGCCGTCTCCCCCAGTAATACCCGAGGGAGAGGAAAAGGCTGAAAGCGATGAAGAGAAAAAACAGGGGCTGCTTCAGGAGATATTCGTGCTCAAACATTTCCGGCTCTTCTCTTACAGGGCGGAAACAAGATCCTCGGGGATCTCGTAGAGGCAACGTCCGAGCTGACAGGCGATGGTCGCCGCCAGTTCCACCCTCTTGACGGGGATGTCCTTTCCGAAATACCGGACCAGCATCTTCTCCACCTCCCCGGCCGTGTCCTCGTTTTCTTTCGTGACCTTGTTGTCGATGAGGAGACGAAGGGGGAGTCCAAGGTCGCGAAGCCCCTCGATGAGCCGCTCCGACTCACGCAGGGCGAGGAGATCGGGGTTGAAGACAAGGATGACGGAACAGTCCTCGCCCTGGAGGACCCGGTTCAGGGACTGGTAGTTTTCGTCGAGGGCCTTGAGGCGGTTCAAAACGTCGTCATCCCGCTCGTCGTACTTGAGCTTGATCTCGGGGTTGATTTCCCCTTCTTTCAGCGTACCCCTGACTTTTTGGATCGTATGGCGCTTGTCGAGGATCTGCCGCCGGATCTGCATGAGGCGCTCGATCCAGGTGATCGTCACGCGGGGGAGCGCGAGAAACCGGAGCGTGAGGCCCGTGGGCGGGGTGTCGAAGATGAGGTAGTCGAAATCGTTGTCGTTTCGTATCGTCTCCTCGATGCAGGTGAGAAGGGCGTACTCCTCGATACCGGGGGAGTATTTGAGGACGTTGAAGTAGTTGGTGAGGTTGAGGGCGTGAAGGTAGCTGTAGGTGCGGGTGAGCACGTCGACCTCGCGCTCCAGGTATTCCCGGGAACGCTTCTGGAGGTCCACCTCGGAGAGGAAGAGGTTGTCGGCGAATTTCGTCTTTTTGTCCTTCAGGGTCACCCCGAAGATATCGCCCAGGTTGTGGGCCGGATCGAGGGAGGTGATGAGGACGCGGTTGTTTTTCGAGAGTTGAAAGGCCGTGGCGGCCGCCATGGTCGATTTACCCACGCCCCCCTTTCCGGTGTAGAAAATCACTTTCATCAGTCGATCCCCAGAGTTCCGCAGAGCTCCGCGAGCATGTCGCCGCTCGTCTCGGCCCGGTAGTGGAGGACCCTCATCTCCCTTTCCATGAAGGGCAGAAGCTCGACGGCGAGAAAGGTCGGCGGCGCCGGGAACCCCACAAAGGCGCCCAGGAGGAGCAGGCTGAAGATATTTTCCAGCTCCTGCGCTTCCTTGCAGGTAAGGGCGATGACGCTCTCCCTGCGGCCCTCGCTGAAGCCCTCCAGGATTTCCCTGAGAGTCTTAAGGAAAGATTTTTTAGATTCTTCGCCCATTCGGCTCACCGGGCCCTGTCGGCATTTTAAATACAGAGGAGACCTTTGAGAGACGGCTTAAAACCGCTTCCAAAGGTCTCCCCGTTTCACGCGATAGGAATCCCTCTCATTCCGTTTTACGCAGTCGGATAAAGTCCCAGATGAAGAGGAGATTCAGAATGAGCATGATCCCCATGATGATCTGGACCGTCCAGCCCTGTCCGGGGTTCTTGGCGATGTTGTCGGGCATGACGATATACATGAACCAGATGATGGCCGCGGTCACGGTGATCCAGAGCAGGAATGCCGGAACGGTGGCTATAACGGCGAATTTCGATTTGAGTCTCTTCGCCACGTAGGCCGCTCCCGTCATGAGGGCAAGCGAGGCGATCAGCTGGTTCGCCGCTCCGAAAGCGGGCCAGACGATGGTGAAGTTCTTGCTCCAGGCGAGATAAACGCCCAGGGCCGCCGGTAAGAGGGAGGCCGTCCACCTGAAGGTGATGGCCCTGTAGAGGCCCTCGGCCGACGTCCTGAAGGGTTCGCACATCTCGACGAGGCAGTAGCGGGCGAGGCGGTTCGTTGTGTCAAGGGTGGTGAGGGCGAAAGCCGAGAGCCACAACCCCGCGACCACCTTCACGAGGAGGGTCGGTATCCAGGCGAGGAAGCTTGCCGCCACCATGTCCGCGTAGGACTGCACGACCATGTTGGCGGGAACGAGCTTGAAGGCCCCCGTCACCTTCGTGTACATCGCGCCCCAGTTCTCCGCCGTGAGGGTGAGGGGCTGGTTGGCGGCGGCGGCGGCGTTCTGCAGGGCCGTGAAGCCGAAACCGCCGATGGCGCAGATGATAAGGGTCGACAGGAACCCTTCCGTAAACATGGAGCCGTAGCCGACGAAGAGGGCGTCGGACTCCTTCTCGAGCTGTTTCGAAGACGTACCGGAGGCCACCAGGGAGTGGAAGCCCGAGAGGGACCCGCAGGCGATGATGAGCGGAATGGCCGGCCAGAAGGGGGTGGCTTTGCCGCCGACGAGAATCGGCGAGAAGCTGGAAACCGCAGGCGCCTCGAACCCCTTGAAGGTGAAGACGGCGGCCGCGAAGCCCAGAGCGAGACCGAAGTAGAGCAGGAAGGAGTTCAGGTAGTCCCGCGGCTGCAGCAGGATGTTCACGGGGATGGCGGCGGCGATGATGATGTAGGCAAAGAGAACCAGAAGCCATATTTCGTGCTTCACAAGAAAGGGGGTCTGTGTCCCCGCCCAGATGGCTGCGGCCAGGAGGACCACGCCGACAACAGTCGATGCGGCCAGGTTGATCTTCCACCGGTAGATCATCTGGCCGAGGAGGATGGCCACGAGGGTCATCCAAACGGAGGCCGAGGCGATCTCGCCGGTTTTCGCGAACATGCTCGCCACGACGTCGGCGAAGGCGGCCACGACGAGGATAAGCAGGAAGAAGACGAGCCAGTAGAAGGCCGTTCCGGAGCGCTTCGTGAAGAGGTCCGAGGCGACAAACTGCACGGACTTCCCGTCGTAGCGGATCGAGGCCATGAGGGCCAGGTAGTCATGGACGGCGCCGATGAATACGTTTCCGAACCACACCCAGAGAAGACCCGGGAGCCAGCCCCAGCACATGGCCATGGCGGGGCCGATGATCGGTCCCGCGCCGGCAATGGAGGCGAAGTGGTGTCCGAAGAGGACGTATTTGTTGGCGGGCACGTAGTCGATGCCGTCGTAGAGACGTTTCGAGGGTGCATCCACGGCATCCGATGCCCGGACGACGTCACGCTCGATCTTCTTGCCGTAGATCCAGTAGAGTGCCATGTAAACAGCGAAAGCGATAATGATAACAACAGTGGTGGTCATCTACATCTCCTCCTTTCAAAGATTTGGGAACAGGTCAGATAACGGTTGAAAGAAAACGTCGGTAAACCCTATGCACGACGTATTTAATTACGCCTGTTGCCCTGTAAAGTCAAATGGTTTGTCGCTTGACAAAGAAGGTTTTTGGAGTATTTTAAAAGAAGATTTTTTGGGTGATTTAGGTCGGATCAACCCGTCAGTTTTCGGCCCAAAGCCCGAGGGAGCCGGCCGTAGAGAATTGAATCATAAAGAATATTAGAAACTTATCAATATGCCTACGCCGAGGTGAAACATGGCAGGGAGCAGGAAGAAGATCCAGACCGATGAGAGGCTGAGAATCGGCGTCAAGATCAAGGAACGCCGGCAAAAGAAACGCCTGACACTGGAGGATCTCGCAGCCAAGGCGGACCTCGAGAAGTCCGTTCTCAGGAAGATCGAAAAGGAGGAAACAGTCCCGCCCCTGGGCACGCTCCTTAAACTCTCGAAGGCTCTCGACATCAGTATGGCCTATTTCTTCGAGGACGAGGTGGAGCTGGAGCGCATCTCGGTGACGCGAAGCGGCGAGCGTGTCCGCGTCAAGCGAAGACCCCATCACCAGGAGGGAGAGGTGGACTACATCTACGAGTCTCTCGAGTCCCGGAACCCCAACAAGCACATGGAGCCATTCCTGGTCGAGTTTCTCCCCATGGAGACGGGCGACATGGTCTTCATGAGCCACGAGGGCGAGGAGTTTCACTACGTCCTGGAGGGCAAGGTGGAATTCCGCACCGACGACCGCGTGGAGATCCTTTACCCGGGGGATTCGCTTTATTTCGAATCGGAGATCAACCACAGTTTCCGGTCCCTCGAGGGCAAGCCTGCGAAGGTCGTTGCCTGCGTCTGGAGCCGGCCCTGACGAAAGGGTAGAGACCATGCTGGAAATCCGATTTCACGGCCGGGGCGGGCAGGGGACGGTTGTGGCCACGGTGCTTCTTGCCAAGGCCTTTTTCGAGGCGGGGTACCAGGTCCAGAGCTTCCCCTTCTTCGGCGTCGAAAGGCGTGGCGCCCCCGTCGAGGCCTACCTGCGGCTGGACAAAAAAGAGATCCTCATGAGAACCAACGTCTACACGCCGGACCACGTCGTCGTGCAGGATCACACTCTGCTTCTGAACGTCAATGTCACGAGGGGTCTGAAGCCCGGGGGCTGGGTCCTGATCAATGCCCCCGCCGTGCCGGCTGAGACGGGTCCCTTCGCGGGGTTTCGCCTCGCCTGCATCGATGCCAACCGCATCGCCCTCAAGCACCAGCTGGGCACGCGCACCCACCCCATCGTCAACACCACCATGATCGGGGCCTTTTCCCGCGTGCTGGGCATGCCGCCCATGAAGGCCATCGCCGACGCCATTCACGAGGAGGTCCCGAGAGAGGCGGATAAAAACATCCGGGCGGCCCAGGATGCCTATAAAGAGGTGCAGCTTGTAGGGCTCATAGAAGCCAAAGGTGCCGTAAGAGTCAAGACACAGAAGAGATGAGGGCATAACATGCCGCGAAAAAAAGCATCTGCAGCGGAGAGTCTTCGTTTTTTCCCCCGTTCCTACCTGTCCACCGAAGCCAACAAGACGGGCTCCTGGCGTTTCCTCAAGCCCCGCTACGAGGATAAGACCGCCCCCTGCAGTGCCGCATGCCCCGCCGGCGAGGACATCGCCCGGGTGGAGATCCTGACGACGCAGGGGATGTTCAAGGAGGCCTGGGAGACCATCCTGCGGGAAAACCCCTTTCCCGCTGTATGCGGGCGTGTCTGTTACCACCCCTGCGAAAGCCGCTGCAACCGGGGTGAATTCGACGAGGCCATCGCCATCCACAGCATCGAGCGGTTTCTTGCCGATACGGCGGGCCGCAACGAGACGAAGCCCGCCCTGGAGCGCCTGCCGCCGAAAAAGCAGAAGATCGCCGTCGTCGGGGCCGGCCCGTCGGGTCTGTCGGCAGCCTACTTTTTGTCCCTTCTCGGGTACGGGTGCGATGTTTTCGAAGCGTCGGAAGAGCCCGGGGGGATCCTGCGCTGGGGCATCCCGCTCTACCGCCTGCCGCTGGCGGCGCTGAGGAGGGAGGTAGCGCAGATACAGGATGCCGGTGTTCGAATCTTCACGGGGAAGACCCTTTCGAAGAATTTAGTGGGTGAGGCGAAGGGGCATTACGACGCCTTATTTATCGGATGCGGTCATTATCGGTCGGCAGACATGGGGATACCCGGCGAGCATCTTGAAGGTGTCGAGGACGGGCTCAAGTTCCTGCAGAGGATGCGAAGAGGCGACGGGCTGAAACTCGAAAGCCCCGTGGCCGTCATCGGGGGCGGCAACACGGCCGTCGACGTCGCCCGCTCGGCCGTCCGGCTCGGCGGACGGGCGATCATCGTCTACCGTCGCCGCCGCCAGGACATGCCCGCCTTCCAGGGGGAAGTCGCAAGCGCCCTCGAGGAAGGTGTAGAACTGATGGAGCTTCTCGCCCCGGCGAAGGTGGAGCACGACGGGGAGGATCTCGTCCTGCACGTCCGGCGGATGAAGGTCACGGGGGAGGACGGGAAAGGAAGAGGGATCATCGCCCCCGACGGGAAAAAGACCGACAAGATCCGCGTGCGCCGGATTTTCAGCGCGATCGGCGAAGGCCCGGAAGACTCCTGGTTTGAGCCCCCGCAGGGGGATAAGACCGCCATCGCCCTTGAAAATTGCCTCTTGCTTCCGCGCGGGAAGGAGCCCGTCGTGATCTACGGGGGCGACCTCACGGCCTCCATCAAGAGTGTCGTCAACGCCGTCGCCTCCGGGAAGGAAGCGGCCATGGCCCTCGATATCCTTCTGCGGGAGGGGCCCAAAGCCGTCGAGAGCGGCCTCAGGAAGTTCAGGGTGGGCGGCGGGTCGGCCCTTTCCATGGAGGCCTACATGAAGGGCCCCCGGGCGGAGAGAAGCCCCCACGTGGTGACCTATGGAGAGATCAACAAGGACTACTTCGAGCTGGCGCGGCGTCTCAGCCAGCCGCGGCTTCTCATCGATGAAAGGCGCCGCACCTTCGAGGAGGTGGAGCTGCGGGTTTCGGCCAACATCGCCATCCGGGAGGCCGAACGCTGCTTCCACTGCGGCCTCTGCGACCAGTGCGACAACTGTTATCTCTTCTGCCCCGATCTCGCCGTGATCCGCGACGACGGGATTCACAAACGCCGGATCAACTACGACTACTGCAAGGGTTGCGGGGTCTGCGTGGTCGAATGCCCCCGCAATGCCATGGCCCTCGAGGAGGAGCAGGTATGAAGAAAGTCCTGGAAGGGAGCCAGGCCGTGGCGGAGGCCGTCCGCCTTGCCGGTGTGGGTGTCATCTCGGCCTACCCGATCACGCCGCAGACGCACATTGTCGAAGAGCTTTCACGTTATTGCGCCGACGGGACGATGAACGCCAAGTTCCTGCGCGTGGAGAGCGAGCACTCGGCCATGGCGGCCCTCATCGGCTCGGCGTCGAGCGGCATCCGGACCTTCACCGCCACCTCGGGGCAGGGGCTCGCCCTCATGCACGAGCTCCTGCACTGGGCCTCCGGTGCGAGGCTTCCGATCGTGATGGCCGAGGTCAACCGGGCGCTGGCCCCGGGGTGGAACATCTGGGTCGACCAGACGGACAGCCTGGCGCAGCGCGACACGGGCTGGGTCCAGCTGTACTGCGAAAACTCCCAGGAGACCCTCGACACCACCCTCATGGCCTACCGGATCGCGGAAACCGTGAATCTGCCCGTCATGGTCGTTCTCGACGCCTTCTTCCTCTCCCACACCTACGAGCCTGTGGACGTTCCGGACCAGAAAAGGGTGGAGCGATTCCTGCCGCCCTATGTCCCCAAGTTCCAGGCGGACACGAAAAACCCCTGCGCCTTCGGGCCCCTCGTGGCGCCGGACAACTACATGGAGATGCGCTACGACATCGCCCGGGCCATGGACGACGCCCTCGAGAGGTTTCCCGAAGTGGAGGGCGAATACGCCCGGCTCTTCGGCCGGCGCTACGGGACGATGGAAGCCGTGATGTGCAGGGACGCCGACATTGTCCTGTTGACTTCAGGCACGGTGACGAGCACCGCGCGCCTGGTCGTGAAAAACCTGCGCAGAAGGGGGGAAAAAGTCGGGGTTCTGAAGATGAAGCTCCTGCGGCCCTTCCCGGTCGGGAAGTTGCGCGAGGCATTGAAGGGCGCAAAGAAGGTCGCCGTCATCGACCGGAACTTCTCCTTCGGCGCAAGCGGCATTTTTGCACAGGAGGTCAGAGCGGCACTCTGCAACATGCCGAAGCACCCGGTCGTCTTCGGTTATGTGGCCGGCATCGGCGGCCGGGACGTCACGCCGGCGCTCATTGAAGAGATCTACTGGAAGACCAAGAAGAACAAATGGCCGGAGAAGGAAAGCATCTGGATGGGGCTCAAGGAGGTCAGCAATGCAGCTCGAGGTCAGTGATCGTGAATACATGTATTCAGGGCACGTGGGCTGTCCCGGCTGCGGAGCAGCCGTCGCCATGAGGTTTCTCCTGAAGGCCCTGGGCGACAAGGTCATCATGGTGCTGCCGGCCTGCTGCTGGTCCGTCATCGCGGGCCCCTATCCGCAGTCGACGCTCCGCATCCCCGTGATCCACAGCGCCTTCGAGACCGGCGGCGCCGTGGCAAGCGGCGTGCGGGCGGCCCTGGACATGAAGGGTGACAAGGAAACAACCGTTGTCACCTGGGCGGGGGACGGCGGTACCTTCGACATCGGATTCCAGGCCCTGAGCGGCGCCGTGGAGCGGAACGAGGATTTCATCTACGTCTGTTACGACAACGAGGCCTACATGAACACGGGGATCCAGCGGAGTTCCTCCACGCCCTACGGCGCCTGGACCACGACGACGCCCGGCACGGAATGGAAGAAGATGCGGAAGAAAAACATCGTGGAAGCCCTGGTGGCGCACCGGATCCCTTACGCCGCCACGGCCAACATCGCTTTTCCCGAGGACCTGACCCGAAAGGTGAAGAAAGCCAAGGAGACAAAGGGATCGAGGTTTCTTCACATCTACGCCAGTTGCCCCACGGGTTGGAGGCTCCCCTCGGAGATGGCCATCAAGATCGCCCGGATGGCCGTCCAGACCAACATCTTTCCACTCTACGAGGTGGAGGACGGGGTGAAGTACACGATCAACTACAAGCCCAAGGAATACCCCGTGAAGGAGTATTTCAGGCTCCAGGGACGCTTCAGCCATCTCACAGAAAAGGACCTGGAGCAGATCCAGGAGATGGTGAACGAGGACTGGGAGATGTTGCTGCGAAAGGCCGGTGAACATATTTGAGGGTACAGCCCATCGGGTCTAGGGTATAGCGCACCGTGCCAAGGAGACCCGGAACCCGTCGCCCGTCACCCATATGTGCACTCAGCCATTTTTGAACAGCTCCCTTGGCCGCGGGCAATTGCCCGAGAAGTGAAGAAGGCGGGAAATTGAGAAGTTAAGAGGCTGTGAAAATAAACCTTTAGCCTTTAGCCTCGAGCCTTTTGCCCTTCGCCTGCTTTGAAGGATTAATCATGGCCATGAAGCCGGAGATGATAAAGAAGATCGACGCCATTCTCGAGAGGGTGAAAGACCCCGAGAGCGACCTCCCCGTGGCGCAGCTGGGGCTCGTCCGGCGCGTCCGTTACAACGAAGAGAAGAAAACGATGTACATCTTCACCAACCTCAACGCACAGGTCCCCAGGTGCAGCACCTGCCGTTTCATCGCCGCCGCCGTGGTCGCGAGAATCACCAGGGATCTCGAAGCGGCCTTCAAGGCGGAATTCCCCGATCTTTCGGTGGAGTTTGTCTAAAAGACGGGCTTCATCCGGAACGCAATCATCCCGATCCATAGGGCCTTCAACAAACCATCATGGTTTCCACTCCCTCGGTATATCTCGACTCAGCCGAAATTCTTTACGATCTGTAAATGTCTGTCGTTGTGCAGGAAGGAAAGTGCGTACCCTTTCAATATGACCAACGGGCGAAGGATTTTACGCGGAAGAAAAAACCAAGGACGATGGTGCTCTTTGTTTTTTTCCACACAGCGCGGATCCCGGTGTCCGGGTCAGCAGAGTTTGTATGAAGTGATGACCGGGTCCTTTTCGGCATACGAAAATCGACGGGTACGTTCCATCATTGCAACACAAAAACATGTCCTGCCCGAAAAAAGGCGTCGTTCAGGCCTGGGTCAAAAAAATGCCGTCGACGAAAGACATCGACAGCGTGCATGAAATACAAAGGACATACGGTTCATACAGGCCCGAAGGGGGCATGCCGTCTTATGAAAGGTGTCTGCAGGAAGTAAATGGTGCCGACGAGACGTTCACGACCAGAGACATCACGATGAACACGGACGAAGGGGAGGTTCTGAGCAATGTCGGGCTTACCGAAAAAGGGGTCGGTATCCCGGCGGGCTTATGGACGGGGAGTGTATTCAACAGGCCATCTGTTCCTCAGAAAAAACCCGAGACATAGAAGTCGAGGCTCAGGCTGAAGCCTGCGACGGGTCGGCCGGCGATCGCCGCAGGGAAGAGGCAAGGGGACGCGGACAATACGCGTGCCCGATCATCCGACCGCTTTGACGGATGTCTCTGGAATGACCGGTGGGTTAGAACCTCGAAAAAGGCCGTCATGGAAGGACGGCCTTTTTATCGGTTTCGCAGATCCTGTACCCTGTAAAAAGCCCTTCATGTTTTCATTTCTTCGAATTTCCCATGGCCCCCGTCAGGATCTCGATGCCCCGCCTGGATGCGGCAATGGAGGCGGTGAGGGTTTCCCGGGCCAACTCCGGGTTGTGCCAGCCGTCGCTGTTCTCGGCGGTCCACCATTCCCAGAGCACGTGGGCCTCCTCGTGCTTCTCCCGCGCCCGGGCGAGGACGGATTCCGGCACGCCGGCCTTTGCGGCCGCGGCGTAGGCGTCGATCAGTGCCCCCAGCCAGTACTCGGCTTTCCTCATCTTCCCGCGGCTGTAGTTCTGGACGGCCTCGATCTGGTAGTGTTTCTGCTCCGCCGTGTAATTGGGATGGCAGCCCAGGCATGCGGCCTTCACGTCATGAATGGGTCGCACCATGGCGTGGGTGGTGTAGGTCTTGCCCGCCTTGTTCTTGGCCTTCGGCATGTGGCACTGGTGGCACTGCACACCGGCGCGGTCGTGGACGCTCCCCCAGTAGGTTTCCGTCTCGGGGTGCTGCAATTTCACGAGCCTCGCGCCCGTCACGGCGTGCTTGAAGTCGTAGAAGTTGATCTTTTTGTAGTGGGCGAGGATGTCCTTCGCGTTTTTCATGGGAAAGTGGTTGGTGCGACGGTCCTCGAATCCGATTCGCTTCCCCGTGTCGAACTCGAAGCCGGGGTTGCAGGCATACTCCACGTGGCACTGGGCGCACAGCATCCGGGAGTCCGCCCTGCCCATCACGCCGATCTTCCGGAAATTTCGGAAGTCGACGACCTGGAGGTCCGTCTTGCCATTGCGGGCGAAGGTCGCCGCACCCTCCCGGTCCACCGCTTCGATCAGGGCGTCCCGAATGACCCGGTAGCCCGTCGCATGGGGATCATGGCACTCGATGCAACCGATCGGATTGTTCGTCGCCTTCGAGATGTCGATGACGTCGGAAGCCCGGTCCCATTTCGCCCGCGGATCCTTGTCGCCCATGTACTTCCACTGAAGCACATGATCGGAGCTCTTGCACTGGATGCAGGTGGCGTTGCCGGCCTTGGCCGTTTCGGGAAGTTCCTTCCCCGTGTCGACGAGGATGTCCCAGACCCTGCCCGTTGCGTCGACGCCCCGGACGCCGTCTTTGTACCGGAAGCGGCCGCCCGCATAGCGGTCCACGACGAACTGGTCCGTGAGCATGAAGATGTGAGCCCGGGGTTCATTGTGTTCTTTCGTGAACCCGTGGGGGGCGAGAAGCTTGTCCTGCAGGGGAGAACGTCCCGTGGGAAACCCCTTTTCCCTTTTCGCCGGAGCCGCGTAGTTGACCCTGATGAAGCTCAGGAACTGGTCCCGGTGACATTTCCCGCAGAGGGTGTGATCGATGACGGTCACCGGCTTCGACCGGACGTTTTTCAGGTGGTCATCCGCGACGTGGCAGGTCCCGCAAGAGAGTTTCACGTGCCTGGAATTTTCGTACATGGCCTTGACCTGACCGTGGCACAGGAAGCATTTCCCACGCTCATCCGGACCGGCTTTCTGCGCCGTTCTCGTCTTCTGCGCGTCCGGAGCGGAAGGCAGGAAGAAGGCCGCGCCGATCAGAGCCGACAACACAACGAAAAACAACCGCCTCGACGGCATGGTGACCTCCTTTTTGTCTCAAACAGCTCTCTACCCCTTTTTCCCCCTGAGGGCGCTCAAAACCCTGTCATGGAGCGGTGTGGCGATACCCAGCTCCTTCCCGGACCGCGTGATGTATTCCATGAAGATGTCGATCTCGAGAGGGTTTCCCTTTTCGTAGTCCCGTTGCATGGAGGTCTTGGTGGCGAAGGGGAAGCCGGACACTTTCCCGATGGAGGCCTTGACGATGTCGGGGGGGAGTCTCACGCCCCGTGCCCGTGCGATCGTTTCGGTCTCTTTCAGGAGCCCCTCGAGCATCTTCAGGCTTTCAGGGTCTTCGAGGATTTCCCCGAAGGTCTTTCCGAGCATGGAGGTCAGGCCGGCCAGAGGACTCACGAAGATGTACTTCGTCCAGATCGGGACGATGACGTCGGCCGTGAGCTCGGCCTTGATGCCGGCCTTCTTGAGGAGTTCCTCGATAGGCCGGTACTTTTCGACCTCGGCGTTGTCGTCGGGACCGAAGATAAGCTGGCAGGAACCGCCCGCCTGCCGGACTTCGCCGGGGGCGACGATGTTGGAACCGATGTAAACGGTTCCCCGGAGAACGATCCCGCGGGGAAGTGCCGCTTTCAGCCGTTCGGTGATGTTGACCCCGTTCAGAAGGGGGATGACGACGGTTTTTTTGTGGATGCTCCCCGAGAGCATCCGGGCCGCCTCCTCAAGGCCGTAGCTCTTGACGCAGAAAAAGACGAGATCCAGCATCCCGATCTCGGAAGGGTTGTCTGTGGCCACGGTAGGGACAGCCGTGTATTCGCCCTCGACGGTAACGAGTTTGAGCCCCTTGCTCCGGACGGCCTTCAGGTGCTCCCCCCGGGCGATAAAGATGATGTCGTTCTCCCGGGAAGGGCCGTATTTCAGCGCGAGCTTGCCGCCGAAGTAGCCGCCGACGCCTCCAATGCCTACGATTCCGATTCTCATGGCTGAACGTTTCTCCTTTCTTTCATCTCATGAAACGGCCGCGCTATGCCGCGACCACGGGCCGGTTTGTGCTGAGGTGTCTGCCCCCGTCCACAGGCAGGATAATCCCCGTGATCCAGGAACTCTGATCCGAGGCCAGGAAGAGGGCCGCGTCGGCGATGTCTGCGGGTTTCCCGTTCCGCCCCAGGGGATGGAGCGGGCGCATGGTGTTGTAAAAGTCCGGGACTTTCTCTCCGAAAATGGGGACGGCCAGTTCCGTGTCCTCCACCACGGCGGGACAGATGATGTTGACGCGAACTTTCTCGGGCGCCGCCTCCATGGCCATGACCTGGGAGAGGGATTGAAGGGCCGCTTTCGAGGCGCAATACACCCCCGAACCGGGAAAGGCCTTGATACCGGAGATGGAGGAAATGTTCACGATGGATCCCCCGCCCGCTTTCCTCATGTAGGGCAGGACGGCGACCATCAGGCGCCAGGGGGCGAAGGCGTTGATCCTCATGGTGAGGTCCCACATCGAGGGGCTGCTCTCCGCCAGTGTTCCGAATCTCATAATGCCGGCGTTGTTGACGAGGATGTCGATCCTCCCTGTTTTTTTCGCGGCGAATATCATGAGTTTCCTGATGTCGTCCTCGAGGGTGACATCGGCGGGAATCCAGGAGAAGCGATCCCGGTGTTCCGCAATGCCCGCCGCAGCCTCCCGGAGTTTGTCCCCGCGGCGCCCGCAGATGATCACGGATGCCCCTTCCTCATGAAATCGCCCTGCGACGGCAAGCCCGATCCCGGTGCCGCCGCCGGTCACGACCGCTGTTTTTCCATCCAGCAATCCCATGGGCCCCTCCTTTCGGGTTTTCGTTTATTATAGCAGAAGCGGGGATGCGCGCGACAATGAAAACTGCGTGAAAGAAACATCTCAACGCGGGGAGAATCCGGCTACGGAGTCACCAGCCCCTGCTCTTTCAGAAAGGAGAGGACCGCCCGGGCAAACCCCTCGGGGTTGTCGGTGTGGACGGGATGGGCGGCCTTCGGGATCTCGGCGAACCGGCCGCCGGGGATGGCGCCGCTCATCTCGCGGGCGGCCTTCGCCCCGAAGACGCGGCTCTCTTCGCCACGGATGACGAGAGCGGGGCAGCGGATGTCCGGCAGGGAAGGCCGCAGGTCGTACAGGGGGTCAAAATCGCGGAGGAGTTCCCGGTCGTAAAGGCACCGCCACCTGCCTTCGCCGTCGCGGAAAAGGGCTCTTCCGGCGAAGGCCCGGAGCAGGTCCCGGTCGGCGTAGGGACTGTTCGCCTTCATCCAGTCGACGTAGTCTTCGGCGGTTTCGTAGGAGAGGGGCAGATCCCGGTAGAGCCCGGTCAGGTAATTCTTGTTCCACTCGGGGGGGAAGGCCTCGATGTCGACATGGATCAGGCCCGCCACCCGTTCGGGATGCAGGGCGGCCAGGCGGGTGGCATGGAGGGCGCCCATGGAGTGGCCCATGAGGATGAAATCGCGTAGTCCCAGTGCCTCGACGAAACGCTCGAGATCGGCCACGTAGTCCTCGCAGGTGTATGCGGGCGGCACGGGCCAGGTGCTTCTGCCGTGACCCCGCTGATCGAGGGCGAGGACGCGGAGAACGGAGCGGGCCCGGCGGGCGAAGTCATCCCAGATGTAGGCGTTGTCGCCTATGCCGTGGACGAGGACGATGGTTCTCCCTCGGGTGTTCTCCCAATCGAGATAGTGAAGCCTGAAGCTGTCAAAAAACAGGTTTCGGCTGATCGGCTGATCCGGCATCTTCACGCGGTTTGCTCTTTTTTTTGTGGAAACTTTTCATACCCTTTCGGGATTGTCCATCAAAAATTTCGAGAGGTACCGGGGCGGCAGCGGCTGAGAAATTGTCCTTGAAATAATGGACGGGGCTGGCATAGACTTCGCAAGAAACGAAAAAAGCAGCGCTTTTCGAGCGTCAGAGCACTCGTCTCCGTCACAGGGAGTCCAGTCATGTCCGGACAAGAGATCGTGGAGGATCGTCGCCCCTGGGGGTATTTCCGCGTGATCAGCGATGAGCCCGATCACAAGGTCAAGAGGATCGTCATTTATCCCGGCAGACGGTTGAGCCTCCAGAGGCATCGCCATCGAGCGGAGCACTGGTTCATCCTTTCCGGTGAGGCCCTGGTGACCAGGGGAAGCGACGACATCTCCCTCACGGCGGGGGATGCAATCGACATCCCGAGGGGGGCCCTGCACCGCGCGATGAATCCGGGGAAGGAAGACACGGTGATCATCGAAATACAGACCGGCGATTACTTCGGCGAGGACGACATCGAGCGTGTCGAGGACGATTTCGGCCGAGTCTGAGGAAGGATCTGCCGATGGAAACGAACGAACTCAATGGGGTTGCCACGATCATGGCCGGCGGGACGGGGACCCGGTTCTGGCCGATGAGCACGAAGGAGAGGCCCAAACAGTTCCTGAAACTCTTCGGTGACAGAAGCCTCCTGCAGAAGAGCTACGACCGGATCCGCGATCTCTTCCCCGTCGATCGCGTTCTCGTTCTGACCAACGCGGCCCACGTGCGGATGGTCAGGGAACAGCTCCCCGAACTGCCTCCCGGAAACGTCATCGGAGAGCCACTCAAACGGGACACCGCCGCCGCCGTCGCGCTCGCGGCGGCGCTCTGTCGCAGGCGCTTCGGAAATCCCGTCATCATGACCCTCACGGCCGATCACCTGATCGAACCCGTCGATGTTTTCCAGAGGACGCTGCTTTCGGCGGCAAGGAAAGCCGCCGACGGGACGGCTCTCTACGCCTTCGGCATCAAACCGGATTACCCGGCCACCGCCTACGGGTATCTCGAATTCGGCAGGCGGATATTCCAGGACGACGGCATCGAACACTTCGAAATCCTCCGGTTCAAGGAAAAACCCGATGTCGAGACGGCGAAGGGTTACCTCTCCCTGGGACGGTTTTACTGGAACTCCGGCATGTTTGTGTGGACGGCCGAGGCCATCCTGAGGGAACTGGAGGCAAACCTCCCGCATCATCACCGGTGTATGACCGGTGCGGCTGCAAGCGACGGAACGCCGTCCTGGGAAAAAGCGCTGAAGGAGGCCTTTCACGGGGTGCCTGCCGTTTCCATCGATTACGGCGTGATGGAAAAGGCTTCCCGCGTCAGGGCCGTGGCTGCCGGGTTCAACTGGTCCGACGTGGGGGGGTGGCTTTCCCTCGAGGCTTTTTTGCCGAAAGACAGGGGAGGGAACGCCGCCCGCGGGGAAATCTTCACGCTGGACGCGAAGGGGAATCTGGTTTTCTGCGAGGACATGGATGAGGAGGTCATGATGATCGGCCTTGAGGATCTCGTCATCGTCCGGACCGGCAAGAAGACCCTCATCATGAAGAAAGAAAAGGCCGATGAACTCAAAGAGCTCGTCCGCATCCTCGAAGAAAAAGAAAACACTTAAGGACGGCCGCAAACCATTCCATTTGACATCCCCGGGGCGTTTTTGATGTGAGGGCTCTTCAGCCCCGCAGGAGGACGTTCGCGAACAGGACCGATTCCCCGATCCGTTTGTCCCGCATGTAAGCCCTCCATCCGTTCTTCACGGATTTCATGATCGCAGAAAATTGGAACAAAACCTTCAAGGGCATAGCGGACAGGGTCGGACGCCGGCGAGGCCGGC